>Ga0082212_10005801_pt1 | contig 16760 bp, 11 predicted proteins | sample TergutNt197P3_FD_71548 | JGI IMG/M metagenome (GOLD analysis project Ga0082212, IMG submission 71548) | Neocapritermes taracua P3 segment gut microbial communities from Petit-Saut dam, French Guiana - Nt197 P3 | ecosystem: Host-associated > Arthropoda: Insects > Digestive system > Gut ... | reverse complement strand
ATTTAGACCGCTTAGACATTAATAATGAAGCACATCCCGACGGTTTCTTCGATTATTTGGAGAATGTAACCATTCAATCCGCAACCGGTAAAGTAATTTTTCCTGTGGTTGAACCTTTTGGCTCGCATCTGCGCAAAATGATCGGAAACGATGCCATCGCCGACAAATATGTATTTCAGGAATTATACGACTCCACAAAAACCATCGCACAACAGACGGCCGAAAAAAATAAATTTATCCTGCGGGGTGAATACCGCGCATCGTCGTCGAACGAAATAAGTCTGGGTGCAACAAACGTAGCACGTGGATCGGTAGTCGTGACCGCAGGAGGAGCTACATTGCAGGAAAATGTCGATTACTCAGTCGATTATACATCCGGCTATGTGACCATTCTGAACGAAAGTATCAATGCAAGCAATACCCCTGTGTCGGTCAGGCTCGAAAACCGCTCTACATTCAATATGCAGCGGAAAACCATGATGGGACTCGACCTTAATTATGAGTTTTCGAAAAATCTTATCGTCGGCGCTACCATAATGCACCTTTCGGAAATGCCGCTTACCACGAAAACATCATTCGGTAACGAATCGTTAAAAAATACCTTGTGGGGAGCCAATATGAGCTATAAGGGAGAAAGTCAGTTTCTTACAAATTTGTTGGACAAGATTCCGATGCTCAACATAACACAACCCAGCCGTATCAATTTCAATGCCGAATTTGCCCATTTGATTGCAGGACACTATGAGAGCAAATATACGGGAAAATACTCCTATATCGACGATTTCGAATCTACACAAAGTACCATCGAACTTCAAAATCCATATCCGTGGGCGCTTGCCAGCGTGCCTGACGACAAGGATAATAACCGGAACGAAACACCCCGTTTTCCTGAAGCTACACTGATCAATAATATCGAATACGGTAAAAATCGCGCCTTGTTTGCGTGGTACTATATCGACGGACTTTTTACGAGAAAAAATTCTTCGATGAGACCTTCGTATATGTCTGACGACGATCTGTCTGATCATTACGTTCGTGCCGTCAATTATACAGAGCTTTTTCCCAAAAAAGATTTGACCTACAACGAAAATTCCACACTCAATGTCCTCAACTTAGCCTATTATCCTAACGAAAGAGGCCCTTACAACTTAGATGCAACAAATATCAATCCTGACGGATCGCTGATGTACCCCGAAAAACGCTGGGGAGGGATGATGCGGAAAATTGACCAAAGCGATTTTGAAGTGGCCAACATAGAATACATCCAATTTTGGATGATGGACCCGTTTATCGATAACCCCACTTCAATGGATGGCGGCGACTTATATTTTAACTTAGGCGATATCTCGGAAGATATCCTCAAAGATGAAAAGAAATTTTTCGAAAACGGGCTTCCTGCCGAAGAAAATCCGCCTAATTTGGATGAATTAGTCGAGACAACAATCTGGGGTCGCGTTCCCCGCCAACAGAGTACGGTCTATGCTTTCGATAACACAGCCAATGCGCGCAGATATCAGGATGTGGGACTGAACGGCCTTTCATCAAAAGATGAAATGACTTTTCCTGCCTATTCGAACTATTTAGCCGAATTGGAACAGCGATTATCGCCTGAAACCGTGAACCGGATGAAAAACGACCCGTTGGAATTGTCACCGTTCTTCAGCCCTTCGGGCGATAAATATCACTATTTCAGAGGGTCGGATTACGACAGGGAGCAATTGAACATCCTTGATCGTTATAAGTATTACAATGGTACGAATGGCAACTCGACAGCTTCGGACGACTCGCCCGAAAGGTATGACGTTTCTGCCAAAATAATACCCGACGTAGAAGATATCAATCAGGATAATACGCTGAATGAGAATGAAAAATACTACGAATATAAGGTTTCGATACGTCCCAAAGATATGGAAGAGGGACAGAATTATGTGGTAAATAAACGAACCGTCAAGGTAAGGCTGATGAACGGCATGGAAAGCGATGTCAACTGGTACCTTTTCAAAATTCCCGTTAAGGAATACCAACGTAAAATAGGAAACATTCAGGACTTCAAAACCATCCGTTTTATGCGGGTTTATATGACAGGTTTTAAGGAAACAACCATCCTTCGGTTGGGCACTTTTTCGCTTGTTCGCGGCGACTGGCGTATCTATACGCAAACGCTCGCTGCCCCCAATACGGCCACTTCACCCGGCCGCTTAGATGTCACGTCCATCAATATTGAGGAAAACGGCGATAAAAAACCTGTCAACTATGTGCTTCCTCCGGGCGTTACCCGTATGATAGACCCCAAACAAACACAAATCGTTCAGCAAAATGAACAGGCGCTATCGTTGAAATTATCATGGCTGGGTTCGCAGGATGCAAGAGCTATTTATAAAAATACATTCTATGATTTCCGCCGTTATAAACGCATACAACTGTTTGTACATGCCGAGCGGTCTATTTCGGACACAGAAACAGATTTGAGAAATGGCGATTTTTCGATTTTTATGCGGCTGGGAACCGACTATAAAAACAACTATTACGAATACGAAGTGCCGTTGGAACTGACGCCGCCAGGTGTTTATAAAGACGACCAAAAAAGCAGGGAAGCCGTCTGGCCGGTCAATAATATGATTGATTTCAGATTTGAGGTACTGACTGATTTGAAACTAAAAAGAAACCGTATGAAAAACGATGTGCAATCAGGCATTAACTACAATACGGTTTTCACCGACTACGACCCCGATAATAAACAAAACCGCATCAGTGTGGTTGGAAATCCCAGCATCGCCGAAGTAAAGACAATCATGATTGGCGTTCGCAACAATTCGAAAGACGTCCAAAGCGGCGAAGTGTGGATCAACGAACTTCGCCTGACCGATTTTGATGAACAGGGCGGATGGGCTGCCAATGGAAACCTGAATGTCATGCTGTCCGATTTAGGTACCGTTAATGCAAGCGGACGGATCGAAACAGTAGGTTTTGGCGGATTGGATCAGTCTGTCAATGAACGAAATCTAAACGATTATGCTCAATATTCTGTTTCGGCAAATATCCAGTTAGGCAAACTCTTCCCTGAAAAAGCAAATGTGAACCTGCCATTTTATTATTCTTACTCCAAAGAAACCACATCGCCTCAATATAATCCGCTTGATCAGGATGTTATTCTGAAAGATGCATTCGATATGGCCGAAACAAAAGCCCAAAAAGACTCAATCAAAAGTTTTTCACAAGACCAAACAATAACCAAAAGTTTGGCAGTCAATGGTGTAGCCGTCAATATAAGAAGCAAAACCCCGATGCCCTACGACCCGGCCAATTTTACACTTTCGTATGCTTTCAGCGAAAACAAACGTACCAATCCCGAAACCGAATATGAAACATCAAAGCGCTATCAGGGTAATTTTGCCTATACATATACCCCTTATGTAAAGCCATTTTCGCCATTTGCCAAATTAGAAAAAGACAATGGTTACACACGTTATATCAAACAATTATCAATCAACTATCTACCGGCAAATATCAGTTTCAATACATCCATGATGCGGAATTACAGGGAAATGCAGTTACGCAATCTGGAAAATATGGGCAGAAGTGCAGGCAACAGGATAGACCCGACCTTTAGCCAGCAATTCTATTGGGATCGCGATTTTCGCCTACGATGGAATCTGATGTCCAACCTCAATATAGATTTTTCGTCCAACACACAAGCGCGCATTGACGAACCCTACGTACAAGTCAATAAACAACTGAATCCCGACGCTTATCAGGTATGGAAAAGCGAAGTTTTGAAAAGTATCGCCGAAATGGGTACGCCATTGCTCTACGATCAAAGATTCAGTATTACCTATACGCCTCCTCTTCAGTCGATCCCTGTATTAGATTGGATTTCAGGCAATTTTAATTATGAAACGACATACAACTGGGAACGCGGCGCTTTTATTGATCCGGAAATAACGATCGGTAATACAATCAAAAACAGCCGGCAGATGAGTTTTACGGGAGCGTTGACCATGATGTCATTATATAACAAAAGCGCCTACCTGAAAACCATCAATCAGAAATATGGTTCTGCAACAACAGCAGCAAACAGGCGGCAGCAAACGCAACCGCGTCAGAATTTCAAATACGAGGAAACCATAACGCTTAGCCCCGACAGTGGTGTTATTGTCACACATAAAATGTCAACCCAGAGTGTTCGTGTGACTGCCCGAATAGATTCAAGCAATAAAGTATATCGCGTGCGGTTTAAAGCGCTCGACCTTGCCCGTGTCCGTATCCTGAATCAGGATAAAGATTCGCTCAAAATAAAGGTAACGATAACTCCGGGGCCACCCCCCTCAGAAAGCCCGTTAATAAAAATTGCCGAATACAGTACGCGATTTATGATGATGCTTCGCACCATCAGAGTTCAATATGGTATGCAGGATCAAACGATGCTCCCGGGTTTTCTGCCGACAATCGGGAACTGGATGGGACAGGCAAGCACACCGTTTGGAAGTGCGCCCGGATGGGGTTTTGCCTTTGGCGATGTACGCGAGAGTTTTGTACGAGAAGCAGTTGATAATCAATGGATGCTTGTCCAAAACAGGGTGGATGAAGAAGAATTTTACGGAAACCTGTTGCCTGCCATGATCAACAGCACGAAAACATTGAATATTTCCGCCTCGCTTGAACCGGCAGTCGGCCTAAGAATTGACCTGACAGCCTTACGCAGCGACATTCGCGATACCGAAATACGGTTTATGTACAGTGGAATGCCCACTACCTACGGAGGTAATTTCAATATGACTACAATCGCACTCAGCAGTCTGTTTGCGAGTTCCGGAAATATCAAAAACGGCTTTGCGTCCAAACCATTTCAACAGTTTTTAGAAAACAGAGCCATCATTGCAGCACGCCTTGAAAACGGTTATGCCCGCACCACCTATCCAAGTCATGGTTTTTTAGAAGGGATCCACCTCGGCGCTTACAATCCGGCACGTTTCGGAGGCATAAGGGAAAATTCGGCCGATGTGCTGATACCGGCATTTTTGGCCGCCTATACAGGCAAGAACGTCCACAAAACCGGTCTTTCCCCTTTTCCGGCGATTAAAAGCCTTCTGCCCAACTGGGCTATATCTTATGATGGATTGATACAACTTCCCGTTGTCAAAAAACATTTCAGGTCAATGAGAGTTTCGCATACCTACAGATGTAACTATAACGTTGGAGGCTATAATTCATACCTTAACTGGGTGGATGCCGGCGATAATTTCGGATTTATCAGGGATGTGGAAACAGGCAATCCAATACCTGGAGCTGCATTTGATATTCCATCTGTTAGCATAACCGAAGCTTTCAGTCCGTTAATCGGAGTGGATGCCACATTGATTAACAATGTCACTTTAGGCGCCAAAATGACAAAAACCAGAAACCTGAACCTGAATTTAGCTTCCTATCAAATCATCGAAACATTCCGGAATGATTTCACCTTGTCGTTAGGATATAAATATGCCGATTTTAATAAAGTACTGAAATTGAAGAAAAAAGAGAATTTCAGCAACGATCTGACTGTTAAGTTAGACTATTCAAGCGGCAACAATCAATCCCTGATTCGTAAGATTGACAACGGGTATACCCAAATGACACAGGGAGCTAAGATGAGCAACATACAATTTTCGGCTGATTATGCTTTCAGTAAATCTGTTACCTTACGAGCCTTTTACGATTTACAAACGAACCAACCTTTGGTTTCAAGTAATTCATTTCCAACCTCTAATTCCAATTATGGCCTGAGTATCCGGTTATCGTTAGCGCAATAGAGACAATTATTTTCACTGTTTTGGGCAAGGCATGCCTTGCCCCTACAACGGTTTTATCCATTTCACTGTTTTACCTGATTATTTATCCGATTTATTTTTTTTTTCTTAAAATATCTTAAATACGAAAAATATTTACTTTCTTTGTCGTTTCAGAGGGAATATACCTCTACAAATGTCATTGAATTATGGAAGAGAAAGTAGTAAATCTGCAGATGAATGAGGCCGGTGAAATAATGGAACCGGCTCTTTCAGAGCACACTCAGTCGCCGGAATTATCACCGGAAGAAAAGATGGATCAAATAATTGAAGCCATTGTAACTCAACAAATAGTAATTAACCGGCCAGTCGAAAGCGAAGAAGAGGAGGAAATCGGGGAATCCGGGGAATCCGAGGAAACTGAGGTAATCGGGGAATCCGGGGAAGTCGTTAATGACCTTAATGTCGTTAATGACTTTAACGTCATTTCCAACAGTGAAACTGAGGAATCCGAAGAATCCGGCGAAATCGTTGAAACTGAAGAATCCGTTGAAACTGAAGAATCCGTTGTAGGAGCAAAGCAAGCCTTGCCCTTAATCGATGAATCCCGCGAACCCATCATAGAGGCAATCCAAACCTTGCCCGCAACCGAAACACCCGAAGACTTCGTTGAAGTCCTCGCGGTCGATCATATTGATGGCGACCCTGATGAACGCAAAGACCTTGATCTCCCTGATGCCATCGCTTCCGAAGAGTCTGCTGTCTTCGACAATATCCCTGATGCCATCGACCCCGAAGAGCCTGCCGCCTTCGACAATCTCCCTGATATCGATGAATCCTTTGTCGCTCTCGACCCCATCATGCAAGAACTCCCTACTACCTCCGACAACTACTGTGGCGACCTGCAGGAAGCTATCGAAACTGGCGCTATCAGCATGATCAATAAACAGGATATTTTAGATGAATTAAAGCAACTCATCGATGCTGCCGACCCATCCTCCCATGATCAGATTGAGCAATTAAAACAATCGTACTACCAGCTCACGAAAGCAGAAAACGATGAATTAAGAAAAATTTTCATTGAAAAAGGAGGCAACGAAGCTGAATTTCGTGTTCCTGACGATGTGTTTTCACCACAGCTCAGGGTTTTACTAAATCAATATAAACAACAAAAAACATCGTTGATCGCCAAAGAAAAATCAACAAAAGAAGAAAACTACGCTAAAAAGTTGCAGTTGATTGATCGATTGCAGGCATTGGTCGAAAGTCAGGATGATTTTAACCGTCGATACAACGAATTTAAAGACATCCAACAAAAATGGAAAACATACAATCCAGTTCCACATGAACGGACAAGGGAATTATGGAGGAACTATCAGATTCAAAATGAACGCTTTTATGATATAATTAAGATTAACAATCAATTCCGTGAATACGATTTCAAAAAGAACCTTGAATTGAAAACCACTATTTGTGAAGCCGTAGAAAAATTAGCCGACGAACCCGACGCCATTTCTGCCTACCATCAATCACAAAAACTCTACCTGCAATGGCGCGAAATAGGACCTGTTGCACGCGAATTTCGTGAAGAACTTTGGGCACGCTTCAAAGTAGCATCCGCAGTTGTCAACAAGAAACACCGCGCACATTTCGAAAACCTGAAAGATAAAGAAGAAGAAAACCTGAAAGAAAAAACAAGACTTTGTGAAATCGTTGAAGCTATTGATTTTGAATCTTTAAAAACATTCAACGACTGGGAAAAGAAAACAAAAGAAATTGTCGAACTGCAAAACAAATGGCGTACAATCGGTTTTGCCACCAAAAAACAAAGCAACAAAATATTTGATCGTTTCCGCAGTGCATGTGACAAATATTTCAGGAAAAAAAGCGCTTTTTATAAAACATTGAAAAAAGAATTGGAAAGCAATTTTCAATTGAAAAGAGCGCTGATTGACAAGGTAGAAACGTTGAAACAACGCACCGATTGGAAAGAAGCAACCAAGGAAGTAATTGATATTCAGAATGAATGGAAGAAAATCGGACCTGTTTCACGAAAATATACCGATTCATTATGGAAAGAATTTATTTCGGGTTGTGATTATTTCTTTAAACAAAAAAACAAAGTATCAGGCTCACAAAAATCTGTTGAACAAACAAATTTAGCAACCAAACAGTTATTGATTGAAAAGATTAATACCATCGACGAGAAGCTATCCGAAACTGAAGCGCTGACCGCTGTGAGATTGTTGATTGCCGAATGGAATACCGTCGGGCACGTGCCTTTCAAAGAAAAAGACAAGTTGTACAAGAATTTCCGCGATGCGGTTGACAAACAATACGACCGCTTCAATATAGCTCAGGTTGACCGCCGCATACAGCAATACCGCACTACGCTGACTGAAATGTCGGGAGGCGGACAACATAAAGGGAAACTTCATAACGAGCGCGAGAAACTGATGCGTATGTATGAAAAGCTGAAACAGGAATTACAAACATACCAAAACAATGTCGGTTTCTTCAATGTTTCCTCCAAAGGCGGAGGTACCCTGCTCAAAGAGATGGAAAATAAAATAGAACGGCTAAAAAATGAAATGGACTTGATCGTAAAGAAAATTGACACGATCGATGAAAATCTTGAATAGGAAAATCCATTGGTTCAATCCCGGACACGAAGATGCCATCCGGACAAACAGCCCGCATTATACCCCTCCTGCTTCTGTATGCCGGATGATGACCGATCTGGCACTCTTGCCGTTATGGTATAGCAATGAAAATGATTATGTTATAATTAACGAGGCGAGTGAATCGTCTCGTTTTTTGTTGGCCTTACCGGCCAATATCCGTCCGGCTGCAATACCTGTCCTGCCATCAGAATTCAATAGTGCCTTTCCTGTCGAAGCTACTCCCTGGGGACTTTCACCTCAAAGCATACAGTTTTTCGAAACGCACTTCGCTCAAAATGAAAATATCATTATTCCCCCATGGAAAGAAAAATACAAAGAACTGACAGGAAGGCAAACAGCGCTTGCATGTTTATCGAAAATCCAAAACTTTTTACCGGGTTTTTTCGACTCACTCATTCTCCCACAATTTTGCTCAACTATCGACGAAATCCGTACCTGTCTTGACACATATCCTCCGCCTTATATGCTAAAAACACCTTTTTCATGCTCAGGAAGAGGTTTATACAGATTACCGACATGTGATTTAGATATGCAAACCACCCGATGGATTCATGGCGCTCTCAGAAAACAAGGGATCATCAGTATCGAACAAAACTTAGATAAAGTGTGCGATTTTGCCATGGAGTTTGAGTCCGACGGAAACGGACACATCCATTTCAAAGGTTTAGCAGTATTCAATACACAATCCAAAGGCACATACAGCGGCAATCTACTTGGAAGTCAATCTTTTATTGAAAAATATCTTTCCGATTTTATCCCGATTTCGTATCTTCTGACAATTCAGGAAACTTTAACAACCATACTTTCAGAAGTATTGGGTTATGATTACCAAGGTTATTTGGGAGTAGATATGATGGTCTATCGTCGGGAAAACACTTTTGCCATACATCCCATGGTAGAAATAAACCTGCGCAACACAATGGGCTTAGTAGCCTTACAAATCAGTAACCGCCTGATACACACGTCTTCGCATGGACAATTGATTATCTCATTCAATAAAGATAAAAACACAACGTACAACGCACATCTACAAATGCAAAAAGATTACCCCCTGCAACTCTCCGCCTCAAAAATCCAATCCGGCTATCTTTCACTCTGCCCCGTCACCCCCGAAACTCAATATCTTGCCTATATGATGGTTGTACAGAGTGAGGTTGTGCATAAAAAAAGCCTTCTTAATGTCGACTTTCAAGACCCGCTGCACCACAGGATCGACATTTCGGAAGGCAGTCTTCATAAAGGGGCGCGAAATCACGCCGGCGCAGGTATTCTTTAAGAAGACTTTGCAAAGATAGAGCTACCAACAGACACCAACGCCCCGAATCAAAAGTCCTTGTAAACCGCCGAACAATCGAATGGAAACCTCGTCAATGCAGCGAATGGCGGACATTCAACCGTTAATAACTCTATTTCGGAATTGTTGCCTGAACGCCCTACTGAAAGAGAAGGGTCTTTAAACCCCAATAAAGACAACAACTCCATTTCGGTTGCAAAGTTACTAAAAGAAGTAAAAAAGACCAGTCCGGGTGGCTGATGCAAATTCCCCAAGCCCAACGTCCGAAACGACCCCTAATGGCTTTGCAAAGATAACGCTTATTTATTACATAAACCAAATTTCATTTGAACAAGGATATCGTCATTGCGAGGAACGAAGCAATCCAGCGTTATTTTTTTTTGGATTGCTTCGTCGCTACCCTCCTCGCAATGACGTGTTTACGGCAGTTTTTGTCTGAAATATTTGTTCATTAGAAGGGGATTTTTTGATTTGTTCACCCTACGCTATTGATTACAAGGCTGTCAGCCTTAACTTGTGCGACAATTTGAATTGAAAATCGGCCTTAGCCAAATGCACCATAGATAAAGAAAAATTTGGATAATTCAGAGAAAAATGATATCTTTGCGGGAGAAAGCGCGAAAATTGCTATGGCAACAAAGGAAGAAATTGAACAGTTGAGGGCAGAGAAGGAGCGGAGACGCAAGATGCCTCACCCTGATTGGATAACAGACGAAGAATGGAACACGGTACCTTACGAGAATTGGTGGGAGGATCAGAGACGGATAGGCGAATTGCAGAAACAATCGAAGCCGCTACCTCCGGGGGAGATGGTAGAGCAACAACGGCAGGCGTACAGGGAGGCTGGAATAAAAGTAGATTTTTAGCCAACTTAGAGGTCGCTGCTATACAGAACAATACGTGGATAGAAAACATCGGCACGTTTGCAAACAAAGCAAAGAAATTAAAGGGCGGATACGAAAGTGAGGTTTACGAATCGAAAGACGGCAAAAGCGTCATCAAGATAAACAACCTGAATTTCCTCAATGACGATGACGTACAATATGAAACGACGCGGGACTTCAATTATTTCATCGACAGGCTGTGTTTCCACAACAGGTTATTCCCAAAAGACACATATAAGTTAATAGGCTTTTCCGAAAATACAAACGGAGAGTTCGGCATCGTCTTGCAGCAACCATTTGTGCAGGACGCAAAACTTGCTACGCCTGAACAGTGGGATACGCATTTGACTTCACGCCAATTCAAGAAGGCAAAACTGACAAGCCTGCAAGGAGTTGTGGGATATTTAGATGGCGAATACGAGCTTTCAGATTTTAAACCGGAGAATGTACTTGTAGATAAGAACGGGGACTTGCGGTATATCGATTTGGATATTTCGATGGTGGTAGTGGAGGATTAAGTAAAAAAAACAATGATAGGGAAAAATGTACAACAATTATTGAAATTGTCGAACAAAAATACAATCAAAATGGATCGACGAAAGGAATATCAATTCATGGATTGATTAGTATCGCAGAAATAGAAGGTAAAATATGCAGGGTTATTACGACAGTTAAATATTTTGACAGTAGCGACAAAGCAATAAGGCACATTCATACGAGATTACAAAGATAGAGTTGATGCCGGAAGACACCAACTCTATTCATGGAGCCGAAACGCGAGTCACACGCATTAATCCTGTTTCAACGTTTGGAGCCGCAAAGTTAGTAAAATTTCGGCGTCGATCGCGATTGCTACCACTTGTTTGTAAAAAAATATGCCCCCCGTATCTTTCATTGTCGATTAGCATTGTATTTAGCTCTTCTTTTTTTTGTTTAGAAGCGTCGTTATCGGTTAATAATGTTACCGTCAGATTGAAAGAAAATTAACCACCTTATTTCTAACCAATTCTCTGTCCAAGTAAACATTAAACAATAATTAAACCATGAAACAGTGAGTAATATAACTTCTCAATGCCGCTCTCGCAGCAATATGGTTTCCGACCCGACGCGCTCGGCTGTACGATTGAATTTATTAACAAGTCTCAATGCCGCTCTCGCAGCAATATGGTTTCTGGCACTATTTAAAACAAACAACTATGAACAAAGAAGAACGTCTCAATGCCGCTCTCGCAGCAATATGGTTTCTGGCACTTAACGAAGCAATTGTACGGTCGTGATGCTATTCTGTCTCAATGCCGCTCTCGCAGCAATATGGTTTCTGGCTTGCAGGATACGGCACAATTCGAGGCATAAAAGTAGTCTCAATGCCGCTCTCGCAGCAATATGGTTTCTGGCTGTGTACTGGCGGCTTTCCGCAAGTGCAATGATAAGTCTCAATGCCGCTCTCGCAGCAATATGGTTTCTGGCAATGAAAGATTTCAAGAAATGACAAAAGAAGAACTGGGTCTCAATGCCGCTCTCGCAGCAATATGGTTTCTGGCAAACTTGTCAGGCATCGAACGCACCAACAGCACAGTCTCAATGCCGCTCTCGCAGCAATATGGTTTCTGGCGCGCCTAATTCGGGACGCTAACGACCTAATAACAGAAGTCTCAATGCCGCTCTCGCAGCAATATGGTTTCTGGCAACTTTTGGCGGGTGAAAAAGTGTGTCATATTCAGTCTCAATGCCGCTCTCGCAGCAATATGGTTTCTGGCAATAAATAAACAATGAAAGCCTTTAAAATTTCAACGTCTCAATGCCGCTCTCGCAGCAATATGGTTTCTGGCGCGCATTATCGTAAGCGTCAATATACTTTCAATCGGGTCTCAATGCCGCTCTCGCAGCAATATGGTTTCTGGCACATGGAACATTTTAGGGTTATTGACGGAACAGTTAAGTCTCAATGCCGCTCTCGCAGCAATATGGTTTCTGGCTGGAACATGTATATTACATTGCATATCATTCGCTTTGTCTCAATGCCGCTCTCGCAGCAATATGGTTTCTGGCAGCCTTATGCGTGATATGATTGTTTGAATTTATTTATGTCTCAATGCCGCTCTCGCAGCAATATGGTTTCTGGCTAATATTTAGAGATATGAAACTTTATGAACTTGCCGCGTCTCAATGCCGCTCTCGCAGCAATATGGTTTCTGGCAATTAAAAAATTAACTAATGAGAACTAAAGCAACAAAGTCTCAATGCCGCTCTCGCAGCAATATGGTTTCTGGCTCAATAAGGATGTGTCCATAAATAAATATTACGTTAGTTGGTATTGTTTGTTGTTACCGTTTATCGTATAGTTCCATTCCCCATGAAATTTATCTTTTAAAAGATTTATTTTCTGAAATTGTTCTTCAGCTATAACAATTCCTTTTTGGTATTGATTTTGATCCAATTGGCATTTGACTGTTAATCCTTTTTTTGTTTTTGTAGCCCCGATCAATTGTATAATCGTCTCATAATCTTCCAGCGGGATACCTCTCCAATTTAATGAAATACGGGAGAATAAGCGATGCTCGACCTTATTCCATTTACTTGTTCCCGGCGGGAAATGGCAAACGCTGATTTCAAGACCACTCTCATTTGCAAACCGTTGCAATTCGGATTTCCAAAGTCGACGTCTGTATCCGTTACTTCCGCCTCCGTCGGCTGTAATCAGTAACCGTTTGGCTTGCGGATAACGTGTTCTGCCCGTTAAAGCCCACCATTGCTCTATGCTGTGAACCGCAAATGCGCTTGTGTCATAATTTGTTCCAACATTCACAAAACCCTTGTCATCAGCTATGTCATAAATTCCGAAAGGGACGGCTTTCGTATCACAAAAATCATGACCGGAAACCTCGCGCGGCGATTCTTTCCGACGATATTCCCGACCGTTATTTTTATAATTGCCCACATTCTCTTTCTTTTTAGTATCAACCGATATGACCGGATTATTCTCTTCAATATATTTCTCCGCCTTTGAATTGATGTATTCGAATTGGGCATTCCTGTCAGGATGCTGCCTGCCTTCAATGGTCTTTCTGTTAGATTGCAAACTGTATCCGATTTCGGTTAACAGGGTTGCAACAAGGCTTTTGCAAACCTTATAACCCATTTTGGATAACTCCTCAGATAAGACACGGGTACTTTTGATTGTCCAACGCAACGGTGATTCCGGATCGCCTCTTGATAACGGCTCTACCAGCGATTCCAGTGCAATTAACAAGTTCGGGTTATCGGTCGTTATCTTTTTTCGTCCGGCGCCTTTCTTGCGGATTCTATTATTGTCGCATCGCGCTTCACTATTGGCGGATAATTCGCGCAAACCATGGTTGAGTGTCGGACGAGACATGCCTGTTATACTACTAATCATTACTTTACCGCCACGACCTATTTGTTCCGCTTCTGCCGCATATACAATACGCCTTTGTCTTTCATTTAAATAGGGCGATATTTTTTCTAATTTCTCTTTGAGCTCTTTCATGCCGCAAAGATAAAAAAATAATTCGAATAATCAAAATATAAATGTAAATATTATATATGGACACATACTAACTAAAATAATCTCTATAAATGTTAATGTCTCAATGCCGCTCTCGCAGCAATATGGTTTCTGGCGGCAAATCTCGCTATTCTGAAGGCCATAAATTAGCAGTCTCAATGCCGCTCTCGCAGCAATATGGTTTCTGGCTGCTTATAATAATATCTCAAATCATATTTGGGAAGTGTCTCAATGCCGCTCTCGCAGCAATATGGTTTCTGGCCAGCGAAGTGCTCACAGTTCAGCAATTTAAAGAACGGTCTCAATGCCGCTCTCGCAGCAATATGGTTTCTGGCATACTTGTTATAGTTTTTATAACAGTAAAACAGGAGAAGTCTCAATGCCGCTCTCGCAGCAATATGGTTTCTGGCGTTATATGAGAAATAGCGTTGGTGTTATCATCGGAGCGTCTCAATGCCGCTCTCGCAGCAATATGGTTTCTGGCATCCAGTCTATGAACTGGAGGGAAAATGATACGGAAAGTCTCAATGCCGCTCTCGCAGCAATATGGTTTCTGGCTCATGTATGAGATGCGGTCATGTAGATAATGGCTATGTCTCAATGCCGCTCTCGCAGCAATATGGTTTCTGGCTATTTCCGTATCTACCAAAGGGGTTTAATTGGGAAAGGTCTCAATGCCGCTCTCGCAGCAATATGGTTTCTGGCCGTGTCAAATCACAGTGCGAATTCATGGAACAACGACAGTCTCAATGCCGCTCTCGCAGCAATATGGTTTCTGGCCAGCAGCAAAACAGATTATGATTAATAGAAGTGAAAGTCTCAATGCCGCTCTCGCAGCAATATGGTTTCTGGCGAAAAGAGACAATTTAAAAACGGCTTAGTTTGTTCTGGTCTCAATGCCGCTCTCGCAGCAATATGGTTTCTGGCTATGAACGCAATATTCATAGTCGTATCTCTATCCTTGTCTCAATGCCGCTCTCGCAGCAATATGGTTTCTGGCATAGCGTTGGTGTTATCATCGGAGCCATTAGTTCTAAAATGTCTCAATGCCGCTCTCGCAGCAATATGGTTTCTGGCACTAATATAACCATTATAATATTTTAGAGTGCTTAGCGTCTCAATGCCGCTCTCGCAGCAATATGGTTTCTGGCATGTCCCACAAGGCGGACACCGGCCACCACCTGACCGTCTCAATGCCGCTCTCGCAGCAATATGGTTTCTGGCTTTGGTACAAACGGAATATTGTACATGACTGTAAAAGGTCTCAATGCCGCTCTCGCAGCAATATGGTTTCTGGCGCGACGTAATTAGTCGCCATGAAGATACGGAAGACCCGTCTCAATGCCGCTCTCGCAGCAATATGGTTTCTGGCAAAGTAATGTATGGACATTTCACATTCAGTCAGCCCAGTCTCAATGCCGCTCTCGCAGCAATATGGTTTCTGGCTGGTGGGAGCGGTGTGTACTGGGTACTCTCGGCCTTTGTCTCAATGCCGCTCTCGCAGCAATATGGTTTCTGGCTGGTCATAGACATTGAGACGTATTGATTCAATGGGTTGTCTCAATGCCGCTCTCGCAGCAATATGGTTTCTGGCCCCACAAGTGGGACACAGGACACCACCTGACAAAAGTCTCAATGCCGCTCTCGCAGCAATATGGTTTCTGGCGAGGTAGCAAATCTCTACGTGAGATATTAGTTAAAGAGTCTCAATGCCGCTCTCGCAGCAATATGGTTTCTGGCAAATATTACGTAACGTTCTAAATTACAAGCCATGAAAGTCTCAATGCCGCTCTCGCAGCAATATGGTTTCTGGCATTAGAGGGATGCAAGATATTACAAGGCCTGTTGTTGTCTCAATGCCGCTCTCGCAGCAATATGGTTTCTGGCGAGCGTCCAAGTACTCACCAAGACGAGTACAGAGGTCTCAATGCCGCTCTCGCAGCAATATGGTTTCTGGCGCATCACATTGATGTATGTTACTGGCATAAGGATTGTCTCAATGCCGCTCTCGCAGCAATATGGTTTCTGGCTGCATATCATTCGATTTCAGAACACATGATTTTTATAGTCTCAATGCCGCTCTCGCAGCAATATGGTTTCTGGCAATACAAAAAAAATTCTACCCATACATATACTCAAAGTCTCAATGCCGCTCTCGCAGCAATATGGTTTCTGGCAAAGGGGTTTGACTGGGAAAGGTTGCCGGAAGGAAAGTCTCAATGCCGCTCTCGCAGCAATATGGTTTCTGGCGACCACAATCCTGTTGTTACGTTTGGTACAAACGGGTCTCAATGCCGCTCTCGCAGCAATATGGTTTCTGGCAACTATTCCAACAATCCAAAATGTACAATTTTGTGGTCTCAATGCCGCTCTCGCAGCAATATGGTTTCTGGCTTTGATTTAAACCTGTCTTTTGACAGTCACTTTATTGGTCTCAATGCCGCTCTCGCAGCAATATGGTTTCTGGCATGGCTTTATCGGATGAAAACAAAATACGGTTTCGTCTCAATGCCGCTCTCGCAGCAATATGGTTTCTGGCCAAATTGGGACGAAGCAATAAAACGTACAGTTTCAAGTCTCAATGCCGCTCTCGCAGCAATATGGTTT
>Ga0082212_10005800_pt1 | contig 16760 bp, 17 predicted proteins | sample TergutNt197P3_FD_71548 | JGI IMG/M metagenome (GOLD analysis project Ga0082212, IMG submission 71548) | Neocapritermes taracua P3 segment gut microbial communities from Petit-Saut dam, French Guiana - Nt197 P3 | ecosystem: Host-associated > Arthropoda: Insects > Digestive system > Gut ... | reverse complement strand
AAAGGCATAAAAATAAAATTCCTTTTCCTGATTATGGCAATCATCATCGGGGCAACCATTGAAATGTTATGTATTGCCATACTTTCTCCCATAATTGCCATTTTGCTTGACAATTCTATTATTTATTCCGACACCTATATACTCTGGCTATATAGACTATTTAATTTTGAAAGAACGGATACTTTCCTTGCTCTTTTAGCTTTTGCCATTGCCTTTTTATATATTTTCCGAAGCTGTTATGTAATTATCCTCAATAAAATTAAATTCAATTTTATTGGAAAAACAAGGATTTCATTTTCAAACCGGCTACTGCGCAAAATAATCAAGCAGCCGTATATCTTTCATTCCCGGCACAATATTGCTGACTTTCAAAAAATCATCATCTCCGATGTAAATGAAATGTTCAGTGTCATCAGCAATCTTTGCCAGTTCCTTTCCGATAGCTTTACAAGCACTTTCATCCTTATTTTTCTGTTTACCGAATCTCCGCTTATGAGCTTAGGCATAATCATTGCCGCCTCGATCTGCATATCGTTTTACTATTTACTATTTCGCAAAAAAATTAAAAAAGCCGGAAAAGTAAGCAGAAGCAAGCATATTGCCATGATAAAATCCATCAATCAGGCTTTTGGTGGAATTAAGGAAGTCAAGGTACTGCGCAGTGAAGAATATTTTGAAAATGAGTTTAAGAATAGCGGGGACAAATACATCAAAGCAACCCAGCATTTCCAGTTCCTCAACTCAATCCCGCAATTGTACATTGAAGCCTTTTGCTTCGGCACTGCCTTTATGATTTTGGCCTTTATCTTTTTATCTGATTTTAATGCTGCCGGCATGTTGCCGTTATTAAGCGTCTTTGTCTTTGCGGCATTCCGTATTCTGCCGACCTTGTCCCGGCTATCAGGCCAAATCAATTCCATCCTTTACTACCGCCCTTCCATTAATGCAGTCTATGAGAACCTATTTTCCGAGGATCGGGAAGCGGAATATGGTCATGATACGGATTCTAGGCCTGTACGCATTGCCAATGATATCGAGGTCACTGGTATTACTTACCGGTATCCAAAGGCAAAAGATAACGTTTTAGAAAAAATATCTTTGAGGGTACCCGAAAAATGTTCTGTCGCTTTGATTGGATCATCAGGGGCAGGGAAAACGACTTTGGCCGATATTATTCTGGGAATACTGATGCCCCAAAGCGGCGCGGTTTTTTATCAGGCCTTTAATGTTCATGCCAATCTTTCAGAATGGAGCAAGCATGTTGGCTATATTCCCCAGCAAATCTATGTTCTTGACGAAAGCATCCGTCAAAATGTTGCCTTCGGCATCGAACAGCAAGCCATTAATGATGATGATGTGTGGAAAGCGCTGGAACTGGCGCAATTAAAAGATTATGTTGAATCACTGCCGGAAAAATTAGATACCAGTGTCGGCGACCGGGGTATCCGCCTTTCCGGCGGGCAACGGCAGCGGATTGGCATTGCCCGGGCTTTGTACCGTGACCCCCCGATTCTCATCCTTGATGAGGCAACCTCCTCCCTTGATTCAGATACAGAAAAAGCCGTTATGGAATCAATTCAGAATTTTCAGGGAAATAAAACGATGATTATCGTTGCGCATCGGTTGTCAACGATAGAACATTGCGACATCGTCTACCGGGTCGAGGGGAAAACAGTCATCAAAGAGCGATAGTAATCATGCAAAACCCGGATATGCTCATTTATGAACTGTGAAAAATGCTTGCTAATCTCCTTATATTCATCCGTCTTTTCAAACTCTAAAAAGTCCTGGTAATATTCTTTATAGACGTTGCTGTCCAGAATATGCTTATTTTTGCTTGTATTCTTATTATTCCGGAAAATTCCTAAATGGATGCCATGATGAGGGCGAAACCTGGCTGCCTGCGGATTTTCTTCAATATTGACTTCCGCGTTATTGCCATCTTCATCTTTTGGAAGCCCCAGGCCGGAAGCTTTGACCAAGTCAAAAAGCATCGCTTCATTATTAAAGTGAACGATGTTATAATCTTTGCTTTTGCTTTCAGCCATCCGGTTTAGATACCCGGCAAACACCGCTTGCAATGGCATGACTGCTTCTAAATATTCTGGAGCCCGGAAAAAATGCAATCCGCTTAGCCGGTAAAGTACCCGCTTGCTTTTCACCATATATTTCGCAACGTTGCGAAAGCCATATTGGCGCACATAAGTGTTAAGCCTTTTCGGATGCCACCACAAATTTACCGGCTCCTTCGTTCTTATGATATTGCTATAGGGAAGCTTACAATATGCGCAATGCTTCATATGCTGGTCAAATAACGGTTCCTTTTCTTTGACGATAATGATGTCAATATCACCAATATAAATTGCCTCATATTCCTTAAAGTCCGGCTCATATACCAGCCAGCGGAAACATTTTGATATTTGCGGATATAATAAAGCCTTTTCGGTAAACGAAACCATCGAATAAGCATCTTCAATAATATTCGCCCGCCCCAAAGCACCAACTGACTCCAGTTGTTTTTTAATATCCTGATTTAAGGTATCCTGCAAATAAATACGAATATCCGCATAGGGGTATGCCCTAAGCCAGGACAACACAAACAGCGGAATATAATCCTGATAGCGTCCAAATACGCAAACAATGACCAGCAGTTTTTTCATTTCAAACACTCCTCAATTTACGCTTTTTAATCAATCTATATAAGTCAACCGTGGCGGAAACACCAATCATCCATATTGATATCCTTAATTTTTCATGCCCCCATCTATTTGTATATAAAAATAAAGATTGATTTTCTTTCAGAAGACGCTTGAAGTCCGATATTTCGTTTTCTTCCAGCCGCATGATCGCGCCGATTATCATCACGGCGAAGCGGCGGCCAATTTCCCTTTTTACATATTTTTTCGTGTTTTTGTTCTGCTCCTGATCGACCATGCTTATCCATTTATGGAGCATCACCATATTATCCTGCAACCAAATATATTTAAAGTTCTTTGAAGTAGAGTCTGTGCGGTTCCGCCAAATAAAGATGGCCTCGGCATTAACCTTTGCCACTTTCGCTTTCAGCATGACCCGCATTGTAAACTCACCGTCTTCATGCGTATTATCCCAGAAATTGATTTGGTTTTCAAGCAAAAAATTTCGGTAAGCGCCCCTTGCCCCCCACTGCATCGGCAAAGTGCCATATTCTTTTATTAACTTGGCCAGGACATCCTGTCCGCTAACACAGCCTCGTAAATAACCGTTGATTTCCAGGCCAAATTGGTCTCTGAGCGCACATATTTTTCCATCGCTCTCACGGTATTGTGATACATTTCCCAGCACACAGTCGCAAACCAAATCCGGCCGGACTGATTCTGACATTTTTTCTAAATAGCGTCCATCGTACCAGTCATCTCCATCTAAAAAGCAGACATATTTTCCTTTTGCATTTGCTAACCCTGTATTTCTCGCATCAGAAATTCCGCCATTTTCTTTTTCAATAACCCTGATCCGATTATCCGCCGTGGCCCATTTTTCACATAGGCTCGCTGTCTGGTCGATTGAACCGTCATTCACTAAAAGAAGCTCAAGGTCATTAAACGTTTGCCCTAAAACGCTGCCTACACTTTGATCAATATACTTTTCACTATTATATAAAATGATTATTACCGAAAACAATGGCTCCATATCCTTTTCCATATCCTTTCCGCACCCAGATTAATTTAGTTGCCGCATTTTGCACTTTGCAGCCATCAGAACGATTTGCTTTCTCGTTCCGCCAGTCTCCCCAGCTCCCCAAACCTTACCCTCATCAGCTCCACATAAAACCGCTTCTGCACCTCTGGCATCACCTGCAAATTACCAGAAACCTCCGGTATCTCGTCAATAATCCCCTCAATCTTCCCGAAATCCATCCTCCGCAAAAACCGCAGAACCGCTTCGCGGCAATCATCATTCCCGCCATTCTCAAAGAAAGCAAACGGATTAATCCGATGCCCCTCATTACCCAGCCCGGTATATTTATACGCGCTCACCAATGTCCCGCAGGCATCTTCATACATCGCTTTTTCATCACCGATCCGTTTCTCCATCTGTGCAAGGCTCCGTTTGCCGAAAAAAGCGTTCCCATTATCGAACACCGGAGCTAAGGAAATATCTTCACCCCCACTCCCGATCAGGATTCCCCAGTTCCCATTATTCCGGTCACTATTCCCGATAAACGCATCCACGACAAACATATCCCAAAAACGTTCCATAACGCCTGTTATTGTTTTCAAATCATCCTGTCCCTTGATGGTAGCGATGACCTCATCAAGCAAGGTCTCCGAACCTGATCCCGAATAGGATTCCAAATCGCTTGACATAAAGCTGTTTTTCAGGTCATGGAACGGCACGAGCCGCTCACCGCGCCCAGTAAAATCCTTGCAGGCAACGACGATTTTATTTCCGCGCGTGCCAAGCTTCGTTTCATGAACCGGGATGCCTAAAATTTCGTATATTTTCGACCCGATATATTCACTTAATGGGCTGGTCGTATATGAAATTTGCGGATTCATAAGGCCGCGTGTGGATTTCGGATATTTTATCATCCACACTGCGCCTTCATATAAAACCGCATTCTTCGCCCCGGCATTCCCGCCATAATAATAACCTTTGGCGATCGGGACTTCATTAAAATCAACTATTGGCTGCATATAAAATAATTCCTTCCTTTATTCTAAATAGTCTACTCGTAAGTAGTCTACTCATGAGTTGATTACGCTCCATCCCCTCCACCATACATCATCCCCAAATCAACCAAATGAACGTGGCCATCTGCTGAATCGTCTTTCAAAAGGCCATGAAACCCGCTTTTTGAAAAAATGAAATAATGCTTGTCCGTATAACCGCTGAAGATTGCGCTTTTTCTCTGCAAGTTTTGCAGCACGTCCAGGCGGACTTCCGCATTTTGCCATTTGCATTCGCCAAAAATTGCTTTTTCATCCGCATCGGCAATGAAATCAATTTCTTCTTGTGATTTTGTATTCACATTCGTTCCCCACCACCTGCCAATATCATAGAAAGTGAACGGCAAGCATTGGTTTTTATTCATTCTTTTCATATAATCACGGCAAGCATCTTCAAAAACGCGGCCGGTATGTGCCGTGATTTCCGGCATTACTCTCTCTGCTAACACTTGTTTTCCTAGGCCCATTTCAATTCCGGTTACATTTTTCGGGATAAAACGATACCAAAAACGGAACATATTGTCACTGAGTGCATAAATGCCATTCCGCTCTTTTTTTATGCCATATGGCTGCTCCCGGTGGATAATTTGCAAATCCATTAACGATTTTAGATATTTCGCGCATTTTTTGTTTTCTTCCCCCGTTTTGGTGGAAATATCATTCAGCTTGCTCGAACCGCCGGCGATTGAAGTAATCAGGGTATTATATACCGCCGGTTCTCTAAGCTCTTGCTTTAGCAGATTTTCCGGTTCTTCATAAAGAGCTCCCGATTTTTTGAAGAAGCATTCATAAATTCCTTCCTGGACACTGCCATGCTGGGCAACCGCATTTAAGTATTGGGGGATTCCGCCGCAAACCGCGTATGCCAGCATTTTATCTGTCAGTGATGCCTGCGGAAAAAATGAACCGGCATCATAATAATCAAACGGCGTAATCTCTAACTGTGCTGTCCGCCGCCCGTAAAGGGGGCTTTTATAGCCCAGCACTTGATTTTTCATGAAATTCATTGAGGAGCCGCATAAAATTAAGGTCATGTTTGTTGACTGAAAACTGGTATCTATATATTTTTGGAGGATTGAAGATATGGAAGGATTGCCGGAAGCCAGATATGGATATTCGTCAATCGCCAAAATAAAGGATTGCTTTCCTGCTTGCTCTGCGATATACGCAAAAGCCTTATCCCAAGAGGGAAAAACATCAAGCATTGATTTTGCCAGCGGAAAATAATTTAAAATTTGCGCGGAAAAATCGGCGAGCGCCTCTTTATCATTTCGTTCAATGGAAATATAAAATACATGTTCCTTGTCCTTAACAAACTCAGCGATTAACGCTGTTTTTCCTACCCGGCGCCGTCCATAAATAATAATAAACTGAAACCCCTTATTTCCGTACAATCTGTTTAATTCTTTTAATTCATTTTCTCTTCCTAAGAACATGCCGTTCTCCACTTAATCAATCCGTGCTGTCTGCTTAACAGTCATAACCAATCTACTCGTAAGTAGTCTACTCGTAAGTAGTCTACTCGTAAGTCGATTATATGACAACCCGCCATTTTTGTCAAGCATATTTATGACTCTGCCCCCATTACACCCCCATTATTTTCCAATGCCCGCTTTTGTCTGAGCCGATGCGTTCGATTAATCCGGCTAATTTAAGCACTCGCAAAGCCCGCTTGACTGTTATGTCGGTCACACCGATTTGCGCTGCCATTTGCTTGCTTGTAGCGGCTGGGTCTTCTTTTAATGCTACTAAGACCTTTTGTTGGGAAACAGTTAATTTTGCCCTGCTATACATATTGGCAGTATCATTTACAGTATCATTTACAGTATCATTTACTTCAATTACAGTATCATTCTCGTCGTTTACAGTATCATTCTCATCGTTTACAGTATCATTCTCATCATTTACAGTATCATTTTCACCATTTACGGTATCATTTACTCCATTTACGGTATCGTCTTCAGCAACTAAAATACGCAAATCACGGTTCCGTAATTCATTTTTTTCGCCAAAGATCAAATTTGCGAAGAATCGGTCAAGATATCGCTGGGTTTCATGAATCCCTATTTTAAGGTTGCTGTAATTTGCGCGGACAAGGGCATTGCGGAAATACCAGGCGTTTTCCGCAAAAATATCATTGGTTACATCAAACCCAAATGTCCGCAGGTACTTGATCAGAAATAATGAGGTCGTGCGGGTATTGCCTTCGCTAAAGGCGTGGATTTGCCAGATGCCGGATATGAATTTCGCGATATGTTCCGCTGTTTGCAGCAGGGAAAGACCCTTGTAGCTAAAATCCTTCTCTTGCTTGAAATCGTAATCAAGCGTTGCCCAGATATCATGCGCGCCCGCATAATAAACAGTCGCTCCGTTTAATACCCATTCATTCTTGGTGATATTATAATCCCTGATTTTGCCGGCCAATTGATATATCCCCTCGAACAAGCGCCGGTGAATTGAAATATATTCGATGGGAGAAAAAGAAAAAGTTTTTTCCGCCAATAACAGGGCGATCCGCGCCGACACCTTATCGGCTTCCTCCGTCCTGCTCCCATCCCCGGCTTTAACAGGCTTCGCCTTATAGTAATTGTCAACTAATGTTTGCGCCTCTTTTAAGGTGATATCGCCGTTGATGTTTTTATTCGCCGTGCCAACCAGATATTGGGAAGGCGTAAGCCCATCCGTTTGCTGCAAGCCAATCGCAGTATGCCAAAGATAACCGCGTTCCCGCTGGTCAGGCTCGCCTTGCACGGTATAATTATCAAGGTCTATCGTCATGCAATCACTCCTCACAATCCAATCTTTTTCAAAACCCGCTCTTCCGCCAGCGAAAAAACATACCGTTCAATCAAAACCCCGATCAAAATAATCAAAATGATCACCAGCATGACCCGGTTAATATCCGCAAGGTCACGCCCCATCATTAAGGCCTGGCCTAAACCAACCGTTGCCGACATCACTTCGGCGGCCATCAGCGCCCGCCAGGCAAAAGACCAGCCTTGCTTAAATCCGGTAATCAGCGCCGGAAGGCTCGCCGGCAAAATAACCCGCAGATAGAGGACATGCCCTTTTGCCCCCATCGTCCTGGCCGCCCGGATATAAAGCGGCGGCACATTGCGGATGGCGGCTTCGACCGCAATGGCAACGCTGAATGCCGAGCCTATGACGATGACAAAAATAATCGATTTTTCCGTCAGGCCAAACCAGAGAATCGCAAAAGGAACCCAGCAGACCGAAGGCAGGGACTGGATGCCAAGGATCAAGGGTTTCAGCATTGCTTTAACCGCCGTAAACCTTGACAGCAATAAGCCAACGATGATTCCGAACAAAACGGAGAGCAAATAACCGGCCAGCGCCCGGCGCAGGCTGAATAAAATCGCCGCAAGCAAGGTCTTTTGGCTAATCATTAAACCGAATGACTGCCATACCCCCAGCGGATTCGGGAACGCATACGGCTTCCACCACTTAAAAACACCGGTTCCCAGCCAGAACACCAACTGCCAGATCAGGACCAGGCTAAGATAAAATAAAATTGTTTTTAAACCTTTTCGTTTCATCTTTATAACCATGCTCCTTTCAAAGTCTGGAGACTTTGTGCGAAGCACAAATCTCCGGTTGAAAGAATGCAATTCTTTCAACCTTCTCCTTCACACTAATCGTTGCGGTACTCCGCCTCAACGCTCTTATCAACTTCTTCCCGCATTTCCGCCAATAATTTTGCCCTAAGCTCAATAAACCCGGCACTTTCAATATGCCTTGGCCGAGGCAAGTCAATCTTTATCTCTTTTATGACTGACCCCGGATTAGCGCCAAGCATGACAATCCGGTCGGCGAAAAAAATCGCTTCCTCAACACTATGGGTAATGAAAAAAACCGTTTTTTTCGTCTGCATCCAGATAGCCTGGATTTCCTCCCGTAATTTGTTCCGGGTCTGCTTATCTAAAGCGGCGAAAGGCTCATCCATCAAAAGCAGCTTCGAATCCAGCGCCAAAGCCCTTGCTAAGGCTGCCCGCTGCTTCATCCCCCCGGAAAGCTGGTGGGGGCGATAATCGCGGTAGTGGGCTAGCTGAACCATTTTTAAGTAATGGGCAGTAATTTCTTCCTGTTCTGTTTTCGGCTTCCCGGCCAGTTTAAGGCCGAAAAAAATATTTTCTTTAACCGTCAGCCACGGAAACAATGCCGATTCCTGAAACATGACAATTCGGTCCGGGCCGGGAGCGGCAACCGGCACCCCATTAAACAGGATGCGTCCGCCGGTCGGCTTTTCCAAACCGGCAATCAGGTTTAACAACGTCGTTTTTCCGCAGCCGGATGGCCCGATCACGCAGATAAACTCGCCGTCCGCGATGTCCAGTGAAACATCCGCAAGCGCTTCCGTTTCGGAATTATCAAATTTTTTCGTGACATTCCTGACTTCCAGTATCATACCTACTCCATTACCTCTACTCTGCCAACAATCCAGAAGAATGGCGCTTGCGACATTCTTCCATATGAAGAGCTTTTCTGTTACTGTTCAGACGTGACTATTCCGCGAAGTAAAATTGCTCTCTATGCAATTTTACGAGGGTTGCAAGCACCAAAATGCGTTTTTCAGCATTTTGTGTGCATTATGTTGCTGTTTACGGCTTGCCGTGAACAGTAACTAGGGGTTTAATTTTAAAGAAATGTTTTCTTATCTAAATGGTATTGCATCTGATAGTAACCATGTCTCCACTTGACGATAAATTCAAAGCAATTTATACTCAAATTAAGAGAGGTTGTGCAAATAAAAAAAACAGCTCATGAGGTTATCATGCAAATAGAAATAAAGTCGGCTTATCAGGAGTGTGAAAATGTCATTGCTTTATTTACCGAATATACCGCCATGCTCGCCGAAGTACGCAGCGATATTAAGGATTATTTGAACCTCCAAAACTATGAACACGAGTTATATCACTTAGAAGAAAAATACGGCCATCCCCACGGCCGCCTCTTTATTGCTTATGTCGACGGACAAGCGGTTGGCTGTATTGCCTTGCGGCGGTTAACCGAAACCGAATGCGAAATGAAACGACTTTTTGTTCGCCCCGGATTTCGAAAACTTGGAATCGCCCATGAATTAGTCGAAAAACTCCTTGCGGAGGCAAAGGAAATCGGGTACCAAGCGATACTGCTTGATACCTTGCCGGAGCTGGTTCCCGCCCTTACATTTTACGAAAAGTTCGGCTTTTATCACATTCCGGCTTATAATGACAGCCCTGTCGCCGAAACGATCTTTATGAAGTTGGATTTAGGGCTAGTATAGCGAATAATAAATAATGAACTGTTAACGTCATTGCGAGCGAAAGGAATAAAGAACATTCCAAGGAATATAAAACATTCCAAGGAATATAAAACATTCCAAGGAATATAAAACATTCCAAGGAATATAAAACATTCCAAGGAATATAAAACATTCCTGCGAAGCAATCCAGTAATCGCAATCTGGATTGCGCGTTATTGCTTGCAATGGCATGTCACTGCGTTCCTCGCAATGACGGATTCTTTCATGGCTATTTGAGGCACGCGAAGCGTGACATGGGAGATTAATAATGAAAATCTACGACATTACCCAAGAACTTTTCACCGGCAATGTTTTCCCCGGTGATACGATGCCAACCTATCAACAAGTTTCAGCCATTACTGACGGAGCGATATGCAATCTCTCAACCATTGAAATGGGCGTACATAATGGCACCCATCTGGATGCGCCCTGGCATTTCGTAAACGATGGAAAAAAAATAGATGAAATCGATTTGGAAAGATGCATCGGACCGGTGCTTGTAGTTAGTAAAAACGGTGATATCACTGCAGAAACCATCCGGCGACTTTGTCAAAATAATCAAGACAATCCGGCCTTTCGGCGGATATTATTTAAAGGTGCTTGTGCGCTGACCCTTGATGGGGCGAAAGAGCTCATCAAAAACGATATTCAGTTAATTGGCGTCGAATCACAAAGCGTTGCCCCAAGCGAAACGCCGGTTCCGATCCATTACGAGCTACTTGCTAACGAAGTTTTGATTCTTGAAGGGCTGGTTCTCCGTGATGTTCCCGCATCGGAGATAACCGGTGAGGAATATTTTTTATCCGCCTTACCGCTAAAATTAGGCGGCCGCGATGGTTCACCTTGCCGCGCCGTTTTGATTAAACAATGACATTGCTTGCAAAAAATTTTGTCCCCTACCATAAACAGTAGCTAGCTGCACCGTATAAATATAAGGCAACCTCCGAAAATCTAGTTTCACGCGATTTTCGCGACGTAAAAACCCATATATCCAAAGCTTTTCCGCCGCAAAAATCGGTTCAACTTGGGTTTGCGGAGCTTGCCTGTAGAAAGGAATTATCTTTCGTGACGAACCAGGATTTTGAGCACGCAATCAGCCGGATCAAAAACGGCGACAAAGGTGGTTTAAAAGACATTTATGAAGCATATCTGTCTTATATTTTCCGCATTATTTATGAAATCGTCAAAAGCCGTGAAAATGCCGAAGATATTACCAGCGACTTTTTCATCAAACTATGGGAAAAAGCGGATAGCTACCGCCCCGGAAGCGGCCACAAAGCCTTTCTTACCGTCATGGCCCGCAATATGACGATTGATTTTTTGCGCAAGCACAAAAAAGAAGAACTAAGCGCGATGCTAAATGACCTCGGCACCGATCCGAATGCGGACTACCAGAAAGCATTACCTTACGTAAATACGGCGGATAATCCGACCGAAAAAGAAGTAATTGCGGAAATGTCCTTAAAAGCCGCCTTAGATTTCCTTGGTGAAGCCGAGCGGCAGGTCATCAGCATGAAAATATTAGGGGAGTTGACTTTCAAAGAAATTTCCGAAATATTAAGTTGTCCGCTGGGGACAATAACTTGGCGTTACCAAAACGCGATCAAAAAATTAAGGGGGTGCGGATATGAATAAAATGGAAAATGAACGTTTCATAAATCCTGATTTCGATCCATGCGAAGGTACGCATGGGGGAGCAAAAATGCTAATTGATGAATATAAAAAATTGGCTAAAAATGAGCTTCCCGACTTGTGGAAGCGGATTGAAGCCGGAATCACGGAAAAACCCCTGCCCACCCTTTCCGAAAAAACCGGGGACAAAGTAATAAAGACTGTTAACGACATAGACTTTCCGGTCGATGATCTAAAAACGGTTAAACTAGAGCCAATCAGCTACCAAAACCGTTATCGCTTCGTGCGCCGGTATGGCGGTTTGCTTGCCGCCTGTCTCTGTCTGGCGGTTTTGATTCCGATTATTTACTTTAATCGGGATGTGGCGAACCAATTTGCCGCGAATGACAGTGCCGGTGCCCCCGCTCCGGCCGCTGCCCCCGCGGAAGATACTGCTACTCGTTCGGAAACAGCCGCCGGTGCAGTAGCCGATGATGCCGGCGGAATTCTAAACGATATGGTTGCAGAGGCGGTTTTTAGTGAAGCGGAAGCAAAAAAGGAATTGGCGCCGGCTCCGAATTATGATGTGGAAAATGCTGAAGAAGCTGATCATCAGTTCGGTTATGATCAGGAAGAACCTTATCATAATGCAAGCGGCGAAGCTTTCGGAAACCAAGTATTCCGGATTGATTCTCCGGAAAAAACCTTTGAAATATCAAAAGTTACAGTTGAAATAACCGAATTAAGTGCTGCCGGTTTTGACGCGGATAATGTGTATACAGCAGTAATTATTGCTGACGAAACAGAAACTTTGTTTACGGGAACCAGCATTTTCCTGCGCGAAAACGAAAATTTGGCGGCGGAAATCGTCGTTGGCGAAACATATCTTGCCGATCTGTTTTATCAGGAAGCGGCACCATATTTTACGATCATGAAAATATATTAAATTCCCCCCATAAAAAATCAATCTATCTTCGTATCTATATTATGAACAGTATAGTGTGAAGAATGATTCTAAGTCATGAAAGAACCATGACTAAGAATCATTAAAGCTTCACACAGAAAGAATGCAAAAAGCGCATTCTTTCGGGCTATTTGAGTCACCCGAAGCGTGACATGGAGGTTAGTATGAAGAATAATTCTAAGGCGCGAAAAAACCGCACCTAAGAATTATTAAAACTTCATACGGGAAGAATGGATAAGGCCCCATTCTTCCGACGAAGCAAAGCTTCGTTTGCTATTTGCGTCACGCGAAGCGTGACATGGAGGAATATAATATGAAGAAAAAAACCGTCGCCATCATTCTAATCGCCGCCATCATCACCGCCGCCGGCTGCGGCAAGGCAAATCAAACCGGCTTTGAATCGCCAGCCGATACTAGCGCTTCCGGTTACTATGACGAAATATACCTTTCCGAAAGTCCCCCTGCCCCTAGTCATGATTATTATGAAGAAGCTCCGACCCCCGAACCTTATTACGGCGATCTTTATGATGATTCCGCTGCCGGTTATGCCCCGAAAGATATACAAGTGCAGGAATCAGCGGTGGGCGGTTATGATGCCGAAAGAATGAAAAACGGAATCTATTATGACTCCATTTACGAATATGACATAGATGTCATTAACCCTTGGCCGAATCATGAGCAATACAAATCATTTACCGAAACCGGCTTTTATTCGGTCTCAGAAATGCCTCTTTCGACTTTTGCCGCTGATGTAGATACAGCATCTTATGCTAATCTGCGCCGTTTGCTTAACTCCGGATACGGAATCAATCATTTACCGGTTGGTTCGGTTCGTATCGAGGAAATGCTTAATTATTTTTCCTATAACTATAATAAACCGAAACGAGGCGAACCATTCGGCGTTACGACCGAGATTTCCGCCTGCCCATGGAATCCGAACAGCGAACTTTTGATGATTGGCCTCGCAACCGAAGACATGGATTATGCGGATGCCCCTCCATCGAATCTAGTTTTTTTAATCGATGTTTCCGGTTCGATGAGTCCCGATGACAGACTGCCTTTGTTGCAAAAATGCTTTACGATGCTGGCTGAAAACCTAACCGCCAAAGATAAAGTTTCGATCGTTACCTATGCCGGTTCCGATACGACCGTCCTTGAAGGCGTAAAAGGCAATCAGCAAAAGAAAATAATCAATGCGATTAACAGCCTTTCCGCCGGCGGCAGCACCAATGGCAGCGGCGGAATTACTGCCGCTTACAAATTGGCGGAAAAACATTTTATCAAAGGTGGCAATAATCGCATTATTCTGGCCACTGACGGTGATTTGAATGTGGGAATTACCACCGAAAAAGGTCTTGAAGATTTAGTTACTGAAAAGCGTGAGAGTGGCATATTCCTTTCTGTTCTTGGCGTTGGGAGCGGCAATATCAAGGATGACAAAATGAAAACGCTGGCCCTTCATGGCAATGGTAATTATGCATTCATTGATTCTGAACGCGAAGGTCATAAGGTTCTCGTCGAAGAAATGAGCGGTACGCTAGTGGCTGTTTGCAAAGATGTTAAGCTACAAGTTGAGTTTAATCCCATTGTGGTTAAAGAATACCGCTTAATCGGCTATGAAAACCGCCGCATGGATTGGCAGGATTTCAAAGATGATGAAAAAGATGCCGGTGAAATCGGCGCCGGGCATAGCGTAACCGCCTTGTACGAAATCATTTTGCATGAGCCGCTTCCGCGCGATAAACAATTAACTTCCGGCCTTTCAACAAGCAACCTTAAATATGGTGCGAATCATGAAAACCAAAGTATAGCCAGGCAAACAACTAGCAATGATTCCAAAGCCTATACGAGTGAATGGCTGACGATTAGCATCAGATATAAAAAACCGGCGGAAGCGGTTGCGAGAGAGTTGGGTTATCCGGTTGATTTCGAAAGCTATCGTATGAACCCCGGTTCTGATTGGCGTTTTGCCGCTGCGGTGGCGGAATTTGGCTTGATTGCTTCCGACAGTTCGTTTCTTGGTGAGGCCAGTTTGAATAATGTCCGGACGGCTTTGCGGAATATGTACTTGAATGATGACTACAAAAAAGAATTTTATGAGTTAGTGAACGAGTTGTGGTGGTGACAGTTTTACGTTTTACCGGCTAAGTAATATAGCCAGTCGCGGTGAAATTTTCCCGGACTGGCTATATCATAGGGGGTTGTTACTTACCCGATTGCGATTATACACATCCGCCACCGCCGGGGCCATCCCGACGCGGCCGGTCTTTTTCCGGCAACGGTTCGACCGGGACCGTCTCATCCAGGGGTGGGCAGTCGATATCGGGGATATTACCGTCATCATAGGCATTGCTGTATTTATCTTTTACTTCAATCATTTGGCCTCCTTTGCGGTTGCTTGCGTTTTTGTTTATACTGTTTCACTGGCAATATTAGCAGCTTAGGGCTATATGCGAGTAACAGCTTATCTGGTTTATTATTTGCCGGATTGGCTGGTTTAATACATAGATGATTCAATACATAGATGAATTAATACATGGATGACTCAATGCACAGACTTAATAATTGTTTTTTCCCGGTATTCATTGATTTTCAATAAATATGAAATGCTGGAAAGAACCAAATTATCAAATTAGCATTGACTTAGCCCGGCAAATATGATAAAAATAAAACCATGCGGAGGTGGCGGAACGGCAGATGGGCTGGGCTTAGCAGTTGCTACCTTGGGTGGAAGAAAATATAAAAGGATCGCATGAAATGATATTGAACAACCATAATTCATTAATAAACATCAGACCGCTGGAGAACAAATCCGCCGACATTTTAGAGCCGGAAATTTGCGCTGATATTGAGCGTATTTTCCGCATATGGGTGAGAGATGAATAGACTTTCTTTGGGTAATATAGCGGTGGAAGCCAGGCGTGCCGTGCGGTTGAACAGTAAAAATTACGGAGACAGAGTGTTATGCTTGATTGACGATTTCATCGCGGAAAAAAAGCTGTCTTACGGCGGGTTAAAAGAAATATCACGTATTCGGGAAATTTTGGGCAACTTTTTTTATTACGAAAATAGCGAGTATGTTGAATCCGCCATAAATTACCTCATGGGTTTTGCTTTTAAGGAAAGAAGCGGGAATACATCATAACAAATTCATAGCCCTAAAAGGTCTTTGCTGTTATCACCTTGATGGAAAATGAATAAATAACTAAATAATGATAAAAGCAGGAGTCCATCGTTATGATATGGTGAAATTGGTAGACATACTGGCCTTAAACTATTATAATATTGAAATGAAATTATGCGGATGTGGCGGAACGGCAGACGCGCCAGACTTTGCTGGTGCCACCTTGGTGGAATAATAAAAACCAATAAGTAAAATTAAAAATAATAATGAAAGGGGATGTTATCCAATGCTGACACATGATAAAATAGTTGAAGCGGTGCAAAAAGCCGCGAAAAAATTCCCTCTGGTAAAAGCAGATTATTTTGGTTCGTATGCGGATGGTAACGCAACCGAGGATAGTGACTTGGATTTATTAGTGGAATACGAGAATATCCCTATTTCTATTTTGACAACTATTAAGCTAAAGCATTTTTTAGAGGATGAGTTGGTAAAGCCTGTTGACGTGATAGAAATGCCGTTACCTCTTGGTGCAATTATTGAGATTGGAAACACGGTGAGTATATTATGAGCAAACGCAATACCGCAATACTGACAAAAATAGTTGAAGAAGCATTTGCATTAGAGCAGATATTAAATGAGATTGATGAATCCGCATTTTTAGCGAATGACTTAATTGTCAGAGCAACTTGCATGACTTTGATAAATGTGGGAGAACTTATAAAGAATCTAAACGAGGATTTTCGAGTCAGTCATTCTCATATACCCTGGAAAGATATAGCGGGATTCCGTGATGTCGCCGCTCACGGTTATTTTACATTACGGATGGATAGAGTGTGGTTGTATGCGACAAAGGAAATGCCGGTTTTTGTCGCACAAATTAAAGAGATTTTGCACAGTGAAAATGAATCTCTTTCGCATACCGAATAATAGAGTGAGTTGGTTTTATAGATTTAGGAAATGGAATTTATAATTAACTGAAACTTAGCAGAAACAAAAAGCCCTCTGAACCTTGAAAAATCAATAGTTTACGCCAATAAAATGTGGCAACAA
>Ga0082212_10005799_pt1 | contig 16761 bp, 15 predicted proteins | sample TergutNt197P3_FD_71548 | JGI IMG/M metagenome (GOLD analysis project Ga0082212, IMG submission 71548) | Neocapritermes taracua P3 segment gut microbial communities from Petit-Saut dam, French Guiana - Nt197 P3 | ecosystem: Host-associated > Arthropoda: Insects > Digestive system > Gut ... | reverse complement strand
TGCGCGAGGCGGGGTCATGGGACATGTGGCTGCCCCGCGACGGCAGCGGCACAATCAACGTCACCCCCGGCTGGGCGATGGACGGGCTGGACCTGACGATCACGTCCGAAGACCCCTGCGTGGTCATCCAGCGGGAGCCCCCCGTGCGCGGCGGCGGCCCGCCCGAGGGCCCGCCGTACCGCTGGGACGCGGAGTATTGGATAAACGCGCTGTGGGGCACGGAGGGCACCCCGAAGGTCACCGTCAGCCCGCCGTCGCGCTGCTTCCACTCCTTCGGGCCGCACGCCTTCACGGCCACGGTCGAGCCGAAATTCCGGGGCGCGTTCACATGGATCTACGGCCCCTTCGGGTTCAACGGCCCCGCCGCCGAGGTCACGCCCGAGTTCGTTGCCAAGTACCCCGCCCTCTCCGTGCGGTTCACGCCCGACGACGTGCCGGGCCTGCCCGCCCCCTGCGGCTCCGCCGAGGCCGCCCTCGCCTACTGCACGCAGGCCGACGGCACCAGCGCCGGCGCTGGCAGCTACGGCAACGGCGCCGTCTGCCCCCACACCTCCCAGACCTTCTGCAGCGGCCACTGGTGCCCCGCGTGCGCCACGCACACCTACCACGCGGAGAACACCCACCAGCCGCCCACAGTCCCCTGCCCCCTCTGCGGCGAATGGTCGTGGTCCTCCCACACCACCCCCTGCCCCCCGCACGGCTGCGCGGCCCTGGCCGCCCTGGGCCTGACCAACGGCGCCGCCGGCCTCTGCTTCAACGCCCGCCTCTGGCGCGGCTACCCCGGCGACGAGGTGAAGATCCACCCCGTCCCCACCGGCCGCGGCGGCTGCTGCGACTGCCCCGAGCACCGCAGGGCCATCACGGGCGGCCGCCTCTCCGCCGCCGCCGGCGGCCTGGGCTTCTTCCTCAAGGGCCCCGCCGGCGACTACCAGCCCCTCGCCCCCGGCGGCGCCATTGACGCCGGCGAGGCCGTCTATGTCCGCGGCGCCGCCCCCAGCGCCACGCCCTCCGACAAGTGGTTCCAGTTCGTCTGGCAGGAGAACGGCGGCCTCAGGGTCGAGAGCTACCTCGCCACCGTCGCCAGCGTGAGGGTCACGCCCGACGACGGCACGGGGCAATACTCCGACGCCCTGCACGCCGCCAAGCGCGCCCTCCCGCCCGAGGGGGTGATCGTCAAGGCCGAACCCGGCAGCCTCGTGCCCTTCTGGCTGCACGAGGACGCCGCCCTCCCGCGCGTCACGACGCTCAGGCTCGACGGCGCCCCCGGCGCGTTCAAGGTCTGGCAGACCGACTCCACCAACGGCGCCCCCCTCCTCGTGTGCGGCCAGACCGTCACCAACGGCAACCCTGCGGTCTTCATCCAGCCCCCCGCCGCCGCCGCGAAGCTCTGGCTCGAACCCCTCTCCAACGGCGTTGCGACAATCACCTTCGCCTTCGAAGGCACCGGCGCGGCAGACGGCATCTCGCACTCCGACACGTTGGGCGTGACGGCGTTCAAAACCACCGTCGAGCCGATAACGTTCTTCCCCGGGAACCCCGCCAGGCTCACGTGGGGCGACACGGCGACCTACTCCATGAAGGTGGAACCGCCCGTCTCCAGCGCCGATATCACATGGAGTGTCAACAACAATCTCGCCACTGTCACAGGGGGCGGGACAGGGACGAACGTCACCGTTCAGGCCGGCAACACGGACGGTCTCGTTGAACTCACCGCCAGCATCAAGGGGCTTCAGCTGCCCACCCTCTTCAACGTCAACGTCTGCCAGATGTCGAACGTCACTGTGTCGGTATTCATCGTGGGTGACGGCAACGGAAACGATGCCGCAACCACCAACAGCGTCAACGCCATGGTCGCCGGCGCAAATCAATATCTGCGTCGCGCAGGGGTGCAGCTTGTGGTAGGGAGTATCCAACACACGAATAATCCTGCGTGGTATGACATTGCCAATTCGGATGTGACAGCCAATGAACTAGGCAAGGTAAAAAATCCGTCAGACGGTCTCAAAGTGTTCTTCGTGAATACAATTGATGGTGGCGATACTACGGGATTCAACGACAAATTTTGCATGGCTATTTCTACGATTGCAAACAACACCACATTGGCGCATGAGGTTGGTCATGCCTGTGATTGGCGGGATATTTATGTGACGCAGGGCGGTCTTAGCATTAACAATGCAGGTATTGTCAACGCCAGTTATCTTAATCCGAAAGACTGGGGTGCGGGGTATTACCCTGAAACCCTTCAGCACACGAGTCTTGTCCAGAGATTACTCATGTACGGGGTTAGAAGTTCCTCCAAGGGTTACATTCCGCACGGGAGTGTTTACGGTGTGTGTAGACAGACGCTCAACTCTCCGTTAGCAATCGGCATGGCGCCTATAGGGCTTGATGCCCCCACTTTCACCCGACACCCCAAACACGGGGATTTATAACAAGGAAGGAGACACTATGAAATTCACATTAGTCATATTAACGATGGCTGTTGTTGCCGCCGCAATGGCGCAGGAACAACAAAGGCGGATGGATGGCGGGACACTGAAAAAAATAATTCTCGATGAATTATGCAGTGGTCATAGACCGCCGATCCAACGTGATGCAAACAACAATGTTATTCCATATCATCGTCCCACGGCTCAGGACATTGCCAACTGGCACAATGTGTCCGCAGAACAGATGGCTAACATACTGGAAGAGATGCTACGAGAGAATTTGAGTGCCTTTGAAAAAATACCCGAACCCAATCCCGAAGACTGGGACGCGCGTGGCATATATAATGGTGCTGCTCTTGGTGTTTTCCCTCTTATTAGAGCGTTGCAAACGTTCCATGGAGCGGACACGATTGACTTACTCAAGAAAAGCATTATGGTTAACCACAACCTTATTTCTGATAATGCAATAGAGACCTATGTCGTCATTGATGGTGTAAAATCCTTTCCGTTCTTTCGGGAAGTCATCAAAAGTGAAGGTTTAAATCAAGGTCAACGTAATCGGATTATTCAACGTCTACAAGGGACAATCACCAAACTTGCAGAAAAAAAGCAAGCCGCTGATGTTGAGCAATTTGATGCGTTCTTAAGAGAGATGAAGCAAACGGAAAAACCTAAAGAGAACGGAGGAAACTAAAGCCTACCCAAGCAAGCTACCTCGACCTGAAGGATTGGGGCGCGGGGTATTATGATGAAAATCTTCAACACACGAATCTTGTCAAACGATTGCTTATGTATGGGGTTAAAGATGACAAAAAGGGCTACATTCCTCATGGGAACGTTTACGGCGTATATAATAAAACTTACGACCGTGTTAACCAGCGATGGATTACCGATGTCGGAAATGTCGAAATAGGGCTCGACAAAATAAACCGTAACCCCCACCACCAAACCAGGCTTAGCCCATAAGGAGAATACTGTGAAAAAAACGATGAAGCTCATCACACTAATCCCCGCATCTGTCTTGATGACATCAATGATGCTTGCTATTGAATTCATTGATCAAGCCGCTGCCGACGCTTATGATGAAAGACAACGACAAAAGTCTCAGCTTATTAACGAAAACATGGAGAGAGGCAAGGCTGATGATGCCGCGCTAAAAGATGCAATTTGTTCACTTTTCGAGATGATTTTTTTTGTGTCAGGTGATGTTCAGGTCACTTATGTATCTGTGATGGAAGATATGCATAGACATGGCATTCCTCGTGAGCGGCAAATACAAGGACTTGAAAATATGGTTCGTGAAATGCTGTCTGCCGTGGAGAAGGGTGAAAAAATTGATGACCCCTACTGGGTTCAAGAGTTTTCAGCCATGCTAATGACTTTCCCCAACTACGATATTCTGCCGTTACTCAAAGAATGCCTCAATTCGAAGAATGAAATTATCAGGAATGGCGCAATGAAACACCACGCCATCATCATGGAAAAACTGCAAGAGCAGCCTAAACAGACAAATGATACAACCCAAGAAAACGGGGTGGGGAAGGCGGGCGATAGCGGGGCAGCCAACCTTGCCCTACCCGTTGCGCCCCCGCCCCAAACACCAGTGGAGCAAGCACGTCAGGAAACGCCGCCAAAACAACCCGAAGACCTGTCATCGGGAAAAGCCATCCTTTGGATTGCCGTTGTTGCCTTTCTTGCCGTCATCGGAGGCGTGGCCGCATGGAAGAGAAAACGATAAACACCACATTGGCGCATGAGACGGGGCATGCTTGCGGGCTACGAGACATCTACCCGTTTGTGCGAAATAACACCAACGTGATAATCTGTGACATTTTCAATGCGGGTGTTGTTCAGGCAGGTTACATGAATCCGAAAGACTGGGGCGCAGGGTATTACCAGCGTGACCTGTTACACACGAACCTTATCACGCGATTGCTCATGTACGGCTACGGTTCTGCAGATGACATCCGGGGGCATATCCCGCATGGCAGCGTTTACGGCGCGTATTACCCTCGGGGCAGCAACCTGCCGGTCACAGGGATGTCCGAAGTAGGCCTCAACAGTATAACCAACCGGCAGCCAATACACGCAAACCGCCCATGACAAGACAAGGCAAAGGAGGAAATAATGAAAAGGACATTGACGCTCATTACGGTGAGCATCGCCGTCGTGGCGATGGCGCAGGAGCAGCAGGTAGGCGATGCGACAAGAGAGAGGGTCAAATGGGAGATTGGCGAGTATGGGCGTTTCGATGAAACTGCGCCAGACCTCATCCCCTATGTGCAGGGGGTAGCGCATAGACACGGGGTATCACCCTTGCAGATGGCGGATATACTGGAGAGTATCATCCGGGAAAAGCTGCCTGTATTGGGGAAGGCAATCGATGAACACGGACAAGAAGTCCGTAAATATTCGGATGCCGATCTCGACGTAACCGTACCCATCCAAATGCTGGAGGCGTATCACGGCACAAGCACTCTCCCGTTGCTCGAAGAATGTTCCATGTTCAGAGGGAACAATGTCCGTTATTTTGCGGCACGAACTTATGTCACCATCGCAAAAGCGGAGTCCATCCCATTCCTGCGCGAGTTTCTCGCAAACGAACGTTTAAGTTCTAGGAATCGTTCTGCCTTCAATCGCTTTCTGCAAACAACCATCGCCATCCTTGAAGAAAAAAATCAAATTGTCGATGCGGGAAAACTCGAGGGGTTCATAGAAGAAATAGAGACGGGAAGGACGCAAGGCAAAACAACGCCTCCCGTAAAAAATGCCCTTCCTGCCGCACCGCCTTCAAAGACAGAAGCCCCCGAAACCTCGGCGACTGAAACTAGCGGGCAGAAACCTAACCACGCCATGCTTTGGGGCATCGCCGTTGCCGCCGCCGTCATCTGCGGCGCGGCAATGTGGCAAAAAGCAAGGCGAAAATGAAATGCGGAACGCAGGACAGGTAAAGATGAAAAAAGTGCTGGCACTCATTACGCTTGGAATCGCCATCGTGGCGATGGCACAGGAACAACAACCGATAGATGACGCAACCCTGAAAATGTTTATCCTGCAGGAGTTGTGCAGCGGGCATCATCCGCCGTTTGAAACTGATGAGAATGGAATGCCCATCCCGGTAGGGCTTCCCACGGCGGAAGGCATTGCGAAGGGACACAATATCCCCCGCGAGCGGATGGCCAGGATATTGGAGGAGATGCTCCGTGACAATCTGCCTGCCCTTGAAAGAGGCGTTCTTGATGCCATCGAAGTTTCCCCTCTCATTTGGGAACTACAGACCTTCCATAATGCAAACACTCTTGCCCTGCTGGAGGAATGCGCCATGTCTAGCGACAAGAATGTCCGTGACAACGCAATAGTGTCTTACATCTCTATTGCAAAGGCAGAGTCAATCCCATTCCTGCGAAAAGCCTTTGCGGAAGGGCGAGTCCATCATAGCTGGGGGATTTATAACCATCTTGAAGGCATCACCCAAGACTTAAAAAGTAATGGAAAAACCGATGATGCGGAAAAGTTTTATGCCTTCCTGAAGGAGATGACACAGGCGGAGCAAAATCCTTTTAGCGTCAAAAAAATTGAAGACATCCTTCACGCTAATGCTGATGCCTCTCAAAATAACGCACGGCAAGCAAATACCATTTACACTAATCAAGGCCCCCCCGTAAAGGATGACACTCAGCGCATACTGCCTCCCCGAACTGAAGCCCCCGAAAACCCGGCAACTGAAACCAGCGGGCGGAAACCTAACCACGCCATGCTTTGGGGCATCGCCGTTGCCGCCGCCGTCATCGGCGGCACGGCAGTGTGGAGAAAGAGGTATGGATGCTAAAGGCCGTGGTTTTTCCCCCAGCGCGACCCCGCTGGACAAGCCGCTCACCTTCAGGTGGAAGAAGAGCGGCGGTCTCAGGATCGGCAGCTACCTCCCCACCGTCGCCAGCGTGAGGGTCATGCGGAACGTCAGCAATGACGTTGAGCAGAGCACCGCCGCGCGGCTCGCGCTCGGGCCGGGGGGCGAGCGCGTGCAGGCCAACAGGCTCTTCCGGCCGCTCTACCTCGTCTCCGACGTGCTGCTCGACAGCCGCCTCGTGCTCTCCCTGTCCGGCGACATGACCGCCCGCATCTGGTCCGGCCCCGACACCAACAGCACCCTCCTGGCCGAGTGCGGCCAGGCCGTCACCAACGGCGTGAGCGTCATCAACGGGCAGGTGGCCGACTTCGCGACCCACGGGCAGGTCACCGAGGTGTGGCTCCAGGTCCTCGCCCCCGGCACAGGCGCCGTCTCCTACGGCTTCGCGGGCAAGGGCGCCGCCGACGGCATAACCTTCACCGACACCCTCCCCATAACCGCCTACCGCGACAAGCTCAAGGTACAGGTCATGGCGGAAAATGGTTACTCCGCTGGAAATAGCACGGGCGATGCCGTCAACCCCAACATCAACTGGAACGCGTTCAACGTCAACGCCATCATGACGAACGTCGCCGCCTTCTACGCCGACCCCGGGCGCGGTTGCGGCATAGATATTGAGTGGGGCGTCACCCCGTTCGACATGCCCGCCACCACCCTCGATGACGGAAGCGTCACCAACTTCTACAAGCACACGGGGGAGATTGAATACTTCGGGTCTCCTGCGTTCCTGGATGGACAGGCTATCTCGAACGGGAAGATGTGGATATACAATGACCGGAAGTTACAGAACGATGACTTTGATCTTTATGATAAAACGTTTGGACCTGATTTCTCGCCGGCCAAGTTCATCGAGAAGAACCGTGACGACACGGAACTCAAAGAGTTCGTGAAGATGGTTTTGCCGTCGCGCATCGGGATACGCAGGGCGAACGGCGAGTATCGGATGCACCCTGACGGACACGCATACTCCTATGTTTCCGACCCGAATGTCGCTTTTCAAGGCGCGCGCCTAGATGTCGTGAACATCTCCGAGGAAAACTACCTGAACAACGGGGCTCACTACCCGTCTGCCACGTTCATCCAAGTGATGGAATATGCCATCGCGCATGAGCTGTTCCATCTCATCGGGGGACGGCATGGCGCAATCCCGCCCCCTAATCCCGACGGCACACCCGCACTCAGCCAAAGCTTTCACCCGTTGAGCGAAATCAGGGTGTCCCCCGCCGAGCTCCTGCAAATCGACCTGCCCAACAGGGCGTCAGTTTTTAAGTAGGCATCCTGCCTATCAAATTAGAAAGGAAAAAAGACGATGAAAAAATGTTGCATGATGATTACACTGTTTATTGGCAGCGCATCGCTGTTACTTGCCGAGACAAATGCGCTAATCGAGGTCAAACTGTTTAAGGACTGGGTTATAAAGGGCGAATTGAGTTTCTGCAATTTAGCAATCAGGAACACGGGGACAGAGTCGATCCTGCTTGCCAAGGCAGCATCCGATTTTTGCTATGGGCAATTGTATATCAACAAGGCGAAACATTTTGATGAACTGGAGCTGGAAAGGAGATATCAGGAAATAACCAACGACGGGGACGGTTTTTTTAGCCTTCCACCGGATGAGATTCAGGTGTACGAAGGGCGTAAGTTTTATTTAAGCGGGCTTCGAGATATTTTTTCAGATGAAATGCGTTTTACGGTCTCGGTATATCTAGGCAAGGAATTCTGGCTGGATTCCGAGTCGCTAATGTATCAAGGTGTAGTCCCTGATTCCGAAGAGTATATAGCGACAATAGCCAGTAATTTGTGGGGACTGGCGGCTGTTACCTGCAAAGATGAGCGCTGGCTATATAAAAAGAGCATTACGTCCAACAATTATTACCCCATCTGCCCTGTCAGTCTCACGAACAAAATCCGTGTTGAGCCACATGATAACAAGGACTTGTTCAAAATCTGGGATGGGGACAAGTCCATGATTTACCATATCAGGCAAAGTGTCCTCATTGAAGGTTCGGATGAACATAACGTCTTAGGTAAGTGGACACGCGAGCGGAAGCAGAGAGCAGAAGCCGACAACGCCGAGGTGCGCCGCAAGAAAGCGGAGGAGGCGCAGTGAAAAAAACTCACAGCCTCATCGCCTTACTGTCTTACAGTCTCATGTTGCTTTTTGTCCATGCCGAAACCAATGCCTTGATAGAGGTCAAACTTTTCAAAGATTGGGTTATAAAAGAAGAGGTCAACTTTGGGAACTTCAATCTGGCTATCAAAAACACAGGCACCGCCCCCATTCTTCTTTCTGAAGACCCATCCGATTTTGAATGGGGTCAATTGGCCACACGCCCATTGCCACATAATACCGAAGAGAATACGGAGCAAGAACGAGAATACCAAATGATGATGTGGAAAAAAACAGATGTCATCGGTCTTCTTCCTGAAGAGACACACGTGTATGAAGAAGGCAAGTTCCTTTTACGTCCTCTCCCTTTTTCAAATGAAATGCGCTTCACGGTCTCAATTTACTTGGGCAAAGGTTTCTGGTTGGATTCCGGACCGATAACTATAAATGGGGTTGCCCCTGATTCCGTAGAACAATTGACGACAATAAACGACAACACAGGAAGCATTAAAAATTTACGCAAACTGATGCTAGTTGCTTATAAAAATGAACGCTGGTTGTACTCAAACCTTCAAGGGTCAGCGAGTATTTTTCCCGTCTGCCCTGTCAGCCTCACGAATAAAATCCGTGTTGAACCGCATGACGATAAAGGGTTGTTCAAGATTTGGGATGGCGAAAAGTCTATGATTTATAATATGTACAAAGTGACGCTTCTCGAAGGTCCGGACGAGAACGACGTGTTCGGCAAGTGGACACGCGAGCGGAAGCAGAGAGCAGAAGCCGACAACGCCGAGGTACGGCGCAAGAAAGCGGAGGCACAAAAACCATGAAGAGACAATCCATATTAACCGCAATACTTGCCGGTGTTGCCCCGTTGTTATTCGCAGAGACAAATGCGCTGATTGAAGTAAAGCTCTTCAAGGACTGGATGATTAAAGGGGAACACAGTTTCTGTAACCTTGCAATCAAAAACACGGGTACAGACTCCATCCGTCTTGCCAAGGCTACTTTCGATTTTTATACAGGGCAATTACATGTGCGCCCGTTACCCCACACGTCCCGTGACACTACTTTCCACGAGCAAGAATATCAGATGATTTCAGTTGTGGAAAATTGTGAGTTTTTTAATATTCCTCCCGGGGAGACTCAGGTGTATGAAGGGCGTAAATTTTATTTAAGACCCCTTCCCTTTTCAGAAAAAATGGAATTCACGGTCTCAGTCTATTTTGGGAAAGATTTTTGGTTGGATTCCGAACCACTGACTATCAACGGCATTGTCCCCGATTCTGTGGAACAATTAACACCAGTAGGGGGTAATAGAAAAATGGAGACCGTCACCTACAAAAATGAGCGTTGGCTGTATTACGGCGATTACTATCCTATCTGCCCTCTTAGCTTCAAGGACAAAATCCGTATCGAGCCGCATGACGGTAAAGGGTTGTTCAAAATTTGGGACGGGGACAAGCCCATGATTTTTGATATGTATTACGGCGGGATCATTGTCGAAGGCTCGGACGAACACGACGTGTTCGGCAAGTGGACGCGCGAGCGGAAGCAGAGGGCGGAGGCGGACAACGCCGAGGTGAGGCGCAAGAAGGCGGAGGAGGCGCAGTGAAAAAAACTCACAGCCTCATCGCCTTACTCTCTTACAGTCTCATGTTGCTTTTTGTCCATGCCGAGACAAACGCTCTGATAGAGGTCAAGTTGTTCAAAGATTGGGTCATAAAAAATGAATGTGGTTTTGGTAATTTGTCTATCAAGAACACAGGGACATCCCCCATCCGTCTTGCCAGAGATGCTTTCATTTTTGGCAGCTTTCAATTATATGCGCGCTCACTTCCTGATAAACGCGCTAAGTATAGAGAGTCTGAGATTGCAAGTGAGTTTAAGGTGCTTTTGTCAATGGAAGATGTTGAGTTCTTCAACCTTCTTCCAGAGGAGACACATGTGTATGAGGGTCGGAAATTCTTGCTTCCTGTCCTTACACCTTTTTCCGAAACAATGCCTTTTATTGTTTCGATTTACCTCGGCAATGGTTTTTGGCTGGACTCCGAACCATTGACAGTCAAAGGGGTTTTCCCTGATTCTGTAGAAGATTTGGCAACTGTGCCCAACAATGAGCAAATCCGTGAAGAGGTTCCAGGCGCATACTCAAAAAAACTAACGTTAGTCACTTGTCAAAACGAGCGCTGGCTGTATTCAAGTGGTTATTACCCAGTCTGCCCCCTGAGTCTCACAAGCAAAATCCGAGTCGAGCCACACGATAATAAAGCGTTGTTCAAAGTTTGGGATGGCGACAAGCCCATGATTTATGACTTCAAGAAAAGCGTCATTGTTGAAGGCCCTGACGAGAACAACGTGCTGGGCAAGTGGACACGCGAGCGCAAGCAGAAGGCGGAGGCGGACAATGCAGAAGTGTGGCGCAAGAAAGCGGAGGAGGCGAACAATCAGTGACCCTGTTTCCATCTCCGACGACGGCACCGGGCAATACTCCGAGAACCTGCACGCCGCCAAGCGCGCGCTCCCGCCCGAGGGGGTGATCGTCAATGCCGAACCCGGCGCTCTCACCCCCATCTGGCTGCATGACGACGCCGCCCTCCCGCGCGTCACGACCCTCTCGCTGTCCGGTCTGTCCGGCGCGTTCAAGGTATGGCAGACCGACTCCACCAACGGCGCCCCACTCCTCGTGTCGGGCCAGACCGTCACCAACGGAAACCCCGCCGCCTTCATCCCGTCCCCCGCCGCGAAACTCTGGCTCGAGGCCCTCGCCCCCGGCACGGTCACCATCACCCTCGCCTTCGAAGGCACCGGCGCCGCCGAGGGCATCCGCCACTCTGACGCACTGGGCGTGACGGCGTATGACATCGAGTTCGTCCACGCCGAGGGCGCGGACGAGGGCGGGCCGATGGCGTTCCTGCCCGTGTTCACGCCGCAGGACGGCATCGGGCAGGGCGAGCCGATCTACGACTGCCCCGGCGCCGACCTCTCGATTTATGTGACGGGCACGAACGTGGCGACGGGGATGCGCTTCGCCTTCGTGACGTGCCTCGGGGGCGCCTCGCACCTGCTGATGGAGACCGCGCCGGGCAGCCGCGCGTACACCAACGCCGCCGCGGCGACCCTCGCGCTCTCGGACGGCTACCTGGGCGACATCAACGTGCAGGAATGGCTCACCGCGACCCTCACCCTCCCCGCGCTCGGCATCACCAACGCCACGTACCCCTGCACCGAGACCTCCGCCGCCAGCACCGTTTACGAGAACGACCGCCACGGGTTAGTCTTCGCCGTCGGCGCCGCGCCGCCCGGCACCCCCCGCGCCGCCACGCTGGATATCGGGAACGAGTATTACTCGGAGCATCTGGAAACCTTGGAGACCGCCGCCGGGTCGGGCGTCTTCTCAAACGGCAGATGGTCCGTCAGCCTGCGGCAAATCTCCGGCCAGCCGCGCCTCGCGGTCTCGGACGGCGCGCTGCTCACCAACGCCGTCTTCTCCGTATGGGAGACAGCCCCGCTCTCCGGCGTGTACCGCAACCACAACGACCCCATCCCCACCGACCTCCCCCCGGAGGACATCGCGCTGACGGACTTCACGCCGTGGCGGCTGAAAATCTCGGGGCTCCCCGACACCAGCCTGATAGATGAGGCCTCCGTCACCACGTCGGTTGACAGCACGAGCCAGATCACCTTCTCTTGGAACAACGGCGCACTGCTCTCCGACCAGAAGTTTATCATCATCCCCGACGGCCCCCCGAAGGCACCGCCGCCCGTGGGCTACGTCGCTGTCCGCTCGGATGTGGAGAGTCCCGGCACAAGGAGCATGCCCGCGCATACCGTGCTCGCGGCCGTGTCTTTATTCGGCGGCTCGTCGGCGAAGAAAGAGGAAAAACGCGAGAAGGACGCGCTGGTCTGGCGGTCGTTGAAAGGATCAGGGAAAGAGAAGGGAAAAATCATCGCCCCGCTTGAGGCAATGAAATACAACGTCGAGCCCAACGACAACGCGACCCGCCAGTGGGTGCTGGACAACATCAGGAAGAAGGATATCTGGTACTCGATGTGCCACGGTGACCTTGTAGTGGTTGGTCCGTATGATGACAACCTCATTTTCCAAGGTCTGAATTTCGAGGGAGGCGCCACCTTCCGGAAATCCGACCTTGCTGGTCTCGGTCTGGACTACAAGCTGGTGATGGTTGATGCGTGCTGTTCCGCGATGACCAGCCGCCTAACGAAAACCGACTACGATTACAAGAATCGGCTGCCTCCTTCCGACCCGGTAAAAGTTGCCGCCCAGAACAACCCCGTGCTTGTGCCCGAATGCGCGGCCTTCGCGAACGCCTTCGGCCCGAACGTGGCCTACATGGGCTGGGCGTGGGTCATGAACGCCACTGAGGCGCAGGGCTGGACCTCGGAGTTCCTGAGCTATCTCAAGGGCGGGGCGACGGTGCAACAGGCATATGAGAGCTTCCTGCTTAAGTACAATGCGCTAATGCCTAATTCGGAAAAAGACCAGCGGATGATGAAAATCCACGGTGCGACAGGCAATGTGATTGACAAGACTAAGAAGGAAAACACGCCATGAAAAAGTGGAAGAAAATCGGGCTTGGTTTGTCGGGTGGATTCTTGGGGCTATGCGCGTTGCTTGCAGGCGCGTGGTTCCTCCCGTTCCCGATCGAGGGGAATTGGGAGGAGTCGTACAGGATGCCATGTATACACGGGGATGACTGCCATCATTTCCTCCGTTTTGAAAATGGCAGGGTCATGTATATGTCGGACACGCATTTCCCGCCTGTTTGGCTGGGTACCTACCAGCGGAAGGGGTGGGGGAAATACGAGGTGGATAACGCGATCCTCTCATGTGTTTTCTCCTCCACGTATTTTCGCCTGACGAGGTCGATGGATCCGGGCGACGGCACGTCCTGCCCGCTCTTCTTCCGTGATTTCAATATCCGGACTTGCCGGAAGGCGGTCAATCATCCCTCAAACGAATGGATGGCATTGCCGTCAGAGACATGGCTGCATGTTGCCGGAACCCCCGATAAACGAGTATTTTGTAATGGTCGGCACGGCGAGCAAACAAAGGAACAGTTGGAAGCGAAGCTGGATTATCTCCTCAGGCAGTCGCTGCAGATTTACACGGCAAGTAATTGCGTGCCGTCTGCCGCCCTTGAAGCCCTTGATGAGCATGGCGTTGACTACGTTGTTCATACCAATCAGGAATGGGTTGTGTCAGACACGCTCAAAACGAATCCGGTGTGGCGTGCCGTTGAAAGGCGGACGATGTACGGGCTCATCATCACGCCGCCGTCCGAAGAGAAACGTTATATGGATGATTACCAGATTTATTTTACGAACGATGGGCTCGGGCATTTTGAAGGTTTCAGGGCTAGGATTGACTCGCGCCGCCACTATGGTGATTACTGGCAAAAAAATCTCCGCCTGTATGTTGAGAACGGTGTCGTGCCGGAAGACGTCCGTCTGCTGTTCGGGCAGTTCGGGCTTGAATACACGGTGTTCGATGAAAAGGTGCTGTACCGAGGGCAGGGGAAAGGCACTAACACGAAGAAAGGCGGCACGCCATGAGAGCGTTTTACGCGGTCCTCTTTTCCGCACTGGCATTTAACGCGGCTGCGGCGGGGATAACCGAGGCATCCCTGAATGGGGTCTACAACTTCTACAGTCAGGTCGCCTCCTCGCTCGCGCCGTCCAACGTCCCGTTCGCGGGCATCTACGAACAGCCGTTGACATTAGGGTCGCGGGGATATGAGGAACATTCATTCGGCTATTACCCATGCGTTGTCTTCGCGGACGCCCAGTTCTATTTTCAGGTGACGAAAGAGCCTGAACCCAAGCTTATCTCCCTGTACAATTACCAGTTAGATTATTACATTTCCACAAACAATATCCTGCACGTCTCAATCCCGGCATGGACACCGCAGGTGGCGATTGACAAGTCCAAGGACATCCTCAAAGCCCTGCACATCCCGGCGGCGGGCATGGCGGTGAAAAGGGTCTGCCGGACCCGGATCGACTGCTCCGTGTGGCGTGTCCACTGGGAACGCCGCCATCAGGGCATCCCGTACGACCCGTTCGTTGACCAGTTGGACCAGCGGGTTGAGGTTGACATCAGCGAGAGGCACGGCTTCGTCGGCTATTACGGGCGGTACGACTTCCCCGTCCCCAAGCGGATGGACGTCCTTGTCAGGCAGGAGGACGCCATCGCCAAGGCCTCGAAGGCCGTGCCGCTCATCCAGAGGTCGCCGTACTACCGGCAATGCCGCCGGCCGGGGTTTGTGGTGTCGGGCATCCAGTCGGCAGAGCTGCTGATCGCCGCGCCCAACTGGCTGCTCGACCCCAAGCGGGCGATCTGGCTGCGCGACAAGCCCCCCGACGAGACGCGCCTGTGCTGGGTCATCACCTTCACCAGCGTCTATACGGGGAAAACCGAACCAAACGCAATCCCGCTCGCGCCCGAGTTCCTCGTCTATATCGATGCCGCCACCGGCGAGATCGTCGGCGCGAACTTCACATGAGGGGCTGATGAAAACCTACGGCGCGGTCGGCAACGTGATTGACAAGACTAAGAAGGAAAACACGCCATGAAAAAGTGGAAGAAAATCGGGCTTGGTTTGTCGGGCGGGATACTGGGGTTATGCGCGTTGCTTGTTGGCGCGTGGTTCCTCCCGTTCCCGATTGAGGGGAATTGGGAGGAGCCGTACAGGATGCCATGCTTCGACAGGGATGACTGCCGTCATTTCCTCCGCTTTGAAAACGGGAAGATCATGTATATGTCGGACACGCATTTCCCGCCTGTTTGGATGGGCACCTACCAGCGGAAAGGTTGGGGGAAATACGAGGCGGATAACGTGATATTCTCATGTGTTTTCTCCTCTACGTGTTTTCGCTTGACGAGGTCGGCAAGTCAGGTTGATGGTACGTCTAGCCGACTCTTCTTCCGTGACCTCTCTCTGCTGGCTTGCCGAAAGGCAGTCAACCACCCTTCTAACGAGTGGATGGCCACTCCTGCGAGAACATGGCTGCATGTCACCGGAACCCCCGGGAAACGAATGTTTAGCGCCCAGCGCGGCGAGCAAACAAAGGGGCAGCTGGAGGCGAAGCTGGATTATCTCCTCAGGCAGTCGCTGCAGGTTTACACGGCAAGCAATGAGGTGCCGTCTGCCGTCCTTGAAGCCTTTGACGGGCATGGCGTTGAGTACGCGATACATGCCAACCAAGAATGGGTCGCGTCGGACACGCTCAGGACAAACCCGGTGTGGAGCGCCATTGAAAGGCGGATCATGTACGGGCTCATCATCACGCCGCCGGCCGAAGAGAAACGTTATATGGATGATTACCAGATTTATTTTACGGACGGCGGGCTTTGGAATTTCGAAAGTTTCAGGGAAAGGATTGGCTCACATCGCAGGGATGGCGACTACTGGCAAAAGAATCTCCGCCTGTACGTTGAGGACGGTGTCGTGCCGGAAGATGTCCGCCAGTTGTTCGGGCAGTTCGGACTTGAATACACGGTGTTCGATGATAAAATATTGTATCGAGGGAAGGGGAAAGGCATCAACGCGAAGAAAGGCGGCACGCCATGAATTTTTTTTGCGCCGCCCTCTTTTCCGCCCTGACGCTCAATGCGGCTGCGGGGATAACCGAGGCATCCCTGACAGGGGTCTCCAACTTCTACAGTCAGGTCGTCTCCTCGCTCGCGCCGTCCAACGTCCCGTTCGCGGGCATCTACGAACAGCCGTTGACATTGGAACGCTGGAAATATGATGAAAAAACATTCGGCTATTACCCGTCGGTTGTCTTCGTGTACGCCCAGTTTAATTTTCAGGTGGCGAAAGAGCCGGAGCCCAAGCTCATCTCCCTGTGGAATTACCGGCTAAGGTGTTTCATCGACACAAACGAGCTCCAGCGCGTCCCGGCGTGGACGCCGCAGGAGGCGGTTGACCGCGCCAAGGACATCCTCAGGGTTATAGACATCACGGCGGTGGCGGGCATGACGGTGAAAGAGACCTCGTTCGGCCGGAACACCGACCCCGTGTGGTATATCTACTGGGAGCGCCGCCATCAGGGCATCCCGTACGACTCGTTCCTTGACAGGGAGGCGCAGCGGATTGAAGTCAGCATCAGCGAGAGGCACGGCTTCGTCGGCTATTACGGGCGGTACGACTTCCCCGTCCCCAAGCGGATGGACGTCCTTGTCAGGCAGGAGGACGCCATCACCAAGGCCAGCAAGGCCGTGCTGCTCATCCAGCGCACGCCGTACTACCGGCAGTGCCGCCTGCCGGGGTTTGTGGTGTCGGGCGTCC
>Ga0082212_10005798_pt1 | contig 16761 bp, 12 predicted proteins | sample TergutNt197P3_FD_71548 | JGI IMG/M metagenome (GOLD analysis project Ga0082212, IMG submission 71548) | Neocapritermes taracua P3 segment gut microbial communities from Petit-Saut dam, French Guiana - Nt197 P3 | ecosystem: Host-associated > Arthropoda: Insects > Digestive system > Gut ... | reverse complement strand
TTTGTTTCACCCCGAAAAAAATCTTGAGGAATGTGTTGAAATAGCTGTTGAATCACTGAAAAGTGGGCGTGCCCTGGCAAAATTGAAAGCCGTTACAACATTGTAAATTTGGTAAAAAAGTAAAAAAATGAATATACTCAACAAAATTATAGAAGCAAAAAAAGCAGAAATTGCTTACCGGAAATCGGTGGTTCAAATAGAAATGCTGAAAGACATGCCTGATTATAACAGCGAATGTATTTCAATGAAAGCCGGTTTGCTTAAAAAAGGTTCATCGGGAATTATTGCAGAGTTTAAACAGCAGTCTCCTTCAAAAGGCGTTATTAACGCTAATGCAAAAGTTGAAGAAGTTACGAGAGCTTACGCAGAAGCCGGTGCAGCCTGCTTGTCGGTTTTAACCGAGCCGAAGTTTTTTTGCGGTTCGCAGGCAAACCTTGTAAAAGCGCGGGAGGCCAATCCGGAAATTTCGATTCTTCGCAAAGATTTTATGATTGATCCATACCAGTTAGTTGAGGCGAAAGCGTATGGAGCCGATGCAATATTGCTCATTGCGGCCTGCCTCGAAAAAAAACAGGCAGAGTTATTGGCACAGCAAGCAAAAAGCCTTGGCATGGAAGTTTTAATGGAAATTCATAACGAGGAAGAACTTGAAAAAATAAACGATTTTGTTGATATAGTTGGTGTAAATAATCGCGATTTGAGGAATTTTGAGGTAAGCATTGAAACCTCGGTACGTTTAGGGAAATTGATTCCGGAAAGGTTTATAAAAATTTCGGAAAGTGGTTTAACCGGCGCGAAAGAAATTCATTACCTGCGCGAAAAGGGGTTCATGGGTTTTTTAATTGGCGAAACGTTTATGAAAACAGATAATCCCGGAGAAGCTTGCAGAAAGTTTATTAAAGAGCTGAAATAAAGATAATTAAAAGATTAATTATGCAAAGAACATTAAAAATAAAAGTCTGTGGAATGAAATTTACCGAAAACAGGGAGCAAGTTGAAAAGCTTCCTGTCGATTTGTTGGGTTTCATTTTTTATCCGCCCTCAAAAAGATACATTGGCGAAAATCCGCAGACCGGACTTTTTAATTCTGAAAAGCCCAAAGTTGGTGTTTTTGTTGATGAAAATGCATTTGAAATTCTTGCTCAGGCAAAAAATATGGGATTTAATTTGGTTCAGCTACATGGTAAAGAAAATCCGAAAACATGCAGGCTTTTAAAAAACCACGGGCTAAAAATCATCAAAACATTCAATTTAGACGAAACGTTTCAGTTTCATAAAACAGAAGATTACGAACAAATTGCAGATTTTTTCCTTTTTGATACAAAAACTAATTTGCCCGGCGGTTCGGGACAAAAATTCGATTGGGAAATATTAAATCAATACAAAGGGAATACGCCCTTTTTTTTGAGTGGGGGCATTAAACCTGAAGACGCGAATGAAATTAAAAGAATAACTCACCCAAAATTTGCAGGAGTTGATTTAAACAGTTGTTTCGAAGATGAATCGGGGCTTAAAAATATTGAGAAATTAAAAATATTTATTACGGAAATTAAAACTTACGATTTATAAAATTTAAAAATGAATTATCAAGTTAACGAAAAAGGATATTACGGTGAATTTGGCGGGGCGTGGATTCCTGAAATGATGTTCACCAATATCGACGAATTAAGAACCATGTATTTGGAAATTATTGAGTCGGAAGAGTTTAGAAATGAATTTGACGATTTGATGAAAAATTACGTTGGACGGCCATCTCCGCTTTATTATGCGAATCGGATTTCGGAACATTACGGTTCGAAAATTTATTTGAAACGCGAAGATTTGAATCATACAGGCTCACATAAACTAAACAATACTGTCGGGCAGATTTTGCTGGCTCAAAAACTTGGAAAAACCCGCATCATTGCTGAAACCGGCGCCGGCCAGCATGGTGTGGCTACTGCCACTGTTTGTGCGTTGAAAGGAATAAAATGTGTTGTTTACATGGGTGCGCTTGATGTTTCGCGGCAGGCGCCCAACGTGAAGAAAATGAAAATGCTTGGGGCAGAAGTTATTTCGGTTCAAAGTGGAAACAAAACACTGAAAGATGCTACCAATGAAGCCATGCGCGACTGGATTAACAATCCGGTTAATACACACTATATCATCGGCTCGGTAGTAGGGCCTCATCCTTATCCCGATATGGTTGCCCGTTTTCAGTCTGTCATAAGTGCCGAAATTAAAAGCCAGCTGAAAGAACAAACCGGCAGCGAATTGCCAACACGTGTTTTGGCTTGTGTGGGAGGCGGAAGCAACGCAGCAGGAGCATTCTACCATTTTTTGAATGATGAAAAGGTGGAGCTGATTGGCGTGGAAGCTGCAGGGAAAGGAATTGACACTCCCGAAACTGCCGCTACGTTAACTGTTGGCACTCCGGGCGTTTTGCATTCGAGTAAAACATACCTGATGCAAAATAACGACGGGCAAATTACAGAACCGTATTCCATCTCTGCCGGACTTGATTATCCGGGAATTGGGCCGCTACATGCACATCTTTTCAAAACAGGGAGGGCAAAATATATCGCCGCGACTGATGAAGATGTTTTACAAGCCGCACTTTTGCTTACACGCAAAGAAGGAATTATTCCGGCGCTTGAATCGGCACATGCGCTGGCGGCTTTGGAAAAAATAAAAATGAATCCAGATGATGTTAATGTGGTAAATTTATCCGGTAGCGGAAACAAAGACATGGAAACTTATCTGAATTATTTTGGGTACTAAAGAAGTTCTAAAAAGAAGAATAATAAACAATGTTCTCCAAAGCTTCCTACGTGGAGCAGGAACAAAAAATTTTTGATCATGAATCGCATTAATAAATTATTTCAAGAAAAAAAAGAAAATATATTATCAGTGTATTTTACCGCCGGATTTCCTGCACTGAACGACACAGTAAAAATTATACAGGAACTGGAGAAAAATGGAGTTGACCTGATAGAAATCGGCATGCCGTTTTCCGATCCCGTTGCCGATGGGCCAACCATTCAGCACGCCAGCGAGATTGCTTTGAAAAATGGGATGAGTGTGCGGCTACTTTTCGAACAGCTTAAAAAAATCAGGGAAACAGTAAATATCCCTTTGATTTTAATGGGCTATTTTAACCCAATATTACAGTTTGGAGTGGAGGAGTTTTGCAGAACATGCAGTGAAGCTGGAATAGACGGCGTCATTTTACCTGATCTCCCGCTCAATGAGTTTGAAGAAAGTTACAGGGAAATTTTTTTAAAAAACAACCTGCACAATATTTTGCTGATAACGCCTCAAACTTCAGAAAAACGAATTCGCCAAATCGATCAGGCATCAGAAGGGTTTATTTACATGGTTTCTTCTTCATCAACGACAGGGACAGGGAAAAAAGTAGAAGATTTTCAGCAGGAATATTTTGAACGCATTCGGCAAATGAACCTTAAAAGTCCGCGCCTTATTGGTTTCGGGATTTCAGACCATGCTACGTTTGTTAATGCTTGCAGATATGCTAACGGTGCAATAATTGGAAGTGCATTTGTGAAACTGTTGGATGAAAAACGAACAGTTGAAGAAAGCGTTTCATGTTTTATTGACCAAATTTTTGTAAACAAATAATATCAGGTGTTTATTTTTTGAATATCTGTTTAATTATGGTAACTTTTGAAACTTTGTTATATAATGGTTAATGGCATAGATTTTGTTTTATCTACTTTTAAAGGCTAAGTTTGCCATGAAAATTATATACAAATTATAAGGAGTTAAATTTGTTCCAGTTTTTGAGCCGATGGTAATAAAGTAAAAATATAGTTAAGTAAGATTCTGGTACAATAAACCTAAGTTCAGAATATGGATTAATTTTTATACTCTTGCTCTTTAAATATTAACATGTAAATTTATATATTATGACCAACTTTTGTATAACTAAAAAAAATGCTTTTTCATCATTTATTTTCTTTTTATTGATTTTAACATCTCCTTTTCTTAAAGGACAAACAAATGTACAGCCATTTGGTGATGGCATAACAGCCCAAAGATTTTCTGCTTCCACCATTGATGACAATAATGTTGTTTGGTTTTTAACCGAAACAGGCATAATAAGTTACGATGGAACGAAATGGGTTAATCACAAAAATATCAATAGTGATGAAATTAAAGATTTGGATTTTGGCCCATCAGAAAATGGGCAGGGATTATGGCTCGCGGGCTCAAATGGTGCAACAGTAATATCAAGCCCTGTTGGTGATGGTTCGGCATCTAAAACTTATTTATCCGATAACTCAGGTATTGCGAGCAATAATGTATATTCTGTTGCAGTGGGTGAAAAAGGGATACGATGGTTTAGCTCCGATCAGGGAATTTCAGCTTTTCAGGGAACAAACTGGTTAGAAAACAAATATGATCATTTATATCCCAGTAACATTTTCGAGTATTTCCCGTTTTCAACTATGACAACAAGCAAAAGCGGTGATACTTTGTATGTAGGTACAATAGACGGGGGCGTGCTCAGGTTCTATAAAGACGAAGTTGACGGAATTTCCGGAGCTTCGGAATATGCTATATGGGGGCCAATCGTTATGCCTTCCAACAATATTTACAGTGTTCATATTTCAGCCGACGGTACTCAATGGCTTGGCACCGAAAAAGGTGTAGCAAAACACACCGGTTTTCACACTACATCAAACTGGTTAACTTTTGACACTGGTGATGGCCTTGCCGGCAATATGATAAATGCAATTAATTCCGATTCAAACGGGAAATTGTATTTTGGAACTGACAACGGTCTATCAATTCTTGACGGAACCAGCTGGACTACTTTCAGAGTTAATGACGGATTGGTAAGTAATAATATCCTTTCCATTAGCATCGATAAAAATGACGCGGTATGGCTCGGTACCGACAGTGGCGTTTCGTGTCTAAAAGATGGAAAATTTACCAACTTTAAATGAGTCGTAGACTTTATTTCTGAAAAAAATACAAAAAAAGAAGACTAAAAGTTTCCTTTTTTTGTATTTTTTCATAGTATTTTGTTAACAGTCTGTTTTTTCAGCAGTAATTATTTGGATTTTTTATTAAATATTTAATAATTATGCAATAATTTTAAATGATTCTTTACTTACATTAATCAAACTAAACTTTTATGAAAACTATTCTGAAACAAATTGCAGAAAAAACTAAACAGGAAGAGAGAGCGGAAAGAGCCGCTGTTGTTGCCGAACTTAATAATCCGTCGACATCCAACGATCGCCGTAACTTTCTCAAAAAAGCTGCTTTGGGAGGCGTTGCGCTTGGCGGGTTAATGCACTTATCGGTTGAAGACACCATAGCTCAGACAACGCGAAGCGTATCGAGAGCTTCAAGCCCCACCGATTTAAGAATTACTGACCTTAGAGTTGCTGAAAAAGGCTACGGAAGTATGGTAAACCGTATTATCCGTATTGATACCAATCAGGGTATTTCGGGTATAGGAGATATCAGGGATGGAACAGATCAGCGTTTTGCTCTGTTCTTGAAAAGTAAAATTGTGGGATTAAATCCCTGTAATGTTGAAATGCTGTTCAAAATAATCAGGCAGTTTGGAGGCCACGGAAGAATGGGTGGCGGAGTAAGCGCAGTTGAAACGGCTTGCTGGGACATTTGCGGAAAAGCATACGGAGTGCCTGTTTGGCAGTTAATTGGCGGCAGGTACCGTGACAGGATAAGGTGTTATGCCGATACTCCGGACGGTGGTGACCCTGCAACTCAGCGTAGAAGATTGTTAGAAAGGCTCACCATACAAAAATTTACCTGGTTAAAGATGGATCTTCGTGTAGCAGGTGCAGCCCAGGATGGTACTCTTGTAAACAATAATTTCTGGTTTGGCGAAAACGCTCCGCGTGGCAGAAGTTTTGGCGAGGGAGGATATGATGCCTATTCGAATAAGGACCACCAGTTTACACAGATACAAATTACCGAAAAAGGGCTCGAAGAAATACAGAAAAGGGTAGAAGAAGTCAGAAATGTTGTCGGCACAGAGGTACCGATATCTACCGACCATTTTGGCTATATGGACAGTAACCAGATGATAAGATTAGGAAGAGCAGTTGACAAATACAGGTTAGCCTGGCTTGAAGACACAATCCCATGGTACAATTACGAACAGCTTAAAGACATAAAGCGTGCAATTGAAACCCCTGTTTGTACCGGAGAAGATATTTACATGCTTACCAACAGCTATATGGGTGGCTTTAAAGGAATGATTGACGCACAGGCTGTTGATATTATTCACCCCGACGGAATGAGCGCCGGCGGTATTCTCGAAACCAAAAAAATTACTGATTATGCAGAAGCAGCCGGTATCCCTGCTGCTTTCCATACAAACAGCACACCGGTTGCCTGGATGGCGCATGTTCACTGTGCTGCGGCAAGCGAGGGTTTTCTTGTTCTTGAACACCACCATGTAGATACCGAGAACTGGGAGAATATGGTTAAGATGACAGGATCTAAACCATTGCTTACCGATGGATTTGCCAACGTACCACTTGATGCACCTGGTTTAGGTATTGAACTTAACGATGACGTTATAAAAGGCATGATGAGGGATAGCTCCAAATATTTTGAACCTACTCCGGAATGGGATAATCCGGGACGTACGTATGATAAACTGTGGATTTGATTTTTAAAACTAAATTTAATAGTAATTAAAAAGGGAACAGAATGTTGTTCCCTTTTCTTTGTTAAATACATTCTTTTGCAGGGTATTAAAAAAAAGTATTATATTTTTTTTTTCAAAAAAAATTTATCTTTGTGTAATTTTGTATCAGCCGAATTTAAATTAATCGAAATATTAACATGGAAATAAAATTAAACATGAAAAAAAATGAATCCATTACAAATTTCTCATTGAGATTGAGAAAAATTAGAGTTAGCTTGTTTATGTCAATGTCAATAACACTTGCGATATTGATTATAAGCTCATTAAATGTTGTTAGCGCTCAGCCGGGCAATGCTCAGCAGGAAAGACCGGCAAGAGTTCCTTTGGCCCAACGTATTGGTTATGCCGATGCATCAACTGCAAGGGCAAGTACAAATGTTCATCGGGGAGCAGGCACGTTGTATATGCAAACCGTACTTGGAAGAGGTGCGATAACAGACTTGGCTTTTATGCACTTTGGGCCGTTAATGCCCAAGAGTTCAATCGGTCATCATTTTCATACCACTTCCGATGAAATGTTTTTAATTCTTGACGGAAATTGTGAATTTACCGTTAACGGACAAACGGCTTTACTTGAAGGTCCGGTAGCTGTGCCGGTAAAATCGGGTAATGCACATGCTGTCTATAACCCGACAAATAATCCGGCTACCTGGGTGAATTTTAATGTATCCATGCCTGCGCCTCCTACAGCAGGAAGTGCCGGCGGTATGATGATGGCAAGAAGCGGATTTAACTACTCCGCCGATCCTACAGGCACCTTTGATTTGGGCGACGATAGGGCAAATGTAAAGCAACTTGAAAGCAAACCAACATTTATTAACTCCGGCAAACTCACAATAGAAACATTGCGTCCTGTAGTAAATATGAATGGCGGTAAAGACACCGTATTTTACAGAAGAACTATTGGTTCCGCCACTTTTGCATCAAACTGGGCATTTTTCGATCACCTTTTAATTCCTGTCGGCGCTACAGTTGGCCGTCATTATCACCAAGGTGTTGATGAAGTTTATTTTGTTATAAAAGGTTCAGGAAAAATTCATGTAAACGATGAAGTAGCAGACCTTGCTTATGGCTGTGCAGTACCTGTAAAAGCAGGCGAAATTCACATGCTCGAAAGTTCGGCAACCGAGCCGCTCGAAATTGTAATTTATGGAGTAGCGCATGAAAAAGGGAAACTTGATTATGTTGATGTTCCGCTAAAAATGGCAAAACTTCAAATGTTCTTCGAGGTTGAACCTAAAGATTTTGAAGCTTTCGAAAAAAATTATATTGATGTATATGTTCCGGCGCTCAGACCACAAGTCGGCTATTTAGGGTCGAGACTCATCCGCACTTTCCCTGCTGACGTTTTGAAAAGAATCGGATCTCCTGAAACAAAGTTCACATACCAAATGGAACTGCTTTTCGATACCGAAGAAAACAGAGTTAAATGGACAAGAACTGCAGAGCATGACTACGCGTGGCCAAAAACTGCGGCATTCGCCAAATCGTTCCATTGGTTTGGTTACGATGTTGTGGGAATGGATCAGGTAATCGATCCGCTCGGCGACAGAAACATGACTACAGAAAACTAACTTTAAAACATTGTTGAACAAAAACTAAATGAATTATAAAATGAGGAACAAAATTTTTTCTATCGGCCTAATGGTCGTAGTTTTTTCGCTCTTAACCCAGTGTACATCAGTACCTGAGTGGAATAAACTTAATAACAGCCTTATAAAGGAATATGGTTTAACTGTAAGAAAAATATCATTACCAAAAACAGGTATTGAATCGAACCTTGCAGCGGGGAAAGTAACAAGCCTAAATAATTTAACAAGTGCTACATTACATCCGGGCGTAAACGCAAAACTGTATTGGGGACAAGGCACAATGGCCGGAATTATTCAGCTTGCGCCAAATGCTTCGATTCCGGAGGAAGTACTGCCGGTTGACAGATTTGTATTTGTTCTTGAAGGTTCGATTGAACAGCTTATTAATGGCTCAATGGTTTCAATGATTTCCAAAAAAAGGGAAGAACAGGATGGAACACACAGCGGAACGCCAAGAATCGATTTCGTTTACCTTGAAAAAGGCAGCAAAAACGCCGTAGTTGCAGGCGCATCAGGAGCAAAACTGTTCGAAGTTTACAGCCCTATCCGCCTCGATTATCTTCAAAAAGCCGGTGTAGGGAATCTTCCTGCTGAAGTCGTTGATCTCACTGAATTCCAACGACCCAATGTAACTCCAAATAAAGTATATGACCTTTATGATTTGCAGCTTACAGGACTTGTTGACGGAGCAAACTCAAGGTTAATTTCGGGCAAAAACACCCAGATAAGCTTTATTTCTATGGATCCGGGTTCTGTTTTCGAACATCATATTCATCCCGAAGAGCAGTTAATGCTTGTTCTTCGCGGTGGCTGTGACGAAATTCTGCTCGATGGCGAACAAAGCATGAAAACAAATGATGTTGTTCTAATTCCCGGGAATATGGTTCATGGAGCATACATTGGCGAATATGGCTGCGATGCAATAGATATTTTCTGGCCTGCACGCGCTGACTACAGCGAAAAAGAAAAAGCCAGAAATGCGGCATACCATGCAATTATTCCGGAAAATGCAAAACTGGAATTAGCAATTGACGGTTCAACAACAAAACCGGGCATAATTTTTAGCGAAGGGCCCAAATGGATGAACGGTAAACTTTATTTTTCGAGCATGTACTTCGATCAGGATTGGAATGGTGATCCAAGAAGAAGTTCAACAATTGAGTATAATCCTGCCAATGGCAGTTATCGCAATATTACACAAGGCAGAATGCAAACCAACGGGCTTTATCCATATAAAAACGGTAATTTGCTTGTTTGCGACATGATGGGGCACAGAGTTGTAGAAATGACCACCAATGGGGTAGTAGTAAAAGTTTTGGCTGATAAATATGACGGCAAATCAATTGATGGGCCAAACGACATAATTACCGACGCAAAAGGCGGAATTTATTTTACCGATCCGCAGTTTACCATGGAAGCCGAAAAATTTCAGCCCGGGCGCACTGTTTATTATGTATCGCCTGAAGGTGAAATAAAAAGGCTTTTTGCACCAAATGAGTTTGCAATGCCAAATGGGCTTCTGCTTTCGCCTGATGGGAAAACGTTATACATAAACAATACTTACGATGACGAAGACTGGTATCCGGTTGTAAGCGAAAAAAAGAACACTCTCTGGGCATACGATGTAAATGCAGATGGAACAGTAAGCAATGGTCGTAAGTTTGCCACAGTATTCCTTGTAGATAATGTTCTCGACAGAAAAGGTAAATCAGCCGGCTCTGATGGTATGGCTATCGACAAAATGGGCAACATTTATGTAGCAGCTTGGTCTGGCGTTCAGATTTTTAACTCGAAAGGCGAGTATGTTGGGCAAATTAACCTGCCTGACTATCCGGTTAGCGTTTGTTTTGGCGACGACGACATGAAAACCATATATATTGTGAGCTACCAAAAGGTTTATAAAATCCGCAGCAATATGGAAGGATATATAAATTACCTGTAATCAAAATAAGTATAAATAAATTTAAAGAGGCTGTACAACTTTTGTACAGCCTCTTTTTTATTGTTTAATTTACGTAAAAAGTATTAGCAGACTGAACTGTTTATTTCACCCCATGCATCCATGTTTTAACCTTTCGGGCAAGCAACCACATGATGATGCCAAACAGACATGATAACAATGCCGGCAATAAGAACAGCTTTGTCAGTTCCCATGATTCGTAGTAACTGGCTAACCAGCCGGCAAGCAGATTGCCGAAAAAACTGGACATTAGCCACACCCCCATTAAAAGGGAAATAAACTTAGCCGGAGCAAGTTTGGTTACCATGGAAAGGCCTACAGGGCTCAGGCAAAGCTCGCCGGTGGTACAGAAAAAATATACACCTACAAGCCATATCGCGCTTACCGGGCCATTTTTGAGAAAAAAACTTGCCCCAATGGTTATTACGGCAAACCCTATGCCTTGCAAAAACAATCCCCAGCCAAATTTGTTTGGTATGGACGGTTCCCTGTCGCCCATTTTAATCCACATTCTGGCAAAAAGAGGCGCCAGCATAATGACAAAAATAGGATTAACCGCCTGAAAATAAGATGACTCTAATTTAATGGAACCAATAAACGGTAATTTAACAAATAGTTTTGTTGCCTCTTCTGCAAAATATGTCAGGGAGGTGCCGGCCTGCTCAAAAAAAGTAAAGAAAAAGACCGCAAAAAACGAAAAGATGGATATAGCCTTAATTTTGTCCCAGTCCTGACGAGTGAGAGGACGGTTTAATTCCTCCTTATCAGGCGTAGTAACTTTGCTTACGGGATATAAACCCAAATCACCCAGATATTTTTTTTGTGAAAACAAATACCAAACAAGACCAACAACCATGCCTATGCCTGCCGCCATAAAACCATATTTCCATGCTATTTTCTGGCCCAGCGAACCGCATACGAAGGGCGCTATAAATGCGCCGAGGTTTATGCCCATATAGAAAATGGTAAAACCGCTGTCGCGCCTTTTGTCATTTTCCTCGTACAATTCGCCAACGATAGAAGAAATGTTAGGCTTGAAAAATCCATTGCCTATAATAATCAGTATCAGACCGATACCGAGTGCAAGTCTGGCCGGAATAATATCGTACGAGGCAAGCGTAAACTGGCCGCAGGCCATCAAAGCGGCACCTATGGTAATGGAATGGCGCTTGCCAATATATCTGTCGGCCAAATAACCGCCAATAACAGGTGTTAAATAAACAAGCGCGGTAAACCATCCATAAACTTTGCTGGCGGTACCTTTTGTAAAGCCTATGACTGTACTGATCATAAATAGGGCAAGCAATGCCCGCATGCCGTAATAGTTGAACCTTTCCCACATTTCAACCATAAAAAGCATGTAAAGCGCTTTGGGCTGTTTTTGTTTTGTAGCGATAGTACTCATGTTTTTCCGTTTTCCCACATCTTTTTGACTATCCTAATACTGTATTATTTTTTTGAAACCGATTTAATTGCACCCGTTTCGGTATGAAATAACAGCTCATAATCACCAAACAACAATTCCTCCGGAACGGGGGCTATTTCGCCAAACTGTGCCATAGCCGCCCTCGCCGTGGCCAAAGTTTTTAATTCGTAAATTACATTAATCGTTACCATTCCGGGCATACGATAGTAAACTCCGCTCACTCCTGCCGAAGGATTCTCTGATTTTGCCATACCCGCATATTTCCCCGACAGGCTTTTGTCCGGATCTATTTTCAGCATCACCGGTTTGCCGGAAAGATCAGACGCGGGTAATACCCCGTTTTCGTCGGAAATACGAAATACAGCATCTCCCCTTTCAGATGAAGCGCCGGGAATGTAGTCGAAACTGAATGTTTCTTCCTTAAAAGTTGTCCGTCCGGTAAACAGACTTAAATAGTTAGCCTCTATTTTTTCCAGTTCTTTCAAACTTTCTTTGTACGCCTCTCCGTCGGGGTGAAATTCATCAAGTAATCCGGCAACCATTTCATAGCGGGCTAAGCGGCTGTCAAAAATACGTGCAGCGGCTTCGGCTGCCTTTTGGTTGGCGCTCGCACGAACCGGCTGGTAATTGTTTGTTGAATCGCCTTGAATGTACAAAGGCGTATCATTAAAATTTGAAAATGAAAAAGCATTTTCAGCTGTTTGGCCCGAAATCAGATTATTGGTTATTATCGCTGTTTCTCCGCTTTCAACATTACGGGTGTTAATACCTGCCAGAATGCCGCTGTTTGTCAGGCTCAACATAAATGAGGCATTTCCCATAGCTTTGTAAACGTGATCGGGATCGGGTTCCGAAAAGGTTTCAATAACCACATCTTCAATAGTCCATTTCACCGAACTGTTTGTTTTTGCCCCTACAACCCCAAGCAATTGTTGGGCATACGAAGCATAGGGGCCCGGTTCGAATGCCTCTCTTAAAACTTTTACATGCAAACGTACGCCTGTACGCGGCAAGGCGTATGTTATACCTTCGTTAGATGCTGCAACAGTAGTTGTTTCATTTCTCCTGTTATTTTGTCCAAAAACCGGACTTATTAAAGCAGTAGCTAAAATTATCAGAATTATTCGTTTCATAACTTTTAAAATTAAACCCTAAAAATAAATATTTTATAATGCAATTCAACAAAAATATCTGTATCGGTAGTTAAAAAAGGTTATTTCAGTACCGAAATAAAAGCTTCTCCCAGGGAATCAACAATATCGCCGGCAATTAACGCATATTCCGATTTTCTGACAGCAGCAATATCGCCTGCCATACCGTGAAGGAAAACTCCCGCTTTGGCGGCGTCCTCAGGCGGTAATTGCTGAGCCAGCAACCCAAGAATTATTCCGGTTAATACATCTCCGCTGCCGGCAGTAGCCATTCCCTGATTTCCGGTTGAATTAAAAAACAACTTACCACTTGGCGTGGCAATAGTTGTAAAAGCGCCTTTTAACACAACAATAACTTTATATTGTTTGGCAAACAGTAACTGTTTCACGATTCTCTCATAAGAATTTGCAGAATCTCTGGCCAGTCGCCGAAACTCACCCGGATGCGGAGTCAGAATTGAGTTTTCGGGCAATTTTTTTAGCCATTCCCTGTTTTCGGAGAGAATATTTAGCCCGTCGGCATCAATAACCATTGGCACACTTGCTTTTTCAAGCAGTTCATAAAATGCTTTTTGAGTATTGTATTTTTTCTCGAGCCCGGGGCCGATTCCTACTGCTGAAAAAACATCCAATTCAGGAAATTCAGTAAACACGGAATCGTGCCGGTCGATACTTGCCATAGCCTCGGGAACCGCTGTTTGAATTACAAGATAACCAAGGCGTGGTATATGCGTTGTGAGTAATCCTGCTCCTGCCCGCAAACAGGCTTTTGATGCCAAAACAGCAGCGCCCATTTTACCAAAACTGCCTGCAATAAGCAGGGCATGCCCAAATGTACCTTTGTGTGCAAATTTCGGCCGCGGCTTAATAATTTTCTGGATATCTTCTTTTTCCAGAAAAAAGAAATCGGACGAAATTTGTTCTATTCCCTCAGGATGAAGGCCAATTGGGATAACTTCCCATTTACCTGTGTAAATTTCGTTTTCGGCAAACAAAAAACTTATTTTAGGAAATTGAAAAGTAAGTGTAAAATCTGCTCTAACTATGTTTCCCTGAATATTTGCAGCATTGTCCTCTCCCATTAAACCACTTGGCATATCGATGGAAACTACTGTATTTTTTTGCCCGTTTATTTTTTGAACGATGGCAGCCGCAAAACCCTCCAGCGGACGGGTAAGCCCGGAGCCAAACAGCCCATCGATAATTACATCGTCCCTGTCAATTTCGGGAAAATCATTTTCTGATTTTATAAACGCTGATTTTACCTTACCCTGTTTTGTAAGCCGTTCGTAATTAATCGCCGATGAACCTGTAAGTTTCTTTCCAAAATCAGGCAAATAAACTTCGCAAGCAAACCCTAACTCAGTTAATTGACGTGCAACAGCCAATGCATCGCCGCCGTTATTTCCTGGGCCAACAAAAAAAATCATTTTCTGCTCCGTATTAAACTTTTTTGCAAACCAGTGAGTAATTTGCATGGCTGCCCTTTCCATTAAATCAATGTCGGAAATGGGTTCGTTTTCAACCGTAAATTTATCGAGTTCAGCTATTTGTTTTGTGGCGAAAAGTTTCATTTCAATTTGTTTTTTTCGTTATTGCGAGGAACGAAACAATCTATTCGTATTTGTAATAATATTTGTCAAACTTGTTTAATTAGCCAACTCTTCTTGTTCTCATTACATTTCGGTTAATATTATATATAAAACTAACCGTAGCCAACTGTCTTAACTGAAGCCTTGGTTTCCTTTCACCGGTTGGATCGCCGTTTTTATCGTAAACAGGGAATAAAACGTCCTTATCATATATCATATAGAGCATCGTTTGCATATTTATATAACTTGTAAGTTTAAAGTTTAACTGGTTTTCCCAGTTAATATCGAACTTTTTTAGTGGTTGCCTATAATTGATAAACATTTTATATCTGGTGGTATAAACTATATCTTTTGTAAGTTCCTTTCTGAAAGTAATGTCGGCATTTAAACCCGGTTCCCAAAAACTTTTTCTCCCTTTTTCAATACCAAACTTTGTCTGGTCGATAAGCATGGTATCCTTAACGAAAACATTTTTGACCGTAGCCGGCGAAAGTAAAAGCGAAAAATCCTTGTTGGGTTTGTAATCAAGCCCCAGTTTCATGAATGTTTTGGCGGGCGCCAGGAACGAAGAAATAGGATCGGGATGTGTTTTTGTAGGATAATGGTACCCCCTGAAAAATTGTGTTTCAAAGTTCAATTCAACGCTGTAGTACCATTTTTTAAATGCGCTTACACCAAACCTTGACGTTAACTCAAGTTTATCGTCATTTTTTTGTAATTCCGAATTTTCGCCTCCCGCTTTAATGTAACCGTTTCTGATTTCGGAGCTATTTTCCCATTTCACTTTTCCGTCGGCCCTCGAATAGTTTGCAGTTCCTTTTAGTATAAGCAGCAGGCTCAGCGCGCTTTGTCCTCCCTTCTGCCAGTGTTTGCCAATGTGTGTTTGAGTAAATCCTATATTAGTGTTTAGCCCAAGCTGCCATGGCGTTTCTAATGCATATCTTCTTCCAACATTTAAAAAATTAGTCGCATCATTATTATTCAGCGATGAAAAATCAAACTGCCGGCTTTCCCTTCGTCTGAAGCGAGAAATGGTTACTCCATCGTTAATCAGCATCTGAATGGTTCTTTTATCTACACTTCTAACAAGAACGCTTAGTGAATCGTTTTGTTCATTTTTCAGCCATATACGGTTAACGTCGCTGTTTTGAGCGTTTAGCATTAAATTATAAGAGTTGCCGGCAATATTTATGATATTAATTTTTGTGCTGTCGATATAATTGGTATAGTCAGAAAGAAACATAAGCGCGGAGTAAATAGTATCGTTTACTGCAGCAACTGCAGCGTCGTTATACGATTTCAGAATTAAATAATTGTTCTGTTTCACCGAATCAACAAGCTGTTTAACCTGCCGGTTATATTCCGCCTCAAAACCGGTTTGCATATTTTGAAAATAAGCCGATTCATGAAATGCTTTAACTATTGAATCGTTGTAAGCCAGCCTTTTCTGTTCCGCATATTCTGCTCTCAAACTATCCATCTTTAATAAACGATTGAAACTTTCAGCATCTTCAAGCAGCGCATCGGGAATTACATCCGGTATTATCAGGTTGTCGGGGAAAATATAAATTGAATCGGTAAATAATTTCATACCGTTTCCGGGTTCAATAATGCCGGGTATTTCATCGGGTAAACGTACTTCGGGTGAACCTGTTTGAGCGTCTTGATATTTTGCCCGTAATTCATTGTTGATCCTTTGTATATCCGTGTTTAACTGATATTGAGAATAATATCCCGGAACAGACAAACTGTCGGCAACATCATCAGACAGCCGTGCCACAAACAAAAAATCCGATTCTTTCAGGTATTTGTTCAAACGCGATAAAATAGTATCAACAGGTTCGCTCCGGATAAAATTGATAAGGCCATTCACATTTTCAACAACCGAAGAATCGGTAACATACCAGCCGGACTCTTCAGTAAAATACCTGTGCAAAGTTTCGACAACATTTTCAAGGATAACAACATTTTCCTTTTCAGAATTTTGAGCAAATAAATCTGTAGTCAAAACAGTGAGTAAAAGCATGAAAAGAGGATATTTAACTTTTTTGAGTATCATCATCGCTAATAGTGTTTTTACGTTATTCATAAAAAGTACAAAAATAGCATTATTGTTATTTTTAAGGAAATTATTAATAACTCTGTGGTTAACACATTTAAATTTTGCTTTTAGCTCATAAGAATTAAAATTAGGATCCGTTATTTATATAATTTACGATTTTAGATTTCAAATTTACGATTTATAACTATTTGATTATCTGCGGAATTTTGATTTTTTATTTGAAAATATTTATTAGAACTTATATAATTATTCGACACTACATATCTCGCTATGACGGTTGCGTG
>Ga0082212_10005797_pt1 | contig 16762 bp, 11 predicted proteins | sample TergutNt197P3_FD_71548 | JGI IMG/M metagenome (GOLD analysis project Ga0082212, IMG submission 71548) | Neocapritermes taracua P3 segment gut microbial communities from Petit-Saut dam, French Guiana - Nt197 P3 | ecosystem: Host-associated > Arthropoda: Insects > Digestive system > Gut ... | reverse complement strand
CGCCGGTTCACCATACCCCATATATGCGTCCTCCCAGACCTCCGATGATGTACGGCAGGCCGAGGGGATTTTTCGGCGGAGGTTACCGCAGGCGTCCGCCGGGGGGCTGCGGATGCTTTACTCTGATAATTCCCATTATGATACTGATTGTAGTTATTGCGATATTTATACCGACGTTAACCTTCGGGACGCTTGGTAACGGCAAAATCGCTGTTAAGGAGGTTCAGTCTACTCTCGAACGCGACAGGATAAAGAACTCTGTCTGGTATATCGGTATATATGACGAACTTGGCTGGCTCAATGAGCAGCAGACCGCAAAGGGATTGAAAACCTTTTGGGAACAGACCGGAGTGGTTCCATTTATAATGGTAGTAGACGCGAAAGGCGACCTTTACGACCGGTATAACGGTGACCTTGAGACTATGGCGCGCGCAGAGTATGACCGGCGTTTGAGGGACGAGAACGGACTACTGTTCATTGTCGCCGCTCTCGACGGGGAATATGATTTCGACGCGTATATGCAGCCCGGATACAACGCTCTGAGCGTCATGGACAGCGAGGCGCAGAATATACTGAGCAGCGCTTTTCTGAACTGGTGGAACAAAGATCCGAATACGGTTTCGGAAAGCGAGGTGTTTTCAGGAGCGTTCGCCGATGCCGGCAGGCAGATGATGAAGGTGAAAAAACCTACTTGGGTTATAGCGGCGGTCGTTCTCGCCATAGCTGTCGTAGTTGTTATGATTTTTGTGTTCTGGAAGAAAAAGCGAAAACTTGACACCGAACGCGACGAGCGGACAAAAGAGATCCTCAATACCCCTTTGGAAGCTATCCCGCCGAGGGATGATATAGCGAATAAATACTTATAAGGAGAAAAATAATGGCAAACATTTTCAGCAGGCTCAGGGATATTATATCCTCAAATGTTCACGCTCAGTTGGATAAGATGGAAGATCCGGGGAAACTTGTCGACGAATATATCCGTCAGGCGTCGAGAGATCTCGCGGAGGTCAAGGCAAACACCGGCGCGGTAATGGCGCAAGCCGAGATGGCGAAGAAGAATTATGACGCCAATGAGGCGGAAATCGAAAGGATGACAAAGGCGGCGCAGACAGCCGCGAACAAGGCGAAAAGCCTTCCCGAGGATTCCTCAGAACGCGAGGATGTCATGAACGACGCGCGGAAAATATTAGCCAGAAAAGCGGAACTTACAGAGATAGGCGCGAGCCTGAAGGAAACTAAGGACGTCGCCGAACAACAGGCGGATTTGATGATAACAGCGCACAATAAACTTGTGGACGATATTAACAAACTCAAAATGCGCAGGGACAGTATCAAGTCGAAGATAGCCGTCGCTAAGACGCAGGAAACCGTCAACAAATTTGCCGGAAAGACGACCTCCGGAGCGCTTACAAAATTCGCCGACATTGAACAAAAAGCGGATATGCGTCTCGCGAAAAGCCGTGCGATATCCGAACTCAACGATATGTCCGCCGACCCGGCAGTGGATATAGCCGCGTCCTATCTTATCGGTACACAGAGTGTCGAGGATGAACTCGCCGCTCTTATGGAAGACTGATTTTGAATATAACATTCGGAATAAAGCGTATATTACTGGGGATAGTTCTGATAGCTGCCGCGGGTTTTATAGCGTTTTATCTCAAAGACTATATGGACAGAAAAAACCCGGATTACGCCATACCGAAACTGCACGTCACCGCCGATGGCCAGGAACTCGATGTCTATATAAGCAGCTACTACTGGCGCTTTGCCTTCGGACATGAGGCCCAGCTTATAGAGCCTGAAATAGACGGCGGCGCGGTCAGGATACTCGACGAAGGGGTGGTTCAGCCGAATATCCTCCACGGCGGTGAGGAGTTATCATATAACTTTACGCAAAAGGAAAAAGCGAGGTTCATCGACAGAAGCGAAGCGTATTCGACGGTCGATTTCCACCTCGCCGATGATGAGACGACCGTGACCCATAAACCCGGCGCTTACTACTATAAGGTCACGGCGGAGTTTGAGCGTGGACGGGTGCTGTATTATTTCAGGATAGACATAGCGTAATAAAGCTGACAACTAAAGTTTACGGTTTTATTTTAATTATAATACCACCGTGTTTACAGAATATTAAAATCTGTAAGCTATAATTGTTATAGACTTTTTCAGGAGATGCTGTGGACAGACTTGCCGAAATAATTATTCGCAGAAGAAAAGCGGTTGTCGGGATTTTCATTACGGCGGCGGTTTTGTGCATACTGCTTTTCCCGCTGGTGGAAGTCAAGTACAACATGGCGGAGTATCTGCCGCCGGACGCACAGTCGACAAACGCATTAAGGATATTGAACGAGGAGTTTTCCGGTGCGTTACCCAACGCCGAGGTGACGGTCAAAAACGTTTCTCTGATGGAAGCTTTGTCGGTAAAAAAGGAGATGGCGGAACTGGAACATATCAGCGAGGTCTTGTGGCTCGATGATGCGGCGGATATACGCCGGCCTGTTGAGATGATACCCGAGGGGACATTGAATAGTTTCTATAAAGACTCCGCAGCGTATTATTCTGTAGTTATCAAAAAAGGATATGAGAAAGAAGGAATACGGGAAATCAGAGAACTGTTGGGGAATGACGCGGCTATCACGGGGGAGGCGTCGGAAATCGAGTTTGTACAAAGAGCTGCGGGCTCCGAGGTCAGAAACGCGATGATAATACTGCTGCCGCTCATACTGCTTATTCTTATCTTATCGACGACATCATGGATAGAGCCTCTGTTGTTTTTGATAGCGATCGGTATGTCGGTTGCGATAAATATCGGAACTAATGCCTTTGTCGGAGGGGTAAGCTTTTTGACTAACGCGGTAACGCCGATCCTCCAGCTCGCAGTTTCACTCGATTACGCTATATTTCTTCTGCACAGTTTCGGAAGACACAGAAAAACCAACGCGGACGTCGATACAGCCATGCGCGAGGCTGTTAAAGAGAGTTTTTCCACCGTCGCCGCCAGCGCTTCGACTACTCTGTTCGGGTTTTTAGCTCTACTGTTTATGAATTTCCGGCTCGGGGCGGATCTGGGGCTGAGCCTCGCCAAAGGAATCGCGTTCAGCTTTATTTCGGTCATGGTATTTCTCCCCGCGCTGACTATGTGCCTGCTCAAGGTCATAGACAGGACTCATCATCGTGAGCTTATGCCATCCTTTTCTAATGTCCATAATATCCTGCGGCGCATAGCTCTGCCTGCCGTTTTAGTTGTAGTAGTAATAGTAATACCCTGCTTTTTAGGACAGTCGCGAACCGAGTTTTTATATGGCTATCAGGCGGCGTTTGAAGAAATGACCGGACTCGAGAGCGGTGACCGTGACGGAAAAAGATCCACCGTTATGGTTATCCTTGTTGAGAAGGGTGATATCGTAAAAGAGGACTTGTTGGGAAAGGAGCTTCTCACACTTCCATATGTAAATTCCGTGATGTCCTATGCCAATACAGTAGGAACCGGGATACCTCCGGATTTTTTAGATGAATCGGTGACCGAGAAGTTTTATTCCGGGAACTATGCCCGGCTTATAGTGTATACCGACACGCCGCAGGAAGGCGATGAAGCGTTCGCGGCGGTGGAGACCATGACCGGTATAGCAAGAAATTACTATACCAACGGGGTGTATTCCGCGGGACAGAGCGCTAATCTTTACGATATAAAAACAGTAGTGAGAAGTGACAACACGACTACTAATCTACTTGCTATAGCGGCAATTTTTATGGTGCTTTTAGTGACTTTTAAGTCCGGAATACTTCCATTTCTTCTTTTACTGACCATCGAGTCGGCTATCTGGATAAACCTGTCCATCCCGTATTTTACCGGGACATCTATTAATTATGTAGGATATCTTGTGCTGAACACCGTCCAATTGGGAGCTACTGTGGATTACGCGATACTACTGTCGGTCACATATATGCGAAATCGCAAGATAATGCCAAAAAAACAAGCCGTACACGCGGCTATGGGGGAATCATTCGGATCCATCCTCGTCTCCTCCGCCACTATGGCGATGGCGGGCTTCACGCTCGCGGGAACGTCTACAAATCCGTTGATAGCGGATATAGGGATACTTTTGGGGAGGGGGACGCTGCTTTCCATGACCATGGTGCTGATATTTCTGCCCGCGCTGCTTACATTTTTCGATAGACTCATTCAAAAGACTACCTATAAAGCGGGGTTTTTCCCGGTCAATGTTTAATGAACCGCAAAGGAAGAGATGCTATGAAAAAACGACTGAGACTGCCGGTATTGGTTATTTCACTTTTATTTCTTTTCGTTGCCAATATGTGGCATATAAACGCCGCGGAGGCAGAAAAAAGTCCTTCGGCGGAACCGGCTGCGCCGGCTCGGGTGTCCGGAAAGGATGAAGCGGTATTCGCCAGACTTTCAGCTGAAGGAACAGTCGAGGGTATCTATGTGGTCAACCACTTTCAACTCTCGGATAATGGGGAGATAATCGACTACGGAAATTACTCATCGGCAGTTAACCTGACCGACCTTGAGGAGATATTGCTTAACGATTCAACCGTAAAAGTCCGAACACTCAATAAGAGTTTCTATTATCAGGGTAATCTCGCAAATAATGATCTGCCCTGGAAATATAAAATAGAATACAGACTCGATGGAGCCGTTGTAAAACCCGAAAAACTTGCGGGGTTATCAGGCAGATTGGAACTCCGATTGAAATCTTTACCGAATAAAGCCATAGACAGTGCTTTTTACGAAAATTACATGCAGCAGATAACCATAACGCTCGATAATGACAGCTGTGTCAATATCAGGGCTGAAGGCGCTTCTGTCGCCAACGCCGGTAAAAACCGTATTCTTGTATTTAGCGTTTTCCCGGGGAAGGACGCCGATATCAGGGTTACGGCGGATGTTACAGATTTTGAGATGGAGGGGATAGATATAACCGCGATACCGCTGTCGATGAACTTCGATACTCCGGATTTTGACGATATGCTTGATGATTTTACCCTTCTTTCCGACGCTATTAACGAGCTCAATGACGGGATAGGGGAACTGTATGAAGGAATGAAGGAAATATCCTCCGGCGCGGCAGAACTGAAAGACGGTTCGTCGACCTTCAAAGACGGACTATCCGCACTCGAAACCAATTCGACGCAAATCATAAGCGCTTCACAAAAAATCAAGAAAGCGCTGTCGCTGATGTCCTCCTCGCTGAACAGCACAGGAGGGATTCCGGACATGAGCTCTCTGGTTCAGCTGCCTGCTGCACTCGCGCAGTTAGCTGACGGATTGGATGGGATATCTATAGGAATAGATATTTTGAAGAGCGGATACGAACAGGCATATTCAGCGCTTTCGGCGGCTATTGACGGGATAGCGGAGATTACATTATCAGATTCTGTCATATACTCTCTCTATGCTAAAACCGGCGGCGACGCTGAGGAAACCGCGTTGCTTAACGGTTTGATGGATAACTATACCGCGGCGATGACGGTCAAAGGGACATTCAACGCGACAAAAGACGCATTCGATTCCGTGAGCCCCGCTCTCGAGACATTTTCCTCGTCTCTCGACAGCATTTCCGGGGCCATTAGATATATGTCTTCGGAGATGGAAACCATGCTTTCCGGAAGCGACCTGTTCTCACAGCTGGGGCTGTTGTCAAGCGGGCTTACCCAACTCTCGAAAAACTATTCCGAGTTTCACAAGGGACTTTCGGCGTTTATGGACGGAGTTTCAGACATAAACTCCGGATACGTTGAATTGGATAAGGGGATATCAGCCATAGGCAGCGGGCTTTTTGAGATAACCGACGGAATTTCGGAGATATATGACGGAACCGGTAAAATGGCAGACGAGACCTCTGATATACCCGATAGGATAAAGGAAGAAATAGACTCCTTTGTCGAGGATTTCTCGGGCGGAAAGTTTGAACCGGTATCCTTTGCTTCGGGAAAAAACAAAAATATTGAAATAGTTCAGTTTATATTGAAGACCGATGGTATCCAAAAAACCGATACCGAGACCGGCGCGGAAGCTGAACAGAAACAACCCGGTTTCTGGGACAGGGTCATAGAGTTGTTCGGATAAAAAGGGAAGAACCGGAAAAACGCCGGTATAGGTGATAATATGTCAGCAAGCAACATCCATTACGCTTCTATCAAGGAAATACACTGTTTATACAATAACCGAGCTCTGACCGTAAGGGAACTTGTTCTTGCGTTCCTTTCGAGGATATCGGAAGTTGACAGGGGTTCCGGAGGATTGAACTCGATTTTGGAAATAAACCCGGATGTCTTGTTTATAGCGGATAGCTTTGATGAAAAATTGCGGAACGGCGCGGAACTGACGCCGTTATTCGGAATACCGGTTCTGATTAAAGACAATATCAGCACCAATGACAGGATGCGCACGAGCGCGGGTTCGCTCGCTTTGGCGGATAACTACGCTCGATATGACGCGCATATCGTAAAACTCCTGAGAAACGCCGGAGCGGTGATCCTCGGTAAGACCAACATGACCGAATTCGCAAACTACATGTCACGTGAAAATATGCCGTCGGGGTATAGCTCGAGAGGGGGGCAGGTGATGAATCCCTTCAACAAGGATATAACTCCGAGCGGCTCGAGTTCCGGGTCTGCCGTGGCTGTCGCGGCGGGATTATGTACGGCTGCCATCGGAACAGAGACCTCCGGGTCAATAATCTCTCCTGCGGGGTATAATGGTATTGTTGGGATAAAACCCACCCTCGGCCTTGTCGGAAGGAGCGGGATAATACCTATTTCAAGCGCTTTTGATACCGCCGGACCGATGACGAGGACGGTGACGGACGCCGCCGTTGTGCTCGGAGTTATAGCGGGGGGGGACCCGCGTGATCCCGCAACCGGAGCTGTTGGACCGGAATTGCTTTCAGACTATGCTGAAGATATTGATAAAAGCGGGCTCGAGGGCATAAAAATAGGCGTATTTAAATCTGGCGGGGAGGATAATTCTATTTGCGCGATTGAGAAAAAAGCGGCCTTTGAAAGATTATGCGGAATTATTTCGGGCGCCGGCGCGTTATTGATACGTGATATCGATATCGCATTTGATTATAAAATGAGCAGAATTATGCGCAATGAGTTCAAAGCCTGCATGAACAGCTATCTGTCAACGCTTGACCGGAATTACAGAATCAGGACATTAAAGGATATTATTGAGTTTAATCAAGCAAACGCTTCCGAAGCGTTGAAGTACGGACAAAGTATTTTGATTGACGCGCAAAACAACACTTCCGGGAATCTGACCGAGCGGGAATACATAGAAGAATTAGTTGAAAGAGAAGCAATAATAAAAAAATTTGATAAGGTTTTTACTGATAATGATGTTGACATAATACTGTGCGATTCGCTGACGAGCATTGCGCCGTATACCGGATTTCCGTCCATGACCATTCCGATAGGGCAAAGACAGGACAGGATTCCGATAGATTCCATATGGATAGCAAGGCGATTTGACGAAGCGAAAATTATAAAAGCCGCTTACGCGGCGGAAAAGCTCCTATCGATGAACTTAAAACCGGAAATCAATAACTGAACAGCATGTTGAATATGCCGAGAAGGCCGGCTGAAGCTAATGACATAACGACGCCGGCGATAAGAACACCGAGCGCTATTGACAAAAAGGAGTTCTTTGTACGCATCCCCAACAGTGTGGCGATGATAGACCCGGTCCACGCGCCGGTGCCCGGAAGCGGAATGCCGACAAAAAGCATCAATCCGGCGAACTGATACTTCCCGATTTTATCCGAACGCCTTTCGGCGCGTTCGAGAATCCGTTTAAAAAATTTACCGATATACTTCCATTCCGCGAGAATTAGGAGCAATTTCTTTCCGAAAAAGAGCAAAAACGGAACCGGTAATAAATTACCTGCGATAGCGACGACGAATACCGGGATGACAGGAAGTCCCGTTGCAATACCGACCGGGATGGCGCCGCGCAGTTCAATAATCGGAAGCATTGAAATAAAGAAAACCCAAAAGTAGTTTTTTATGATATCGAGCATTTTTTCTCCGTTTGAACGATACTGTATTTGTGCGAAGATCAGCGGTTCCAGTATTTCTTATCGAGGGCGCGGTATTGGACCGCTTCTGCGACATGTCTGCGATCTATTATATCATCCCCCGAAAGGTCTGCTATGGTTCTCGATACTTTGAGCACCTTGCCGTACGCCCTCGCCGACAGACCCAGACGGTCAAACGCGAGCTTCAGGGTTTCTTCAGCGTCGGAGGTCATCGCGCAAAACTCTGAAAGTTTTGACGACGGGATACGGGCGTTTATCCGATAGGGAAATCCCGAAAACCTGACGGTTTGACGATCCCTTGCCTCAAGTACCCTATCGCGTATAGCTTTTGAAGATTCTCCCCGGGTGTTGTCGGAAATCGAGGAATAATCAACAGGAAGAACCTCGACATGCAGATCTATCCTGTCGAGCAACGGTCCGGATATCCTTGAAAGATATCGCTCGACCGCTCCGGGCGCGCAGCTGCAAGACTTTGTCAGACTACCGTAGTTTCCGCAGGGGCAGGGATTCATTGCGGCGACGAGCATAATGGAACATGGATAGGTGAGAGATGCCGTGGCGCGGGAGATAGTGACGACGTCGTCCTCGACCGGCTGACGCAGCGCCTCCATTGAACTTCTCGAAAACTCCGGCAACTCATCGAGGAACAACACCCCGTTGTGTGCGAGGGATATCTCCCCCGGTTTAGGAATACTGCCTCCGCCGGACAGACCCGCCGGTGAGATGGTGTGATGGGGGGAACGAAAAGGTCTCGTAGTAACAAGCGAACAGTTACCAGGTAAAGCTCCGGCGACGGAATATATCTTGGTTGTCTCAACTGACTCCGCGTAGGTCATTGGAGGCATGATGGAGGGTATTCGCTTGGCGAGCATCGACTTGCCGGCGCCGGGTGCCCCGATTTCGAGCAGATTATGACCGCCCGCGACCGCTATTTCTATAGCGCGGCGCGGCGCCGACTGACCTTTAACATCTGAAAAATCAAACATTTCACCGGAATCCAGCTGTTCAAAAATCGCGGGTTCACATGGTGATAAAGGGGTTTTTCCGGTAAGGTGACTTATAAGAGCAGTCACTGTGCTGACTCCGTAAACTGAAAGACCCTCCACCACCGACGCCTCGGCAGCGTTTTCATAAGGCAGATAGAGTTCGGAGAATCCCGCCTGTTTCGCGGCTATTGCCATCGACAGCGCCCCGGTCACCGGGCGTAACCCGCCTTCGAGCGAAAGCTCCCCAATAAAAGCTTTATCCTCCATAGGGACCCTGAACTGGAGGGTAGAAATGAGCAGCGACAGAAGCACCGGCAGGTCGTACATCGGACCGGACTTGCGTTTATCGGCGGGAGCGAGGTTTACTGTTATGCGGCTTACCGGGAAGAAATAACCGCTATTTTTCATAGCTGCTCTGACGCGGTTTCTCGATTCGCTGACCGCGGCGTCCGGCAGACCTACTATGTCGAACATCGGCAGACCCTGTGAGGTATCCGCCTCTACGACTACGGGATAACCGTCGAGACCGAATATGCCGAGACTCATAACCTTTGAATACATGAATAAATTCCCTTTTTCGCTTATCCGGATTTCGAAACGCGAGCGTATGGTATGATATATTTTACTCTATCTACTGTAAACCGCGCAATAGAGATGCTATAATTATATTAACAGTATTGCACCGGTAAAAACTGAGTATCGTTGGGGGTGGGGATATGGATTATCGTTTGGAATATGAAAACTGGAAGAAAACCGTTGAGGACCCGGAATTAAAACAACAGCTTCTCAATATAGAAGGAGATGACAAGGAGATACGCTCAAGATTCGAGAATTCTCTGAGTTTCGGAACCGCCGGGCTTCGCGGAATCCTGGGGGCGGGAACCAACAGGATGAATATCTACACCGTCGGATGGGCGACTCAGGGTCTTGCGGACTATATAAACGGTCGTTATGGAGGCGGTGAGGTCGCCATCGCCTACGATTCGAGGCACAAAAGCCGGGAGTTTGCCGAGGAATGCGCCGGGATTCTTGCTGAAAATGATATAACTGCGTATATATACAAAGAGCTTATGCCCACTCCGATGCTGTCCTTCGCCGTCCGCGAACTCGGATGCAAAGCGGGGATAATGATAACTGCCAGTCATAACCCGGCTATATACAACGGGTATAAAGTATATGGTTCTGACGGTTGCCAGATGACAATAGAAGATTCCGACGCCGTTCTTGAAAAACTCAAATATGTGGATGTTCTGAACGGAGTCAAAAGAGGCTCATTTAAAAACGCCGTTAAAAATTCGAGTGTAAAGTATATCGGTAAAAAGGTAATAGATAACTATTTCAAACAGGTGGAAAAACAACAGCTCAATCCCGGGATATGTCTCGACTATCCCCTGAAGATAGTCTACACCCCGTTAAACGGTACCGGAAACAAGCCGGTGAGGCGTATTCTCGAGAGGATAGGAGCGGCCCGGGTCATAGTCGTGCCGGAACAGGAACTGCCGGACGGCGACTTTACAACGGCGCCCTACCCGAATCCCGAACTACCCGACGCGCTCAAACTCGGGCTTAAACTATGCGAAAAAGAAAAACCGGATATTTTTATAGCCACCGACCCGGACGCCGACCGCGTAGGGTTCGCGGTTCGCCGCGAGGGGAAGTATCGGGTGCTTACAGGTAATGAGATAGGGATACTGCTTCTCAACTACTGCATCGCGGCGCGCAAAGAAAAACGGAATATGCCTAAAAATCCCATCGCGGTAAAGAGTGTCGTATCTACCTCCCTCGCCGACAAGATAGCCGCTGCGGGCGGAGTCGAAATGATAACCGTGCTGACCGGATTTAAGTATATCGGAGAACAGATTCTGTTTCTGGAGCAAAGAGGCGAGGAGAAGCGGTTCATATTCGGATTTGAGGAGAGCTGCGGATATCTCGCGGGAAGCTATGTGCGGGACAAGGACGCGGTATTCGCCGCTATGATGCTCGCCGAGATGACCAGTTATTACCGCTCCAAGGGGATATCGATAATCGATCTGCTCGAGGGATTGTATAAGCAATACGGACATTACATCAACTCGGTTGTCAACATAGATTTTCACGGTGCCGACGGTATAAATGAGATGAAGGTCATAATGAATAACCTCCGGACACGAAATGTCGGGGAAATAGCGGGTCGCGGGGTACTGGAATGTCTCGACTACGAAAGCGGAGTCAAGATCGATACCGTGACCGGGGGGAAAACCGGAATAGGGCTGCCTCTATCAGATATAATGCAGTATAACCTCGCCGGCGGCGCCAGTGTAATAATACGTCCGTCCGGAACCGAACCCAAAATGAAAATATATCTGTCGGCGGGGGAGGAGAGCCAGAAAAAATCGCAAAAACTCATCAACGAACTCTCTGCCGCCGCGAAAGAACTGATAGGAGCGTCAGAATGAGAAATATAATTAATAACTGAGCAAAACACATAACCCGCAAGACTAAAATCCGAAAATTAAACTCAAAAAATAGCCTTTTCTGCCGAATTATTATGGTTTCGTAATCCGGTGATTTGTTTGCGTGGTCTGCACGGTATATAGCGATTGTGCATTTCGGACAAACAAAGTTTGATTTTGCTATTCGGCAAGTTTCTCATAAATCAAACGAGCCGCCTTATAGATATCGCCGCACCCGAGGGTGATCACGAGGTCATTCCTCCCGGCGTTCCGTGCGCAGTAACCGGCAACATCCTCGAATTCGCTGAACCAGACCGAACCCGGGATTCGCTCGACGAGGTCGGTGGTGTAAACCCCGAAGGTGTTTTTCTCACGCGATCCCATTATTTCGGTCAATACGACCCTGTCGGCTACGCCCAGAGAATCGGCGAATTCCTGCAGGAGCTGTTTTGTGCGCGAGAAGGTGAAGGGCTGAAAAACCGCCCAAATACGGTCGAAACCCATGTCTTTCGCAGCACTGAGAGTCACCTTTATTTCAGAAGGATGGTGAGCGTAATCGTCGGCGACTGTCACGCCGCGTCGTTCCCCCAATATCTCAAATCTTCTTCCCGCTCCGAGAAAACTGTCAAATCCTTTTTGTATATCCTCTTTCGAACAACCGTTTTCAAATGCCGTGACCGCAGCGGCTGCAGCATTGTGTATGTTGTGCTTTCCCGGGATTTGAAGCGAAAATCCTCCGATATTTTTTCCGTCCTTCCCGAGTGTAAAACTGTATCGCGCTTTCCCGGTATTTATAATATCGGTTATCACATAATCCGCTTCGGGGTCTTCCCCGAACCAGATAATTCTTTTGTCGCCCTCGATAGCCGATAACGCATCGACAGTGTTTTTATCATCCCTGTTGGCTATTACAGATTTTCTCGCGAGTTTAGCGAAACTTACGAATGATTTTATTACGCCTTCCAGTGAACCGAAGTAATCGAGATGGTCGGCGTCGACGTTGAGAATTACAGAAAAAGCGGGATCGAGATGCAGAAATGTGTCGACATATTCGCAAGCCTCAACGACTACGGTGTCCCCTCCCCCCGCTCTGCCGTAACCGCTTATTAGCGGGAGTTTCCCGCCGACAATAACGGCGGGATCCAGGCCCGAGAAGAGCAGAATCGAGGCGATCAAGGATGTGGTGGTGGTTTTGCCGTGGGTACCGCTGACACAAATAGAGTTTTCAAAGCGTGAGGTGAGGTAACCCAAAATTTCAGCTCTTTGTATAACGGGGATGCCGAGACGTTTGGCGTGTATAATTTCCGGATTCCCGGGGAGCAGTGCGGCTGTAGCGATAAGTGCCTCGGCGCCTTTTATATTACTTTGATGATGACCTATGGTGACAGGGATGCCCATGTTGCGTTCGGCTGAGATCAAGTCGCCATCATTGACATCGCTGCCGGTTATTTGGTAACCTTCGCGATGGAGTATCTCCACAATGGGGAACATACCGCTTCCGCCTATACCGACGAAATGCAGTTTTCTTATATCCTTTAGCAACTCCGCGACCTTCATTTCACTGTCCTTGAAAAATAGATTTATTCGGATTATACACAATTTACTTCCTGTTGGCAAAGTATTAACTTTCGTGATGAATACAGGATGTTCCATTTTAGACCAGACGGGAGTATAATAGGCGTCATGAGCGATAAAATCCCACGGGAATTCCCGCGCAAAAACAAAAAACCGGCGGCTGTCATGTATGTCGCCACCTGTCTGCTATGGTTTTCGCTGTACTTTTATATGCCGATATTGAGCACCTACTGCGAGAAAATGGGAGCGAGCTATACCTTAGTAGGAACTATACTCTCCTCATACGGCCTTGTGCAGCTTATACTGCGTCTGCCGATAGGCATATGGTCGGATATTACGAGAAAACGAAAACCTTTTCTGTTGTTGGGCATGATATCCGCTGCGGTATCCGGAGCAGGATTCTTTGTCGCCGCCGGACCCTCGCTGCTGCTTTTATTTCGCGCTCTGGCAGGGGTCACGGCATCCACCTGGGCTATATATATGCTCACCTATTGCGGCTATTTTCCCGCGTCGGAACAGTCAAAAGGGATGGGGATAATAGGAACCTCGATGTTTTTGGGTCAGGTGATAGCGACATTTATCGCGGGGATAATGACCATGTATATAGATGAACGCTGGACCTTTTTGATTTCCTCGTTAGCAGCTATTTTCGGAGTGGTAATGCTCGCGATGACCCCCGAACCGGAGATTGAGCAAAGGGAGGTTCCGAAAATCCCGCAATTCATCTCAATGCTTAAGAATCCCGACTTGATTTTCTTTTCAATAATGGCGATTATTCTCCAGATAGCTACTTTTGCCGGACCTTTCGGTTTTGTCCCCAACTTGCTGCACGATATGGGAGCCAATAACTTTCATCTCGGACTGTCCGCTACATTCGCGACGCTCTTCGCAATAGTGACATCGTTTTATTCCGGCTCACTTTTCGAAGAGAAGATAGGGATAAGAAAATCCATTATCGTTTCATATATCATAACTGCGTTGGCGCTCGCAGGTATGGCTGTTGCCGGAGGTATATGGCAGGTCCTGCTGCTGGTGCTCGCGTGCGGCGCCCCGAGAGGACTGCTCCAACCTATGCTCAACTCTCTTGCCATAAGAGGGATAAAACCCGAGATAAGGTCGTCCGCCGCGTCGATGTTTCAGTCGATATACGGGCTTGGTATGATGATAGGCCCTATTATAGCCGGAGCCATTGCCGACACTTTCGGAATGACCACGGCTTTTTTGGCTATCGGTATACTGACGCTTATGGGGGCAGTATTGATTGTAATAAAGAAAAAACTCCCGGAATGGGTCGATGGATGAGAACCCGGAAAACCGCGGCGCTGTTATGCGCTATATTGATAATAATGACCCCGGCTTTGCTTTTCGGAGGCTGTTCGGAAAAGCGGAGTTCCTCGGGGGTTTTCTTCGCGATGGATACGGTTATGACCTTTACCCTTTACGGGAAAAATCACGCCGAGGCGCTCAATGCCTGTGAGTCTGAGGTATACAGATTTGATCGTTTATTGTCGGCGGCGGACCCGGAAAGTGAGATATCGAGGATCAACGCCGCGGCGGGAGAGTTCGCCGGGGTGTCGGAGGAAACCAGGGAGATTATTACCCGCTCGATAGAGTTGTCGGAGGAAACCGGGGGCGCCTTAGATATAACCGTTTATCCTCTGGTCTCGCTGTGGGGGTTTTACAACAAGGAATACCGGGTACCGGAACCCGATGAAATAGCCGCCGCGCTCGCTGACATAGGGTCGGAAGAAATATTTGTCAAAGAATCTTCAGTTAAAATCGCTTTTGGTCAGCAGATAGAGTTAGGCGCTGTAGCCAAGGGTTATTTGACCGACCGGATTTGGAATATTTTAAGAGAATACAGCATAAAGCGCGCGGTAATTTCTCTCGGTGGAAATGTGCTTGTGCTCGGCGATAAACCCGACGGTACCCCGTGGCGGGTGGGCATAGAGGATCCTTTTTCTCCCGAAAAATATTTCGGTATTCTCCTGGAAAGCGACGTGGTGGTTGTGACATCCGGGGATTATCAGCGGTACTTTGAGACCGAAGATGGCCGTAGGTATCATCATATTTTTAATCCTGCAAACGGATATCCGGCGGACAACGACCTTGTTTCGGTCACCATTATTTCTGAAGACGGGACGTTGGCCGACGGGCTTTCGACCGCATTATTTGTAATGGGAAGCGAGCAAGCGGTTGATTTTTGGCGTATGAATAAAAGGTTTGAAATGATTCTCGTTACAAAAACCAAAGAGGTGATTCTTACACCCGGACTGATGGATATTTTCTCATTAACAGAAAGCAGTGAATATAACCTGTTGGTTATAACAGGATAAAAACACAAGAATAATTAGCAGATTATACAAAAATTAGCATATGATATTGGTAATATACATCATGGATGTTAAATATTTGAATATGTCTTTACACAGGCGGCTATCAGTGTTATATTATACTGGATTTTGGAAAAGGCTATGACCGGAAAGAAGTACCCGAAAGCAGTCCTCAAGAGAGCAGTCGGTTGGTGCGAGGCCGCAGGACAAGATCGGCGAATACATTCCGAGAGCCGCTCCCTGAAACTTCGGGAATAGGGGCAGACGGGAACGCCCGTTACAGCGTGTGGGCGTGATAGCGCCCGAAAAGGCGGTATTCGTGAGATTGCCGTGAACCGAGGTGGTACCGCGGGTCAGTGAAAATGATTCGCCCTCTTGTTTTAAGAGGGTGTTTTTTATACCCTCGGAAAGGGAAGAAAAATGTTTATCAAGATTTCAATGTTAGTGGTTTTCGCGGCGCTCAACATCGCTATCGGATTTATGTACAAAAAGCAGGCGTCAAACGTAAAGGGGTTTGTGTTGGGTGGCCACACCGCAGGCCCGTGGATCTCGGCTTTCGCCTACGGGACTTCATACTTTTCCGCGGTTATATTTGTCGGCTATGCCGGACAGTTCGGCTGGAAATTCGGATTGGCCGCTACCTGGGTAGGCATAGGAAACGCGCTCATCGGAAGCCTGTTGGCGTGGTCGATACTGGGCAGGAGGACGCGTTTGATGACAAGACATCTTGGAAGCGCGACCATGCCGGATTTTTTCGCGGCCCGTTTTGATTCCAAGGTATTAAGACCTGCCGCGTCGGCGATAATTTTTATTTTTCTTGTTCCGTACACCGCCTCTCTCTACAACGGACTCTCGCGCGTGTTCGGGCTCGCGTTCAATATCGACTTCACAGTCTGCGTAATATTGATGGCGGCGTTGACAGCAGTATATGTGGTCGCCGGAGGATATCTCGCGACAGCGATGAACGATTTTATCCAGGGAATAATCATGCTTATCGGAATAACTGCGGTTATAGCGGCGGTGCTAAACAAAAACGGAGGTTTCTCGCAAGCGCTCCTGTCGCTCGCGAATGTTACCGACAAGGATGTTTCAGCTCAACCGGGGGTTTTCGCCTCCTTCTTCGGACCGGACTTAGGTTCTCTGGTAGGGGTGATTGTGCTGACTTCATTAGGCGCCTGGGGAATGCCGCAGATGGTGCATAAGTTTTACGCCATCAAGAATGAGAAGTCCATAAAGGCGGGAACTGTCATATCGACCGTATTCGCGCTTATAGTGGCGGGAGGATGCTATTTTTTCGGCGGAGTTGGGAGCATATCCCGGGGGGCAATATCTATTGGGTCTGCATCATTAATTCCCGCTACGAAATCGGCCCT
>Ga0082212_10005796_pt1 | contig 16764 bp, 16 predicted proteins | sample TergutNt197P3_FD_71548 | JGI IMG/M metagenome (GOLD analysis project Ga0082212, IMG submission 71548) | Neocapritermes taracua P3 segment gut microbial communities from Petit-Saut dam, French Guiana - Nt197 P3 | ecosystem: Host-associated > Arthropoda: Insects > Digestive system > Gut ... | reverse complement strand
ATTTGAAATTATTAGCTAAAAAATCAAAATCAATATTTTTTTCTATTAACTCGGCATCAGGCAAAATTTGTTTCCAAATAGCTTTTCTTGATTCACAATCTGGAAATGGAAACTCAACAGAGAAATGTATTCTTCTTAAAAAAGCATCATCTATATTTTGACTTAGATTAGTTGCCATTATTACAATTCCTTCGTGTTCTTCCATTTTTTGAAGTAAATAGCTAACTTCAATATTAGAATAACGATCATGAGAATTGCTTACATCTGTTCTTTTACCAAAAAGAGCATCAGCTTCATCAAAAAATAGAATAGCATTACTATCTTCTGTTTCTTTAAAAATTTTATTTAAATTTTTCTCAGTCTCACCAACATACTTACTTACAATCATTGAAAGATCTATTTTATAGAGGTCTAAACCTAAGTTAGAAGCTATAACATTAGCAGCCATTGTTTTACCTGTTCCAGAAACTGTTTACTGTACTGTATAAAATCTGTATTTGGTTCAAATGTGTATTCAGCTGAATCAATAACGGCTTTTAGCGGTATTTTTTCATACTGAAACAGATCCAGTAATTCGGTAACTTCTATTACAGATGTTATTCGCAATTCATTGTATTCCGTTCGGGTGAACATTATCCTGATATCGTTAAGGGGGTAAATCCTGTTGTTTTCAGCAAAAGAAAGAGATGTAATTTCTTTGAAAACAGTATTTTTATTGAAAAACGAAATATTACATACAACTGGTCTTCCGGGCTCATCTATATACGTCATATCAAGACGGCATGCTACCGAACGATCTGTTTTTTCCTGCCATGTTGTCGCAGGAATGTAATACCTCGTCAAAGATTCCGATATTCCGGTGATCCAAATTCCGGGGTTTATTAACGGTTCCGTTACACAACCCAAAACAAACAAAACCGGAATAATAACCGTGAGTAAGATTTTGCCTGTCATTTGATTATTGTTACTTTTCAAATGTACGGAGCAGTATGCACTGCTCCGTAATATTTATTATTCTCCGCTCACAACGTATACACGGGTCGTTTTTTTCCCGTCATACTCTTCTTTAATGTCAACAGTTGCTATTTTAGTGATTCCCGCGTTATTGGCCGCTTCCTGAATACCGGTAGCCGAGCAGGGTGCCGTACCAATCTTCGGCCCTACCGGGTTACTGGTTACTGCCTGTGGTTCATACCTGACATAGGGAGTACCTGAACAGGCGGCAATAGAAAGACTTACCGCTACCAACAGAACAATAGAAATGATTTTCATTTTTTTCTCCTTATCTTAATCACCGGTTACGATGATCTCTTCCTTATGCATGGTATGTTCAGTATATGGCTGTGCCCCGGCCCATACAAAAATGAGGGGCCAATAATAGGTAACGTACTTATCGGTATTTTGTCTGGACACTGTACTTATCATGGTGATCTTACCGTTTTTTGCCGCTTCCAGTATACCGCCGTATTTTTGATCAACCTGGCCGATTTTAGCTCCAACAGGATTTTCCGTTACTGACAATGTTTTATAGGTAACTACCGTAGTGGAAGAGCATCCCAATAGCAGAAAACTGACGAACAGCGCTAAAAGTACATATTTCATTGTGTTCCTCCTTATTCTCCGGACACGATGAAGGTTCTCGTGTATACCCTGTTCTCGACGCGATGCCTGATATCAACGGTGGAAATAAGGGTAATTCCCCCGTTTTGGGCTGCTTGGAAAAGCCCTCCTTCTGAATCCAACGCTTCCCCCACTTTTGATCCGACAGGGTTGTTGGTCACCCCAAATGGCTCGTAGTAAGTATCAGCAGGCTGTGATATGCAACTTGCCACTGTAAACAAGGCAAGACACCCCAAGACGAACATGATTTTTCGCATTTTCCGTCTCCTTCTAAAAATGATGCTTCATATCCAATGGATATGTTTTTAACCGCCAACGACGGTGTAAAATATCGCTGGCGGAGTTAATATACTGTAACCGCACAGGATTGTCAAGAATTAATGGCCAACATCCCTAACCGCATACACTTCAAACGTATCGCCCAAGCCGAAAATTTTACTTATCACCAGCACAAGCCCGTACAACGGGCTTGTGTTGTTCCGGGCTAATTTTCCCAACAGGGGAAAACGCTCGGGATGATGCCCGGTGACAATAATTTTTTTTACCGTGAAGCCGGCTGTTTTTAACGCCCTTTTGCACTTGGCCGGCGACCATATCGTCCAATGATCCGCCGGGCTGTTCTCCAGAAAACGTCTCAGGGAGGATCGGCCGGAAATCCCCGAAAACGATGGTGTCGAAAAAGCCAGTATACCACCCGGTTTGAGTAATTTTTTTATTTCAGTCAGCACGGGAACACAATCACGAAAATGTTCAATAACATACCAAAGTGCGATCACATCATATTCCCTATTCCCTATTCCCCACTCCCCATTCCCCGTTTCCGGAAAGAAGCCCTGTACGGCGGGAATGCCCAGGGCTTGTGTTACATAGCGGACGGCGTCCTGTGAAGGATCAATGCCCCGGGGGGAAAAGCCTTCCTCGCGTGCGGCGGCGAGGAAGGGGCCGTAGGCGCAGCCAATATCGAGCAGCAACGGTGTGTGTGTGCCATCGTTGACTGGCAGCCTGCCCATAGGCAGGAGGGACTTAATCACGGCAAGCCGCCGCTTTGCCATTGCTGTTAAATTGGGGAAATCTTCTATGTAGGTTTTGCCGTATTGTTTTTGATATTCCTCAAAAAAATATCCCCTGTCGTATTCAATGGGCGGCGGACTAAGCCTGTCCATGAAAATTACACCGCACCGGTTACACCTGCGGTATGTGCGCTCGGGAAAACGGGCAAGAGAGGTGACTGTCACCGTTTGCGAGCCGCAGGCTGCACCGCAGGCGGGGCAGTTGCGGTTTACTTCCGGCGTGAAGCTGTTAATTAGTTCGGCAAGGATATGATGAGGCGGTCCATTGAGATTGTATTTTGCGGCAAGGGAGGTGCAGCGGTTTTTCAAATCATCAAGAAACAGATAATTAACACGGCCCTTTTTAAAAAGCAGCCGGGCCAGTTTCGCTGCCCCGCTTTTTCCTGTTCCGGATGAAAAAAAACCCGCTGCTTTAGCCAGTTTTGCATGGTATGAACTTGGTGAAACCAGCATCACCGGAATACCCGCATACAACGCCTCAAACGATGTAAGCCCGTAGTGGGAGATTATCAAGTCGTATTCATTGAGGTGTTCACTCAAATTGGGAATTGGTTCCATATAGCGGATACCGGATAGTGGATTGCGGATAACAGGAGTTGAAGTTTGAAGTCTGCCTGTTAACAGAAATATCTCTATACCTTCAGAGTTTTTTTCAGCAAGCTCTCGGGCCACAGCAGGGCCGAGTCCTGCCTTATCTTCCTGTCCGAAACTGATTAACATTTTGAGGGGTGTACTTCGTGAAACGAGACCCGGATGTTCGATGTGATTATTCTTTTTTGAGTGATCAATATTTTCCGGCAGTGGAAGTAGGGAGGGATCGGAAATGTTTGGCTTTATTCGGGAGACATTTGGCAATATATCAATTAAAAATTCAAAACGATCCCGCTCTTTGCCGCCTTCGTCAATTCCGATAACAGGAGCCATGGCCGCCCAGCGGGAAAGTTCTTCCGGAGAAGTTCGGAAACGATCAAGAACTATGAATTCCCACTTTCGGGTTTGCAAACCGGTTTTGTCGACAAGCCAATCCCGATTAAAACCAGATATATCCAAGAGGCTGCCGGTGAGCGGGTTGTCAGAAAGGAAAAGAAACGATTCCCTGTCCAAAGTCCGCAACCCGTGTACCAATTCCGTACAGCGGATCAGGTGGCCGCCTCCCCGGCCCGGTTCGCAAGCCGGAACCACCAGCACCGGCTTCCTGTTACACACACATAACTCCCCGATATGCGCTGATAATATTTGCACCGTGATAACGTTCTTCGCCGGAAATTATACCGGTGTTTTCCTGCCTGTCCAGGGCCGCATAAAGCACCTGTGCCTGTTCATAGTCATCCTGAGTGTCGACGGTAAGGCGTATTTCCGGAGCCTGCCAGTGTAGGGGGGCAAGGGGGCGGTGGAGGAGGAAGTTTTCAGGGTGGGCGTACAGGTAAGGGCAGACGTGTTCTCTCTCGAAAGGGGTGGCTTTTTTGGCGGCACGAAGCAGGGCTGTTGCAGAAATATATTCCACTCCCGCACCGAGGGGCAGGCCGCTGTACCCGGAGTAATCCGCACCCAGGGCAAGGGCTTCGGTATTGATTGCGGCGGCGGAGTCGATGAATACAAAGGGGTTGTCACCTGTGGCCCGTATTACATGCTTTACGCCGAACCGCTCAATCGTAAGGCAGTAACGTGCGAGAACATCGTCTTTGGGGCCGGTAAAAAGTTCAAAGCCCGCTTCACAGGCAAGCGGCGTAAAGGTTACCGCCGAATCTTCGGGACAGGCCAGTATTCGTAGATTCGCCGGAATTTTGTTCAGCGCTTCCATTACACGAAATATTAAGGGTTTTCCCCCCAGGGGGAGCATTGTTTTTCCCGGCAGGCGCGAGGAATCAAGGCGGGCCTGTAAAATAACGGCATGCATGGTTTCATCCGCTGTTTTCTGAAAAAACGATTTCTCCGGTGACAATCTGGTCCCACCTGCCGGTAACGGCTCTGGGGTTACATCGCCATCTGAATTGGTTAGTCGTAACCCAACGGCAACTGTCGGAAAAGTCTTCCCATGCACCCGAAATACTGCCGCTGCCGTTACGGACCAAGCAGGATCTCAGCAGATGTCCGGGGAAACGGTACAACGGCAGGTGGGCAAAATCGCCTTCGAATACGGGGGCAATGTTTTTAAGAAAAAAACGGTTGTAATCGGCGTTTATCGAATTGTCCTCTGCGGGAACCGAAGTTTCATACGAGAGTTTTAGAGTTCTTGTGGCGGTAATTTCTTCCCCCCACAGCCATGCGCGAAAACCGAAATCCATAAGCTGCCAGTAGCTGTTGTTAAAAGTACTGTCAAACCCTCCTAACTGGATAAAACTGTCACGATCGTATATACCGACTCCGTCAAAAGGGTAAAGGCTGGGTAGTCCTTCACTTGCCGGATTGAGAAACAATGTCTTTACCTTTCTCCGGTGCAGTACCGGCGCGATCAGGGTGGGAAGTGTCTCGAAACGCGAATTTTGCATCACCGGGACGGTGCAAATCCGTCTGTATCTGTTTTTTCCCGTCTTCTCTTCGGTGTTATCCTGAGAGACAGAAAGCCTCTCCGCCATACGACGGGCGGTACCCCCGGCGATTATTTTTAAATCGTTCCTGAGGACAAAAAATAGCGGCGAGTCCGTTTCCGATGCCGCAATGTTGATCTGTTCACCCAGACTGAGTTCTTTTTGTAAGAGAATAAAGCGGACAAAGGGGAAACGTATGCCCAGTTCATCAATATCATAACTAATCGGAGCCGATTCCATCGAAACAACGGTGTCAAAGCCGGTTTTTTCTAAATCGCGGAAAAGACCTTGACGGCTGAAACGTCCTCCCCGGTTCAACAATACCGCCGAAAGCCCTGTAGAGCCCAGGCGTTCCCTTCCGCCGACAACGGTGTACGATGGGATTGTTTCGTTAAAAGTTGTAGGTATAGTACTCATCGCACTCCGCACACAAGGATTCGTATTTTTTTCCGCATTGGTCGGCATAAAATTGCCGGCCCCGTTCCCAAATCACTTCAAGCGGTTCGGTAAAAGCGTTTCCCAATGTCACACATTCCCTGGTTTCGCCGTTAGTGTTTTTACAGTTGAAATAAATCTGTTCCCGGCATAACGGCACCGTACCGTCAATCAGAACCGGCATATCCCTCATAAGGTGCCAGCAAGGCTCCCGTTTTACCGGTGAAAGATCCGAAGCCTGCCTTCGGGGCAGCGCACCGCAAAAATCATCGTATTTTTGAATGATGATGTTTGCCGTGTCTGGTGCGGCTTCTTTCCAAAAACGGTAAAATTTTTCAATATCGTCTTCGGCCCCGATGGTACGCACCGCCTGAACATAGGCGTCATTGGGAAAAAGGGTGAAGAGCTTTTTTGCGCATTCCTGAGCCTCGGCAAAACCCGCCCCCCGAATTTCCCTGTACCTGGCCGGATCGGCGGAATCAAGCGAGACAATCCACGAAAGCGGCGGTGGGCTTATACGGCATGCGGCTGCAGCTTTTTCGGCGAGTTTTGCGGTGTGTTCAATCTCGCTGTCCTTCCATCCGATACCTGATGTCTCAATTACCAGAGCAAGTTCCGGATGGTGCAGAACCGCTTCTATTAATTGCATTTTTTGCGGGTGTAGGGAAAGTTCCCCCCAGAGGGAAAGATCGATAACGGCATCGCCCGAGAAAGCGATGATTTTGTCCAGCAAGAACTCAAATTTTTCCAACTCCATGTAATCACGTCTTTCTGTTACCGGGGTTCCGGAATTCGTCGGCTTCAAAGAAGCTGCCGGTAACGGACAAAAGGCACAGCTTTGAGGACATCCGCCGAAAATCTGTATTGGATAAAAAGCGGGAAGGGTGCGTAATATTTCCTGTTTTTCAGCAATGATCCGTTCAACACCGGCGGTGTCCGGTATCTTTCCGCCCGAGGCTTCAATAAAACGGCGCAGCAACAGCAAATTACGTTTGGAATCGGCGCAGAGGTTCAAACGGTGGCAGCGGAGATCGACCGGTGAAATTTCGGTTTCAATATCGAAGGCATTAATGTCCTTTTGGATGGCCGAAAAAATTGAGTCTCGCTTTGGGTGACAGTCACCGGTAATTTTTGCAAGTACGGCGGCGGTTCCCGGCGATAAAAGCTCCGGGGCAAGTCCGTAAGGCCAGCCGTCGGCGTAGGAGTATTCGGCGGCGTAGCGGAGGTGTCTTTCCGCAAGTTTCCCTGCAAGTTCGGGATCGAGAAAGGGGCAGTCCGCCCAAACAAAATAGACTAGATCAAAACCGGCCGCATGAGAGGCAATTGTTTCCAGAAGGGTTTTTACGGTCCATTCGGGTTTTCTTTCTATATGGTGGGGAGTGGGGACCGGGGAATGGGGAGTGATGAAATCTTCCTTAAGCCCCGCCAGCACCAGTGTTTTTGCAACCCCTGGAAAAAGCTGTGACCTTTCAAGGGCGAGAGTTATGGAGTTTTTTCCGTCAACAAGCGGTTCGGCTGTCATGCCGGGCCCGGGCAGATCGCCGGCGTATAAAACCAGGAGCGTATTCATACTTTTCTATTATCGGCGGTTACGGGGTGAGATTTAAGCCGGCCGTTACCGTACGGTCTTCCTGAACCGCCGTACAAATGAGTAAAGCAGCCTGTCCCGTGAAATAAAAAGCATTAGTAACCCCAGTAGTGCAAAAATTGTTACGTTAACCGCCAGAGGTGTGCCATAGGAAATAATGCGGCTCTTGCCGGCAAATAGTTGCAGGAGTAGGGGGGAAAGGAAGTGCAGGGGGATGACGGCGATACCGGAAAATAGCGAAAGTTTCAGTATATATAAAAGGGCGGATCCAAGGGCGCGGTTAACGGTGATATTCGGATTGCGTTTGAGGAAGGCCAGGAGCAGGACGGTGTTTACCGCTCCGGCGATACTTAAAGCCAGGGCGATACCGGAGCCGCGAAACGGACCCACCAGCACCGCTGCCAGGATAATGTTTACCGCAAAGGAAATAAGCCCGGCCAGTGTCGGCGATTTGGAATTGCTTTGCGCGTAAAAAGCCGGTGCCAGTATCCGGTTGAGGGCGATAAAAAAAAGGCCGGGCATATGGAAAGTAAAGGCCGAAAGGGTAAGGGCTACCGATGTTTCATCAAAACTGCGGTTTTGGAACAGCAGACGTATTAAAAGCTCGCCCTGGGCCAGAGAAAAGAATGTTACAGGAATGGTAATAAGGGCGATAATGTTTATTGCGGAGATTAGCCGCTCGTTGAAATCACCCCATCGGGACGATTTTGCGTATTCAGCCAGATTCGGCAGAAGAACGGTCCCTATAGAAACGGCAAAGACACCAAGCAACAGTTCCTGAAGCCGGAGTGAATACTGCAGACTGGAAACAACGCCTTCGCCGGCATTGCCGGCAAGTGCGGTGGAAACAATGTCGTTTAACTGGTAGGCTGCCATCCCGATAACAGTCGGCCCGACTAGCCTCAAAACTTTCCGGGTACCCGGGTTTGTAAAGGCTTTTTTAACAGGGGTGAAAAAAAACCGCTGCCTGTTTTTCAACACGAAGGGCAGTTGAATTGCCGCTTCCAAAAAACCCCCGATAAGTATGCCGCAGGCCATTGCCCGCGCCGGGTTTTTGGTAAAAGGACTGAGTCCGTAAGCGCAAAGAATAGTAACGATATTCAGAAGAATTGGCGCAAGACCGGAAGGGGTGAAAATATACAAGCTGTTGAGGATCCCCTGAAAAAGGGCGGCAATGGAGATAAAGCCCAGAAAGGGAAACATTATTCGGGTGAGCAGTACGGCTTCATCAAATTCTTCCAGGCTGAATAAACGGATGATAAGAGGTGCGGCGAGTATGCCCGCCATTACGGCAAGTGTTACAATAAATGTAAGAAAGGTGAAAATACATGAAAGAAATTCGCGGTTTTCCTTTGCATCGTTTTTCAGCAGATATTCCTTGAAGGTGGGAATAAAGGCAACCGCAACCGATCCTTCGGCAAAAAGGCGCCGGAACAGATTGGGCAGCATAAAGGCCACGGAAAAAGCATCGGAAAGGGCGCTGGTTCCCAGAAATCTCGCCTTTGTCATTTCACGCAAAAGGCCGAGGACACGGGAAACCAGGGTTAACAACGATAGCATCGATCCGTGGCGGAGAAGGGAACCTGATGGCTGGTGTTTATCTTTCAATAGTCCGCCGCCGATTTGCCCGCCAGGACTTTCACCGCCGAACTTGTACCAATGCGGTCTGCTCCTGCGGCAATGAAGGCTTCAAGGTCTTCGCGTGTTTTGATTCCCCCGGCGGCTTTTATTCTAACGCCCGGTCCGATGTGTTTCTTGAAAAGTTCCACATCGGTAAGGACTGCACCTGCAGATCCGAAACCGGTAGCGGTTTTTATAAAGTCCGCCTCCGCTTCCGTAACAATGTTGCAGAGGCGTATTTTTTCCTCCACGGTCAGGTAACAGGTTTCGACAATGACTTTAAGTTTTTTTTCACCGCAAATTTTTTTAATAGTTTTTATTTCATCCAGAAGCGGATCAAACAAACCGTTTTTAACATCGCCGATGTTGATAACCATGTCAATTTCGACCGCGCCGTCCGCCAAAGCCCGTTCCGTTTCAAAAACTTTGACGGCTGTAAGGGAAAAACCTAACGGGAAGCCAACTACAGTGCAGATGACCAGTTGTTTTTTGTATTCATTGTATATCTGCCGTACATACGCAGGGGGTATACAGACCGATGCGGTTTTAAAGCGTACCGCCTCATCGCAAAGGGTTCTTATCTCCTCCCGTGAAGCGGCCGCCTTAAGCAGAGTGTGATCTACCCTGCTTAGAATCTCCCAATCGGTCAATCCGTTGCTTACCTAACGAAAAATCGCACAATGAAGACCGAGAACAAAATCCATGTAATAATTGAGATGTCTCTTATCTTGTTCGCAGCAAGTTTCAGAAGCACATAGGATAAAATCCCGTATACAATGCCTTCCGCGATGCTGTATGCAAAAGGCATCATCACAATGGTGAGGAAGGCGGGAATGCCTTCGGTGGGATCTTTAAAATCTATGGACATTACAGGCTGCATCATGAGGAAACCCACCATGATCAACGCCGGGGCGGTTGCCGCTGCGGGAACCAGCAGGAAAAGCGGCGAAAAGAACAGGGCGACGAGGAATAATAACGATACCGTCAGACTGGTAAGTCCGGTTCGCCCCCCTGCGGCGACACCCGCGCTGCTTTCTATATAGCTTGTCGTAGTGGAAGTACCGAGAGCCGCACCGACAGTCGTACCTACGGCATCGGAGAGAAATGCCTGTTTTACACGGGGAATATTTCCGTCTCTGTCTATCAGTTTCGCCTGGGTTGTAACCCCCACCAGAGTCCCCACCGTGTCAAAGATGTCAACAAACAGGAAGGTAAAGAACACGGTGAAAAATTTAAAACTGAGGATCGTTCCTGCGGAAAAATCAAACTTGAATAACAACGGTGCGGCGGGAATTGCGACCGGCGACCAGCTTTCGGTTACGGTGGTAATTCCCATCGGGACGCCGATAGCGGCGGTGGCCAGGATACCTATCAGTATGGCTCCCGGAATTTTTAGGGTGTACAGCACAATAATTATGATAAAGCCGAGGAATGCCAGAAGGGGATGTCCGGCGGTTACGTCACCCAGTGCTACCACAGTTCCCTGACCCCCGATAATAATCCCCGCGTTGTTAAAACCGATAAGGGCGATAAATAGGCCGATACCGACGGCGATGGCTTTTTTCAGATTCATCGGAATGGCTCTTACAATCGCTTCTCGTACGTTGAAACATGAAAGGATAACAAACAGAATACCTTCCAAAAACACCGCGGTCAGGGCAATTTGCCAGGAATAGCCCATTCCAAAGACCACCGTATAGGTGAAAAAAGCATTTAACCCCATACCGGGTGCCAGGGCCACGGGCAGGTTTGCGGTAAAGGCCATAAACAAAGTGGCTATGGCCGACGCTAGTGCGGTTGCGGTAAAAACCGCCCCCGGCGTCATGCCGTCACCTATTGACCCCAGCATCGATGAATTAACCGACAGAATGTAGGCCATGGTCAGAAATGTGGTAAGACCGGCCACAATTTCCCGGTTGAACGTGGTACCGTTCTCTCTGAGCTTAAATATCCTTTCCATTATTATTCCCCCCCCGTTATGGCGGTTTACGATGTTCTGTTGAAATATCAACCACGGGGCGGTAAAACCACCCCGTGGCTGTTAGTGTGTAAACACTGTTGGGGTGGTACACCCCTTTGTGTTAACACTATTTAATATAGAGATCCCGTTCCACATACTTGGTATGCAGAAGTTCATGGGCTTTGTGGCTGTTGGGCTTTTCGAGGAATTCCTTGTACACTTGACCGATGAAGGGATTCTGATGCGAACAGCGGATCGTGGATATTTCATCGTCCTTGTACATACCGGCTGCGCGCTGGCTGCGGATCTCGTCGGTGGCCCCGTAAGGCTGACCGCCGCCCGATACGCACCCGCCGCGGCAGGCCATTACTTCCACAAAGTGGTAGGGCGGTTCCTGGCCGGCATCGCGGGCGGCGCGGATTTTGTTCAGCACCGATTCGATATTTCCCATCTGGTGGGCGACGGCGACGCGTATTTTTAACCCGTTACCGAAGTCCACTTCTCCTTCTTTAACCCCGTCCAGACCGCGGACCGGTTTGTAATTTATATCGGCCAGTTCTTTTCCGGTTACGAGGAAGAAGGCGCTGCGGACCGCGGCTTCCATAACACCGCCGGTCGCCCCGAAGATCGTGCCCGCACCGGTGTACGGACCCATCGGGCTGTCCGCATCTTCGTCGGGCAGGTTGAGAATGTCGATACCAGCCTGTTTGATCATCCGGGCAAGTTCCCGGGTTGTGATTGCAATGTCCACATCGTAGCCTGAGTCTTTGCCGAGGAATTTTGCGGCGCTCTTCATGTCGTCGTTGCGGTGGGTTTCCCATTTCTTTGCCGTACAGGGCATTACCGAAACGGAGTATATTTTGCACGGATCAACATCGGCTTTACCGGCCCAGTACGCCTTTATCATCGCGCCCATCATCTGCTGGGGGGATTTCGCCGTCGAGAAATTGGGGATCATGTCGGCGTAATATTTTTCCATATAATCCACCCAGGCCGGGCAGCAGGAGGTGATAAGGGGAATTGTGCCTTTTTCGGTGAGGCGTTTTACCAGTTCCGTGCCTTCTTCCATAATGGTAAGGTCTGCGGAAAAGTTTGTGTCGAAAATGGTGTTGAAACCGAGCCGCCTGAGCGCGGCGTAGATTTTTTTGGTAAAAATCGTGCCGGGTTCAAGGCCGAATTCTTCGGCGAGGGCGACGCGGACCGCCGGGGCGATCTGCACCACGGTGTGGAGGTCCTTGTTCTGTAGGGCGTTCCAAACCTTCGGCGTGTCGTCGCGTTCGTAGATGGCGCCGACGGGGCAATGGGCGGAACACTGGCCGCATTTGATGCAGGGACTGTCGCCTAACGGGGCGTCGGCCGCGCTTGCGATCCTTCCCTTAATACCTCTGCCGAGGAATTCCAGGGCCCAAACGTCCTGCACATCCTGGCAAACCTTAACGCACCTGCCGCAGCGGATGCATTTTTCCGGATTGAGGACAATTGACGGGCTGGAATCGTCAATGGGAAGTCCGTTCAGAATCTTTCTGTACGGCGATTCGCGTATGCCGAAATCGGCGGCAAGGGTCTGGAGCTCGCAACTGCCGTTGCGGGGGCACCGGAGGCAGTCATCGGGGTGGTTGGAGAGGATCATCTCAAGGACGACCCGCCGTGTTTTGATGATCTCCGCGTCGTGGGTGATGATGTCTTTGCCTTCCAGACTGCCGTCCACGGGTGTGGTGCATGCCCGGATTAACTTGGGGCCGCCGGCCACACGGACAATGCAGATACCGCAGGAGGCCCATGCGGGAAGATCCGGATTGTAACACAGGGTGGGGATCTTAATATTCGCTTTTTTGGCCGCGTCGAGGATGGTTGTTCCTTCCTCAACCGAAACCGGAATGCCGTTTATTTTAAGGTTAATCATTTTCGTTCCTCCTTAGCTCTTGCACACCGCGTCGAATTTGCAGGCTTTGAAACATTCGCCGCATTTCAGACAGGCTTCCTGGTTGATAAGACGTGGCGGTTTCTTCCTGTCGGGGTATTTTTCGGCTTCCAGGGCAATGATGCACTCGGCCGGACATTTTTTGGCGCAGGCGCCGCAGCCTTTGCACTTGTCCAAATCGATGGTGTAGCGCATCAGTTTCTTGCATTTACCGGCACGGCATTTTTTGTCGTGGATATGCTCAAGGAATTCCTCGCGGAAATTCTTGACTGTGGACAGGGTCGGATTTGCCGCCGTGCCTCCGAGCATACAGAGGCTTGCCTTGGTCATTGCCGTACCCAATTCCTCAAGTTTGAGAAGGTCTTCATCCTCGCCGTTTCCGCCGGCGATCTTCTCCAGGATTCTGAGGATTTGGGTGGTGCCGATACGGCAGGGTGAACATTTACCGCAGCTTTCATCGACGCAGAAGTCCATGTAGAAGCGGGCCACGTCTACGACGCAGTCGTCCTCGTCCATGACGATCATACCGCCGGAGCCCATCATCGAGCCGTTGGCGGCCAGTGTTTCATAGTCGATGGGAAGATCGAGGGCTTTTTCGGTGAGAATACCGCCGGAAGGACCGCCGGTCTGAACGCCCTTGAACTTTTTCCCGTCTTTAATGCCGCCGCCGACCTTGTAAACGATGTCCCGCAGGGTTGTACCCATGGGTACTTCCACAAGGCCGGAATGGCTTACCTTGCCGGTGAGCGCGAAAACCTTGGTTCCCTTTGATTTTTCGGTCCCGAGTTTTGCAAGCCAGGCCCCGCCCCTTGCGGTGATAACCGGAACGTTGGCATAGGTTTCCACGTTGTTGATGATGGTGGGTTTCAGCCACAGACCTTTATTTGCCGGGAAGGGCGGTTTGGGAACGGGCATTCCTCGGTTGCCTTCGACGGATTTAATCAACGAGGTTTCCTCGCCGCAGACAAAGGCGCCCGCCCCAAGGCGGATTTCAATGTCAAAGTCGAAGCCCGAACCGAGGATGTTTTTCCCCAGCAGGCCGTATTCCTGGGCCTGTTTCATGGCGATTTTCAGCCTTTCGATGGCGAGGGGGTATTCGGCGCGGATGTACACAAAACCCTGGTTTGAACCGATTGCCTTGCCGGCGGTGATCATCCCTTCGATTACCGAATGGGGGTCGCCTTCGATGGTTGACCGGTCCATGTACGCCCCGGGGTCGCCTTCGTCGGCGTTGCAGATTACGAATTTTTCGTCACCCTTGGCCTTGCGGGTAAGGTCCCATTTTAGCCAGGTGGGGAAGCCCGCGCCGCCGCGGCCGCGAAGACCGGATGCTTTCATCTCTTCGATGAGTTGTTCCTGTGACCATTCAAACAGAACTTTTTCAAGGCCCACATAGCCTTCGCGGGCGATGTAGTCGTTGATGTTTTCCGGATCGATTTCGCCGCAGTTGCGCAACACGACACGGAATTGCTTCTGGTAGAAATGGAGGTCGTCCATCTGAACGATGGCTTTCTTTTGGGCGTCCTCTTTGAAGAGGAGCCGTTTTACCTCGTTGTTCTTGAGTACATGTTCCGCGATAATCTCGTGAGCGTCTTCAGGCTTTACGTTCACGTAGAAAGAATTTTTCGGCAGGACCTTAATGGTCGGCCCCTGATCGCAGAACCCGAAACAGCCCGTTTTTACAATCTGCACCTGGGCTTTGGCTCCCTGTTTCTCCGCTTCTTCAATGAGCTTGTTGTAAAGTTCAGCCCCTCTGTTGGATTCACAGCCGGTACCGCTGCAGACGAGAATGAAGTGGTTATACGCCATCTTTTCCCCCTTAAACCTTTATAATATCCACAGCGGGACGATCCAGAATGATGCCATCCAGGAGTTCCCTGCCGATGATGTGTTTGTGAATAATATCATGGACGAGTTCGGGATCCACCGGACCGTAAATAACCGCCGGCATACCCGGGACAATTACTTCGACCGAAGGTTCCGAGTGGCACATACCCATGCAGCCCGTCTGCCGCAATGATACGCTGCCCGTCAGTTTATGCTCGTCCAGCCCGGTGATAAACGCGTCCTGAGTCTGTTTTGCCCCGGCTGCAATTCCGCAGGTTCCCATTCCGATGATAACCTTAATTTCCTTGCCTTCGGCTTCACGTTTGCGTTGATCGTTCTTTGTCGTTTCCCGCAATTTTCTCAGGTCATCTAGTGACAACTTTGCCATATATTCCTCCTCATGTTATTCATTCCTTGTTATCTTCCAAAGAGTGCAGATACCTTTTTAGGAGCAGCAGTGATTCTACATCCTCAAATCCGCCCAGAGCGTCCGCAAGATTCGTTTTACGGACTTCGTAATCCAGCGGTGTTTCGCCGTTTCGATGCCGGCGGATAATTATTTCCGCCGGGCCGTCAAACATCAGGACGGTTCTGAACATATCCGGCAGATCCCCCGTAGGCGGTGTATCCGTATTTTCCGAATTAAACCACGCCGCCGCCACTGTTCCCTTTCCTTTTTCAGACTTCATGTCCCAGCCGCCGCCCGATTGTTCCGCTGTCTGGATTAAAAAGGGAAGCCCCAGCCCGATTTTTTGACGGGGGTTTTTTACCCCGTCGGTAACGAAAGGATCGACGACTCTGCCCAGTTCTTCACCTGTCATGCCTTTACCGTTATCTCTCACCTCAAACCGAAATTCCCTGTCGCTTTCTTTTATTACAAGCTCTACCAGTTCCGCCCCCGATTCGCAGGCGTTTTGGGTAATATCGGTAATCAGATCGGCAAGTGTAAAGTGCATGGGCCAAAAAACTCCGTGCGTTGGTTGTTATACGTTCTGGTATTTGGCGATTATGCCGGGGAGCATATCCTTGGTGAGCTTGCCGTAGGTTTCGGTGCCCACAGTGAGACACGGCGCAAGACCGCAGCACCCGACGCAGCGAACGGGGTCAATGGAAAACTGACCGTCTTCGGTAACGCCTTCGGGTTCAAGGTTCAAAAGGCTCCGTCCTTCATCGATTAAATCCTGTCCGCCTTTCAGATAGCAGGCCGTTCCCAGGCATACGGAAATTTGGTGTTTTCCGGGTTTTTTTGTCTTGAAAAAATGGTAGAAAGTGATGACTCCGTAAACCCGGGCCAGGGGGATCCCCGTAAGCCGTGAGAGCTGTTCCGCCGCCGGTCTTGAAATATAGCCGAAGGTTTCCTGAGTTTTGTGGAGAATCATAATCAGACTCCCCGGTTTTATCTTCCATTCGTCAATAAAAGAGAGTAATTCCGGAGGGAACGTAATATCCCCGCCCGCACCTGTATTTTTCATGTAAACCCCCTGAATTAAGGTAAAATTGTTTCTACGTGAAAATACTACCCCTTTTTTGGAAAATTGGCAAGGGGAAATTTAAGAAATTAGGAATGAGGAATTAGGAAGTTATCTCCAGACAACCTCGTAACTCAGCGGCTTTTCAAGCACCAAAAGGTCAAGCAGGGGGATGATAAATTCCGCCCTTCTGCCGGAAAAAGTCCCGCCTTTGGCGCTCTGCACCGGGCCGGGAAAATCAACTGAAGCGCGGATCGCCGCCCCGGATATTTCTTCGGCCACTGTCCTGCCGTACACGGAGCCAACCAGGGCAATGTATTCGGTCTTGGTCATGGTATCGCCCGTGGCAATCGGGGCAAACAGGGCTTCGAGGTAGCCCCTGATATCGGAAGAAATGAGGGTGAGAATCTCCGGCCCGGAATCGAGGCTGATATTGACGGCGCACCGGCCGCCCCCAGAGGCACCCGCAGCGTTGCCCTGTTCAAAGGTGATAAAACCGCTTGCTCCGCCGCTTGCCAGGAAATCCCCGATCTTTGAAATTTTAACCGGTCCTTCAACGGATTCGGGGGTCGTGTTTTTTAAGGAGACAGAGTCGACACCCGGCGCTTTTGCCATGGACGCAGAAATGGCCGGGCCGTCCAAAACGGGGACTCCTGGTTGCGGATCTCCGGAAATTGCGGCAATCCTTGTTATCAGCGCGGTCATTCTCGGCTCCAGTGAAGCGTA
>Ga0082212_10005795_pt1 | contig 16764 bp, 14 predicted proteins | sample TergutNt197P3_FD_71548 | JGI IMG/M metagenome (GOLD analysis project Ga0082212, IMG submission 71548) | Neocapritermes taracua P3 segment gut microbial communities from Petit-Saut dam, French Guiana - Nt197 P3 | ecosystem: Host-associated > Arthropoda: Insects > Digestive system > Gut ... | reverse complement strand
TCTGCTGTAAACGCGGATTCTTCCTCTGAAGAAGAACCTGAAAGCAGTTTAACGATATTAATCTTTATCATAGGAGGCGTTTTGTTATTAGCGGCTGCTGTGCTCGCGGTTTTGAAACTCGGTAAAAGAAAGAAGTAATTTTATAAATTTTTCCAGTAATAAACTGCCAATTGCGTACGGTCGCGCAGATTCAACTTTTCCAAAATCACCGAAACTGCGTTGCGCACCGTTCCGGCGGAAAGAAAAAGCTTTTCCGCGATTTCGTTATTTGAAAGCCCTGTCGCCACAAGCGACAGGATTTCGTTTTCTCTTGCGGTCAGTTCCGCAAAGCAAGCGGTTTTATCGCGGGAAATGTCTTCCTGAATGTTCAATTTTACACCCTTGTCAAAGACCAGCGCGCCTTTTTCAACCGCACGGATTCTTTCAATAATGCCGTCAGCGGGCGTGCTTTTCAGCAAATACCCTTCCGCGCCCGCGTTGACGGCGGAAGAAATATAACCGTCGTCGGTAAACGTAGTCAGCATGATGATTTTGATGCCCGGAAATTCGGTTTTAATTTTGCGCGTGGCTTCAACGCCGTCGCAAACCGGCATACGAATGTCCATGAGAATAATGTCCGGCCGCTCGTCCGGATTCCGGCATTGGTCTAACGCCGCCGCGCCGTTTTCGGCAGTTCGCGCTGTCCAATTTTCTTTGGTTTCAAATAATAATTTTAAACTGTCGCGGATTAATCCGTCGTCGTCTACGATTAATAATTTCATCATTTCCCCTTTATATTTGTTTATATTATTACTCAACAACCGCCGGTAAGGCGGAATTACGAAAGGCGGTTCGCCGTCCTCTACTTAGGGACAACGCATATAATTTTAAAGCCGTTGTCGGTATTTACGGTCATCGTGCCTTTCGCCGCGTGAACCCGCTCCCTCATGCCCGTTAAGCCAAGCCCTAAGTGCATATCCCTGCTTTTTTTCCCGTTATCGGAAATCATCATGCGGATATGGTTTTTATTTCCGTCCAAGCGTATTTCTACGTGTGTGGCATTCGAGTGCCGTGCAATATTGGTTAATGCTTCTTTTAAATTAGTAATCAGCATGTCCCAATTATTAAAACCGTTTAAATTGCCCGAAGCTGAAAAAGTTGTTCCGCAGAATGTAAAAGAAACGCATAATTCTTTTAATAATTCAACCCCGCTCTTTCCGGAAGTTTGAGCGGGTTTTAAATTATGCACGGTTTCGCGCAGATTCGCAGACGCGGATTCAAGCCGCGCTACGGTTTGATTCAGAAGCTCACCCGCTCTTGAATCCCCGTTTTCGTACAGTTTCAGCGCGGTTTGCAGTGCAATCAGCGCGCCAGAAACCTCATGCCCGACATGGTCGTGAATGTCCTGCGCAATCCGCGTCCGTTCGGAAAGCTCCGTTAAGTGCATTTTACTGCGTAATTCCAAAGCGGCGGCTTCGCGTTCTCTTTCAAGCTTTAATAATTCTGAGCGGTTTTTGTAATCGTTTTGAAGCAATTCCGCTTCCTTTTGCTTCCAGCCGTTTTCAAGAAAGCTGATAACAATAAACCAAAAACCAAGCAATGCCGGCAACCAAAAAAATGCGCAAAAAACACAAATAAGCCCTTCTGCCGTATGAAGCCATTTGTACGGTTTAAAACGGTAACGAATTGCGGAAAGCGCGGTTAATACAAGGATAAATACAACACCTAAAAGGGGGCTGTCGGTCAGCCCCCACGCTGTTATTAACATGATTCCCGCGGCAATGCGGGCGATAATCGCATAATGTTTCATTTGTTTTATAATCCGCAGACAGCGTATCAAACAATTAAATTTGCTTCTTTTTCGGCGACGCCTGCCGCTTTTTTAAACGCGCTGTGCAGTAAATGCACGGCAATATCGTCCAAAGCTTCATTTACGCTGACGGGCCAGTTTTTGGCTTTTAAGTCGGACAGTATTTCTTTCGCGGCTTTTTTGTCAAGGATTTCGCACGCATTTTTAATTTCAAGCAGTTTTTTCCGCAAATATTCTGCGTCCTGAACCGAGACATCAACATTGATTTCCGTTGCTTCCGGTTTGTATTTTTTTGCTAAAGCTTTCAGCTCAACTAAAAACGTTGACGTTTCTCTCTTCATGGTTTCAACATCGCGTTTTGTTCCCGCCCGTTCTAATTTAAGCGCGTACGCTGATAATTCTTCTTCGCCGATATTGGCAAGCGCGCTTTTGATTCCGTGCGCGGTCACGGTGTAGGATTCTATGTCGTCATCGTCAATTAAAGCGTGCATTCTTGCGTGAATATCCTCTAAGATACTGATTGCTTTCTGCGCGTCTCTGAGGAAATATTTTTCGATTTCGGGTATTTTTGCCGATTCCTGCGAAGCCGTGTTTATATTGTGAAGCTCTTTTTCAATCTGCTCTTTTCTTGCCGCTTCCACAACCTCCGGCGGTTTTTTATTTCTGATGAGGTCGTTCAGAATCACATCTAATTCACGCGAATCAATGGGTTTCGATATGTATGCGTCAAAGCCGTTTTTCAGGAACATTTCTTCCTGCCCGACCACGGCGTTCGCCGTAAGCGCGACGACGGCTTCTTTATAATCCATTTTTTCGCGCAGGATTTTTGTGGCTTCAACACCGTTCATTTTCGGCATCATATAATCCATGAAGATGATGTCGAAAATTTCGCCGTTCTTTACTTTTTCAATAGCTTCAAACCCGCTGGCAACCATATCAATTTTAATGCCGTAAGGAAGCATAAGCCCCTTAGCAACTTGTAAATTCAAGGATACGTCGTCAACAATCAGCACGCTTCCGTAGGGCATGTATTCGCGGATTAGCTGTGCTTTTTTCATTCTTGCCCGGCTTTTGAAATTCAATACCTTTAATTTTTCCGATGTTTCATCACCGCACACTTCAGAGCTTACACTTTTCTGCGGCAGGCGTACATCAAAAACAGTTCCTTTATTCGGTTCGCTTTCGGCGGTGATTTCGCCGTTCATCATATCGACAAGACGCCTTGTAATGCTCATTCCCAAGCCTGTTCCCATAATACCGTGGTTTTCTTCCGGATTAAAGCGTGTAAATTCATCAAAAATATGTGCAAGCTGTTCATCATTCATACCCTGACCGGTGTCGCTTACTTTAAAAACTAGGATTAAATCGTGCTCTGAATCGGAATGGTTTTCTTCGGTATAAATTTTAAGTTCCACTGTTCCCTTTTCGGTATATTTGAAAGCGTTGGAAAGCAGGTTATTGAGAATTTGCCTAATCCTGAATTCATCGCCAATCAGCTCCATCGGCGTGTTCGGCGCAAGGTCAATAAAGAATTTAATCGGCTTGCTTTCATACCGGATATGATTTAACTGCGCGGTATCGTTAATTAAACTCGGCATATCGTATTTTGACGGAACGATTTCCAATTTTCCGGCTTCGATTTTCGATAAATCCAGTATGTCATTGATAATATTCAGCAGTAAATCACCCGCGTCGTTGATTTGGCAGAACGCTTCTTCCACCTTCGGCGAAAGCAGTTCATTCTGCAATTGAATTTCAGCAATCCCGAGAATGGTGTTCATCGGTGTGCGTATTTCATGGCTGACCGTGGTGAGGAAAGCGGATTTAGCGTTGCTGACGGCTTCTAACTCCACATTTTTCTGAACCATTTCTTCAACTTCCGTGATGTTCTGAACAATTTTAATATAACCCTCAGTTTCTCCTTTTAAATCCTTCAGAATTTCAGCGTCAATTTTATAAGATAAGTCATTTTGTTTATAATAGGTTTGTTTTATGCCGCGCTTGACGCAGGTAATGGCGCAGTTCTCAGTTCCGCAGATAGGTGAATTCCAATTACTGCAATGCTTGCCCATTATGTCTTTTCGTTTCGCGCTTATTAAATTCTCTAAAGCCGTATTCACAAAAGTCCAGTTCATATCCGCGTCCGTAACCGAAACAGGAAGCGGGATTGCGTCAAGAATGGAGTGATACCGGTGCGCGAGCATTTCGGATTTTTCGCGCTCTTCGCTGATTCTGCTGAACATTTCACTGCCGGTAACAGCACTCACCATCATCAGTGCCGCTGACCGGAGGATATTGATTTCCTCATCGGAAAATTCCCGCTCCTGCTGACACAAATCAATAGTGAAAAGCCCCCAGAATTCATTCTGCGAATACAGCGGAATCATCATAATTGATTTAATTCCGTAATTTTCAAAAATAATCTTTTCTTCCTCATTCATGTTTGAGTAAGAACCGTGCATACTGTTTCCGTTATTAATTACATTTTCCCAATCGGGAAATTCTTCGTAAGAAACACTAATACCCAAAGGGACGCGGTTTTTCAAAGCACCCGCGATGCTGACCCATTCATAACTGTGGAAAAGGCAAGGTTCTCCATCTTTTTCCCCTTTACGCCAGATATTGACTCTGTCGGCGTCTATACAACGTCCCACAAGCTCAAGGCTTTCAAGCAATGAAAGTTCAAAAGAATCCGCGTCATTCATGGACAGCAGAGAGAATGCGGCATGATTAACGGTTTTCAGCAATTTATCCCGTTCGGCTAATTCTTTGAGCATGGCTTTTTCTTCGCGCAAGTCACGGGTATAACCGGCGACAATATAGTCGTTCTCATATTTGACACGGACAAGCGTGATTTCACAGGGGATTTGCTCGCCGTTAAGCTTTTGGTGCATCCATTCAAAGCGGTTACGCCCTTCTTCAAAGGCTTTTTTTACATTATCAAGTGCCTTTTCGCCTGACAAGCTGCCGTCCGGCTGAAATTTCGGCGAAAGCTGATAAAACTTTTCTATATACTCTTTTTTATTCGATAAATCAAAAAGATTGATGGATTCGTTGTTGGTCATTATATTTTTGAAATCCCTGTCCCAGAAATTCGCACAGAGCGGAACAGCATCAAGCAGAACCCTTGTTTTATCCTCTGCTCTGTTCCTTAAAAACGCCATTCTGATGAGAATCGCGCTTAAAAGCACCGACATCGCAAACCCGAACGCAATTAAAAACCCCTGCATACTCTGCATGTTTTCATAATAGCTGTCAAAAGGGATTGAAACGCCGAGAAACCAGCCGTTTTCCAATATATCGAACATTTGTATGCGGGATTCGCCCGTGTAATTTGTAAACCGTGTTCCCGAAATAATATATTCGTGTTCTAAAGCGTCCTCCAAGCCCGCAATATCATATCCCGCTTCGGTCAGCAGAACGCCGAGATAATCGGGGGACGGGTGTGCGATAATCATTAAATTTTTGTCAAGAAGCATCCATGTGATTGCGCTCTGTTCATTATGCTCCGAATAGAATTCATAAATCCTGTCAATCAGAACATCTATGCAGACAATCGCTAAACGGTTGCCTTCATCGTCAAATATACAGCGTGCGTAGGAAATGGTGATATTCCCCGATACTGCGTCAAGATACGGCTGAGTATACGCAATTTCGCCGTTCGCGGCGACGGCGACCTTGTACCATTCGCGGTCTTCCGGAATGTAACCGGGCGCGCCTTCCCAACCCAGCCCGTTATAACCCGCGCCGCCGAACACGTCAAACATAGCGAAAACGCTGAGGAACCCGGCAATTCCTGATTCCTGCCCGTATTCTGTTATGAGCTTTATGTATTCTTTTATTTCCGTATACAGAAAATCGGGGTCTTCTGCGGGCTGTAAAAGCCTCATACGTATGGATTCCGATATAATTCCAAGCAAGGAATCTAACTCCGAAAGGTCGGAGTAAAGCTGTTTTTCTATATTGGTGAACATGCTTTCCGCTTCTCTCTGAAGATGCGCCTGTTCAAGCCTTCTCCCGAATGAATAACTGAAGAAAACCATTAGTGCAAAAGCTAAAAATACGCATATAACCTGAAATAAGGGGAAACGGTTAATGCGGATTTTCTCATTAATCAAACGAATTAACGGCATAAACTTTCCTCCGCGAATTTTTCACTTATACTAAGAAATACATCTACAATTTTAGGGTCAAACTGGCTTCCGATTCCTTCTTTAATAATCTTCATAGCTTCGTCGTGGGAAAAAGCTACTTTGTAAGGGCGTTCGGACGTAAGCGCGTCATAAACGTCCACAAGTGCCATAACGCGCCCCTGCAAGGGAATGTCGGACGCTTTCAAACCGTTGGGGTAGCCCGTTCCGTCCCAGCGTTCATGGTGGCAGCCCGCGAAAAGCTTTGCGTTTTCAAGGAACATTTCATCGCCGGACTGCGCGATAATGCTGTCGATGATTCTCTGCCCCTCAACCGCATGCGTTTTAATCACTTCAAATTCTTCCGGCGAAAGCTTGCCGGGTTTATTTAAAATCAAGTCTGTAATCACGATTTTGCCTATATCGTGCAGACGCGCGGATGAAGCTACCATTTCTAAATCCCACTGCTCGATTTCTTTAGAATAAATCCCGCAGTCAAGCATGGCTTCTAAAAGGATTTTTATGTACATAGTGGTGCGTTCGATATGCTGTCCGGTCAGGGTATCGCGGCTTTCGACCATATTCGCTAAAACCGTGATAATACTGTCTTTGAGCTTTTTTAAATTTTGGGTGCGTTCGCGGATGATGTTTTCAATTTTCAGGTGCGTTCTGATTCGGTTCAGCAGAACCGGCTCAGAAAACGGTTTGGATATAAAATCCATTGCGCCCAGTTCAAAACCTAAGGATTCTGTGGCGGCGTCGTTCCTGCTCGTCAGGAAGATAACCGGAATCCCCATATATTTTTCGTCCGATTTAAGCTGGCGCATGGCTTCAAAGCCGTTCATGTCCGGCATGACAATGTCCAAAAGAACTAAATCCGGAATCACTTCTTTCAGAAAATCAAACATATCGGAAGCTGAAGCTAACGTAAATACACGGTATTCCTTAGACAAGGCGGATTCCGCTGTCAGCAGATTCACATCATTGTCATCTACGACGAAAATGGTTTTCATTATAATCAAGCCTCCGGATTCTCTCTGATTTATTATTATAATTATACTAAAAACAATAAAAAATGTCAATCTTTTTAATGCAGGATTAACATTTTTTGTTTATATTTTTATGTAAAAGGCATTTTTACCGCTTAATCGCTTCCGTTCAGTTCGTTTCATCTTCTAACGTTATTATCACGCTTACCGCTTCAAGCACTTTTTCAAGTAAATCTCTCGGGATTTGCTCAACAACTTTACATTCCCGCGCCAATAAATCTATAACCCTCACCTGTTCGCAAATAACGTCGCCTTTTGTTGATGTTCTTTCATCAAGCGATATGCGAAAGCGCAGAGGTATAGTTTTACTCGTGATAGGGCAGATAATTACTAAATTTCGTTTTTCATTGAAATTTGTCCGGCTTATTATTAAAGCGGGGCGGTGTCCCGCTTGTTCTCTGCCTTTCGTCGGGTTAAAATCAACCCAAATAATATCTCCCTGTTTCACAGCAGTTCACGCCCTTTCGGCGCGTCCGATTCACCCCAGTCGTATCTGTCATCAGGTTCATTATGATAACTTTCAAGATACCATTCAAGTGTTTTTTTAACTGTCGGCTTAATAATAATCGAATTACCTTTTAAAGTGATTTCAACTTGTTCATTAAGCTCTAATCCTACACTTTTTAATATTTTTTTCGGAAGTCTTATTCCTTGTGAATTCCCCCAGCGAGCAACCTGACCCAACAAAAGAATCACCCCTTGTTTTATTTATCGTTATAACAAGTATATACTATTTTTTATTAAATGTCAAGTATTATTACTGCTAAAATATTAATAAGAATTTCTCTGTGTTTTAAGCTTTTTGCATGGATTTTTAAGAACTTTTATAATCGGGATTAGTATAAAAACCGGATTTTACTCCGGTTTTTATTATAATTCTTACTGCATATATTTGCTTCTGACTTGATTGATTTGCTGCTGTTCCGCGTTTTGCATAGGATACCAGCCGTTTTGCTGCATGGATGCGAAAATTCTGTGCTGCATGGCAATCGAATCGTTCAGATTGGATTTAAACTGGGTATGCAGTCCCTCGGTTGAGGATTCCTGCGTTGCGTAATGATACATACCGGTTAAGGTTTTCGCCGTCAGCAGAACATCTTCGATATATTCCTTGTCCGACATAGCTTTTGGTGTTGCGGGCATAATCATTCCTCCTTGTTTTAATATAAGCTTTTATAATTGCTTCATTAAACTGTCAAAATGCGTTTGATGCTCCTGCGCTAAGCCTGTGAGCATGTTTTTAAGCGATGGATTCTGCACCTTACCTGCGTAATCGGTGCATTTGGTTTGAAGCTGACGCTCCATTCCGAGCGAATCTTCAAGGTATAGTAATTCTTTCGGTGTCATAAAAATCTTCCTTTCTTACGAATATGGAAATATTATTCTCTGAAACTGGATTTTTATTCATAATTCGATTTGCAATTAATATTAAATTGTGGTATACTGTACATATAAATTCGTTTTTCCCCGCCGTCGGCGGGGAAAAACGAAAAACAATCAATACTATATGAACTGTAAAGCAGGGAAAATAAAAATGTCAGACGAAAATAAAAGTATAAAAAGAATCGCCGATAACCGCTCAGCGCGGCACGAATACTTCATTCTCGAAAGCCTTGAGGCGGGAATTGAGCTGTACGGCACAGAAGTTAAATCCCTGCGTGCCGGAAATGTGAATTTAAAAGAAGCGTGGATTGAAATTAAAGACGGGGAAGCTTTTATTGTTTCCATGCACATTTCCCCTTATGAAAAAGGGAATATATTCAACCGCGACCCCTTACGCCGCCGCCGCTTGCTCATGCACAAACGCGAAATCAACAATCTTTACGCCGAGGTCAAGCAGGGCGGCTTAACGCTGATTCCGTTATCGCTGTATCTGAAAGGAAGCAGGGTGAAGGTGCAGGTGGGCTTGTGCAAGGGTAAGAAGCTGTATGACAAGCGTGAAACGATTGCGAAGCGGGACGCTGAAAGGCGGACAAGGCGGGAAATCGGGAAAAATTTAGGGTAGAATTGTAATACTATTGCAAACCCCGCGTTGAAAACTTCAACGCGGGGTTAAGTGATTATTTAATTTGCGTTTGCAGAGAATTAATTAACCGAGATTGTCAATGCCGGGGTAATTTTCTTCCCATCTTTCAATGCGTTCGTCAATGATTGCCTGACCGCCGGAGTTAAGGTAATCCTGCATACCGCCGGTCCAAACGGTTTCAAATTCTTCGGGTTTCGCTGTTACTGACCTTGCAAGAATTTCATTGCGCTTTGCGGGGAGTGAACGCGCCATACCTTCTTCAGCGGCGATGTCGCCTAATTGTACGTCCTTTTTAAAACGCGCGTCAAGCCCTGTATGTTCGATTGCTCTCATAATCACCGAGGGCTCGGCGGTGGGGTAGCTGAACGCGATGGATGCGTTTGACGTAGCGTCATCTTTGTACCAAATGTTTCCGTCAGAGTTGAATGTCATCATGTAGTCGATGTTACGCGGAGAGTTCATAATCAGTTCCGCGTATGTCCATTCTTTGCCTGTTTCGTCAATGAAAATTTTATCCCTTACTTCAACTTCCGTCGGGTTAAGTGCCGCAACCGCACCGTTAGACAGAATCTCAAAGGTGATTCCTTCTTCACCCGCGCTGAGGTAGGAACGAACCTCAGCTTTACTGACGAAGTTGACATACATAATCGAAGCAACCGGTTCTTTGTTGGTTGCCGGGAAGCAAACCTTACGGTCCATGTTCATGGGGAGGAATTTTTTATACGCGCCCGAATCATCTTGGAAAGCAGTTACGGAAATGAAAGCTGCCTGCTGTCCTACGGTTGCTTTCATAACACTTTCAATGCCTTCTTCGCCATCGCGCCACGGGTAGTTCCAGTTATGAACCATTGAACCTACACAACCCGTTTTCATCATATCGTCTTCTTCGGTGCTTCCTGTTTTGTAAAGCGTGAAATCCTGCCAAATCAGACCTGCGTTATACCAGTCGTTAAGCTTCTTTACGCCGTCCTTGATACCGGGGAAAAGGAACTGTCTGTCGTCAAAGCCGAGTGTATACACTTGTTTATCGGTAATTGTGCTGGGAACAAACGAACCTAACAGATGTTCTGCGCGCCAAGCAACGTCAGAGCCTAATGTAAAGGGTACGATTTTATCTTTATCGCTGCCGAGCAATACTTCTGCGTTCGCTTGGAAGTCATACAACATTCCTTCAAACTCGCTTAAAGTTTTCGGTTCGTCCATGCCGAGTAAAGCTAACCAGTCTTCGCGGACAAAGGTGTTTATGCGGGTATCGCCTAATTTGATACCTTCAATTGCCCAAATTGTTCCGGTATCGGGGTCCTTGTTGTAATAAAGAAGCCTTTCACCGAGCAAATCCCAAAGGTCAGGGCAAAGGAATCTGTAATCGTCAATGAATTCGGACATGTCAAGAATACCGTCCATCTTCGCATAAGAAGAAATAGCGGGGTATTCGTAGGTATACATGACGTCCGGCGCGTCGCTTGAAGCTAACATTGCGGCAACCTTTTCATCTTCTCCCCAACGGGGCATGATTTCATAAGTAACCTCAATGTTGAGTTCTTCCAAAACAGCTCTCTGAAGCCATTTTGTCCAATAGCTTTCGAGCGGGTCGGTTCTGCCGCCCTCAAGCGTGCGGTCAAAAAGTTCTACCGTGATTTTTTTGGTTTCTTTAAACCTGTACACGCCGTCAACAAGTTCAAGCCCTTCTGCTTCCATAAGTGCTTCAATATCACTGCTGCTTGTCGGGTTGTCATTACCGCCGGGGGTTTCATTACCGCCGGGGGTTTCGTTGCCGCCGGTCGGGTTGTTCCCGACGTTTTTGTCATTACCGCCTGTTTCTTCATCGGTGACACAGCCGGTTATAAAACCGAGCGCTAATATACCCGCGAGAAGAAAACAAAGTATTTTCCTTTTTTTCATCGTTTACCTCCTGAATAAATGAATGAATTTTTTTACCTGATAAAATATAATTAATTATGAAAAACATAATTAAAACCGGATATTAGACCTATTCTTTAACCGCGCCGAGCGTAACGCCTGATATAAAATATCTTTGCAGAAGCGGATAAATAATCAGTATCGGAAGCATTGCGAACATAACCATTGCCATTTTTATGGATTCGCCGACTCCGAGGTTCGCACCCGGGTCAGCTACCTGAACATCGGGCTGTTGAATTCCTTGAATTAAAACGTACAGCAGGTATTGTATCGGATAATAATGCCTGTTCCTGTCCATGAACATCATCGCGTCCGAATAGCCGTTCCAGCGTCCTACCGCGTAAAACAGCAGGAGGGTTGCAATAACGGGCATGGAAAGAGGTATGTAAATAAACAGCATGGTTTTGATAGGTCCCGCGCCGTCAAGCTCTGCCGATTCACGCAGGCTCAGCGGAATTCCGTAGAAATAACTGCGCATGATTATCATATTAAAGACAGACAGGCAGAACGGAAGCGCAAGAACAAGCGGCTGGTTGATTAATCCTAAGGATTTAAGCAGCATGTAAGTCGGAATCGTACCCGCGCCGAAATACATGGTAAGGATTATCATGGTATTGAAGAATTTGCGCCCTTTCAAATGGTCGTAAGTTAAAGGATACGCGCAAATTGCGGTCATAAACACCGACCATAAAGCGCACGCCACGGTAAGCATTGCCGTCCACGCTAAAGACCAGGTGTATCTGGAATCCTTGAATACATATTCATAAGCGGTGAGGTCTATACCGAGCTTACTGGTGTTACTGGAAACTACTTTTCTGATTTCGGAGTCTTTAAGGATTAAAGTTCCTACTTCAACTTCTTCGCCCGTCGTGTTATTCGTCACCATGCTCAAATTCGTAAAAAATACTCTTTCATAAGCATGGAGTGAATCAACGTTCGTACCCGTTTCAATGTCAATTCTGGTGGTTTTGTGGTAAAGCCTCGGATTATATGCTTCACTCATAGGGATATAAATAACCGATGTTTCTCCGGTTGCTTTGTCTGTAACTTCCCTGATAAATAAGGTTTCCCGTTCGATTTCACCGGTTTCCTCGTTTAGCGTAAATTCCAATACGACGTTTTCTTTCAGAATTTCTTCGCTCAGGTCAATGATATTGACTAACACGAGGTCGGCGTTTTCAAGCACTAAAGTTCCCAGCCCTGTCGCCGGATTGTAATCGTTCACAAATTGAACTTCACCAATAATAATTTCGTCCAGTATTGTGCCGGTGTTTTTATCCGCCTCAACCGTTCCGTGAATGTTTTTGACATATTCCTTCGTTTCACCGATTTTTAACAGGGTGGTTGTCATTTCCTGCGTTCTTTCGCTGAAAACTTCTCTGACGACATAGGTTTCAACATCCGCTTTTTTCACGCCTGAACGAAGCGTCGTAACCGTAACGGTTGTTTCGGTTGCGTTCGCGCCGTTTGTGCCGGGGTAATATTCATAATCAATATTTTCATGGCTTTGTTTCGGCAAAAGCGTGACATCTTTTGATACCAGCGCTAAAGGCGCGCTTAGCGAACGCGAAAGGATATTCAGAACAGGGAGAAAACAAACTAAAATTAAGATAATACAGAAAACAGCGATTATCCAGTCGCCTATTTTTGAGCTTGTTGTTTTTACCATTTATGTACTCCCCCCTTACCAGATTCCGCGTTCGCCTGCTTTTTCGGCTATTTTATTCGCCGCAAGCAGGAAGATTACGCAAACTACCGACTGGAATAAACCTACTGCGGTTGTCAGTGAGAACATCGAACCGCCGAGACCGTACAGGTAGACGAATATGGAGATAACGTCCGAAACATCGCTGACCGTATCGCTTCGCAGTGCCATAGGGCGGTCAAAGTCGCTTCCGAGAATACGCCCCAAATTCATAATCAGCAATACGATAATGGTCGGTTTTAATCCGGGCAGGGTAACGTGCCAGATTTTCCGCAGACGCCCCGCACCGTCAACCGCCGCGGCTTCGTAAAGCTCGGGGTTTATGCTTGTAATCGCGGCAAGGTAAATAATGGTGTTCCAACCCGCGCTCTGCCAAATCCCGAGGAATACATAAGTCCAAATCCAGTTCATGGATTCGCCTAAAAAATTGACCTTTTCCATGCCCATTCTTTCGAGCAGGATGTTAATAAGACCGTTGGTCGGGTTGAAAAGCTGAAGCGCAAGCCCCGAAATGATGACCCACGAAAGGAAGTGCGGCATATATACAACGGTCTGCGTGATACGCTTGAATTTTTTAAAAGCAAGCTCGTTTAAAATAATCGCAAGAATAATCGGAGCGGGAAACCCGAGAAGGAGGTCTAACCCGTTCAGAACGAGCGTACTGCGCAGGGCGTACAGGAAAGCGCGGTTCTGAAAAGCTCTGATAAACCACTGAAATCCGTTGTTTTCCGCCCAAGACACTTGCCAGACCGGCCGGATAATATTATTTTCCTTAAATGCCTGAAGGATATTGACCATCGGCAGGTATCTGAAAATAAAAAAGTAAACGACAGGAAGGAGCAAGAGCAGATACAGCGTCCAGTACCTTTTATAATATCTGATGTTTCTTCCGACCCATGATTTGAAAATTGAGGTTTCGGTCGCATTGAGTGAAGAAGCCGCCATTTCCCTGCCCCCTGTATTATGTAATATTATGTATAGTCGTTTAACCTTAAAAAAACGCAAAATGCCTGTAAAGTTAAACGATTATATGTAAACAATATTACCATAAAAAAGGGCGTTTGTCAATGATATTTTATTAAAATTTTCAAATTAAGGTGTTTTTTAATTTATTTTATTGCTTTTTAAAATTAAAAGTAGGAACTTATTTTCTTGTTTCCCCGCCTACGGCGGGGAAACAAGAAAAAGTTATTCCTATATTTAGATGCAAAAGTAATAATCAAATTTTAATTAATTTTACGGAATTTAAAACCGCAATCAAGGATATGCCCACATCGGCGAAAACCGCTTCCCGCATACCCGCAATCCCGGCCGCGCCCAAAGAAAGAAAGAAAATTTTAAACCCCAGCGCAAGCACAATGTTCTGTGTGACTGTTATTTTTGTACGTTTGGCGATTTTTACGGCGTCAATCAGCTTTGAAGGCTCATCAGTCATCAGGACAACGTCGGCGGTTTCGATTGCCGCGTCCGAACCTAAGGCGCCCATCGCAACCCCTATATCCGCTATCGCTAATACCGGTGCGTCGTTCACGCCGTCGCCCGCAAAAGCGATTTTTCCGCTTTTTTTATTCCTTTCCGCCTTTCCGGCAATAAGCGTTCCGATTGTTTCCGCTTTTTCGTGCGGAAGCAAACCGGCTTTATAATCATCAACGCCGGTTTCCGCCGCAACTGCTCCGGCGACGGCGGCGTTATCGCCGGTCAGCATGATGATTTTTTTAACGCCCGTTTTTCTTAATCCCGAAACAGCGGCTTTTGCGTCTTCTTTGAGTTCATCGGAAATAATGATTGCACCCGCGTATTTATCACCTACTGCAATATAAAGCGTTGTTCCCGTGCTGATTGTTTCCGGTTTTGTTAAAGCAATGCTGTTTTCCCGCATAAATTCCGCGCTTCCCGCGTGGAGAAGCACGTTGTCCACAAACGCGCTTACACCTTTGCCCGCTGTTTCTTCGTAATCAGAAATTTTATCGCAGTTGATTTCGCCGCCGAACGCTTCTTTTAAAGCAATTGCAATCGGGTGCGCTGAAAAAGCTTCGGCACGCGCCGCCGCTTCAAGCAGCTGACTTTCCGTAAAGCCGTATTCGGGTGCGGGAATAATATCTGTTACTTTGAAATTCCCCTTTGTAAGCGTTCCGGTCTTATCAAAAGCGATAATTTCGAGTTTAGCAAGAGCTTCAAGGAAGTTCCCGCCTTTCACCAATATACCTTTTTTGGAAGCCGCGCCGATTCCCGCAAAAAAACCGAGCGGAACGGAGATAACCAAAGCACAGGGACAGGAAATAACCAAAAAGACAAGCGCTCTTTTTATCCACGGCATGAACTGTTCTGCGATCAGGAGTGGCGGCAGAAATGCTAAGAGCAAGGCCAAACCGACCACGACAGGCGTGTAAATCCGCGCAAAGGAGGTAATGAAGCTTTCGGTTTCTGCTTTCTTTTCGGCGGCGTTACGGGTAAGTTCAAGGATTTTCGCGGCGGTTGATTCACTGTACGCTTTTGTAACCTGTACTTTTAAAACACCTGAAAGATTTACACAGCCGGAAATCACTTCGCTGTTTTCACTTGCAAAGCGCGGCGCGGATTCTCCGGTAAGCGCGGAGGTGTCTACGGTTGATGTTCCTTCGGTTACAATGCCGTCAAGCGGGACTTTTTCGCCCGGTTTAATTATAATTAAATCGCCGGGGTTCACATTTTCCGGCTCGGTTTTCACGATTTCGCCGTTTATGAACAAATTCGCGCAGTCCGGTCTTAAATCCATTAAATCGGTTATAGATTTTTCAGAGCGGGTAACGGCTAATTCCTGAAAAAATTCGCCGACTTGATAAAATAACATAACCGCTGCGGCTTCCGGATGTTCACCAATTGCAAAAGCACCCGCGGTTGCAACCGTCATCAAAAAATTTTCGCCGAATACTTTCCCCTTAATTATATTTTTAAGCGCGTAAAAAATAACATCGTATCCGAGAACGGCATACGCCGTGATAAAGAAAGTTAATTCCAAGATTCCTTCTGTTAAAATGCCCGCTGCGAAAAATACCGCGCCTGAAGCAAGACGGGCAATTATAATTTTCTGCTCTTTATTCATTAATATGTTCCATGCCTTTCTCAAAGATTTCGCGGACATGCTCATCGGCAAGGCGGTAAAAAACGATTTTCCCCTGACGGGTATTTTTCACCAAATTTGCAATGCGGAGCAGTTTTAACTGATGAGAAATCGCCGATTTTGTCATATTCAACAGGACGGCAAGGTCGCAAACGCACATTTCACTGCAATTCAGTGCCCATAAAATCCGAATCCGCGTGCTGTCCGAAAAAACCTTATATAAATCGGCTAAGTCACAGAACTGCTCGGCATCCGGCATTTTTGCATTTACTTCAAGCACTTTTTCGGCGTGGATGGCGTCACAGTCGCAAACGGCGGCGTCAGTTCTTTTGTCTTTAATGTACATATAGATTCCCCTTTCTTTATAATAGTTGCTCAATTATTCAACTATTATTATATGACAATTTTCGGGTAATGTCAAGAGGTTTATGAAAAAAGTATCGGTAAAGGAATCAGGCTGTTGACAAAGCAGTTATTTTATGGTATACTAAGGTTCGTGGTTTGGACAGATGGCTGAGTTGGTCTAAGGCGCACGACTGGAAATCGTGTGACGGCTAATACCCGTCCGAGAGTTCGAATCTCTCTCTGTCCGACACAGAGCCTGTGCTCGCAATTTTTGAATGAATCGCAAGGTCCATTCGCTCTTGTGAGTTTGGGTTCGCATACAGATTGTACTTCCCCGGCGCAGGCAATATCTCTGCTACCCCAAAGGTTTCAGAGATATTATCTTTTATGGGCTTTTATAGTCCTTTAACTTTAAAACTGTCCCAGTTTTAAAGTTAAAGGGGTTTCCGCCGTTGCGACGGCGGGCGCTGTTCGCAAACAGCGCAATCCTCAATTAATTTGAAAATTGGGACAATTTTCAAATTAATTGATTATATAAGGTTTTTTTCAGAACATTTAATCATGAAAACGGGCGGGGTTTTTATTCCCCGCCCGTATATGTTTAATCCTTCGTCGGCTCCAAAACCGCGTAATGTCCGTCCTTGCGTTTATAAACCACGTTAATTTCCCCCGTCACGCCGTTCTTGAACATAAAGAAGCT
>Ga0082212_10005794_pt1 | contig 16765 bp, 16 predicted proteins | sample TergutNt197P3_FD_71548 | JGI IMG/M metagenome (GOLD analysis project Ga0082212, IMG submission 71548) | Neocapritermes taracua P3 segment gut microbial communities from Petit-Saut dam, French Guiana - Nt197 P3 | ecosystem: Host-associated > Arthropoda: Insects > Digestive system > Gut ... | reverse complement strand
TTTAATAATCGGCACATACATATCATCCACGTTATGACGTTTCAGCAATTCCCTATCTAACAAAAGAGCCAATCCATATATTTCAGCAGTCTTAAAACTGTTTAAAATAGGCACAACACTATAATCGAAAAAGTGTTCATAGTCAAACTTATTACGCCGTAATTTTTCCACAGGAATCGACTTGACTTCAAAGTCAATGGACACATAATAGGGGGTAAACTCAGGGTTTTTCATCAACTCAGTAGTATCTGTTAACAAGTCATGCCTAATTTGCTCTTCCTGTGCAGTCCGCTCCATCTCTGTTTCTAAATCGCTAAATAACGCAATCAGCCATTTACGCGGTTCCATCACTCTCACCCACCGACTTGTAGCAATTTGGAAATTCTGTTGGAAATGAACCGTAAACGCCTGTGCGGAAACCATGTTCCATATCATCATACGGAGGCAAGCCTTTCTCGGATAGCCTTTGAATAGCAGACACAGAAAATTCGTCCTTATCAACAATATGAACTTCGTCATAGCGGAGAAGAGAAGCATCCAACGCAAAAGTATCATGCGCGGTAAATATTAACTGAGCGTTCTTATCGTTTGTCTCCTTCGACTTGAAAATCCTAATAAGTTCCTTAAACACTAACGGATGTAATTTTTCATCGAATGCGTCACATATAAGCGGCATACCCATCTCAAGAATCCTGTATATTAGCGGGAACATTGCAATTAGCGCAAGAGTTCCGTCAGATTCGTCTTTAAGCAAATGTGCCAATGTACGATCCTTTCTATCCGCTTTCCTGTGAAACACCCATAGACGATATCCTGTGCCATGCTTTCTGCCTTCGATATTAACAATAGATTTGTCCAAACACTGTAAAAAATACCTTAATTTTAGGCGAAACGGCTCATCATTTCCATTGAAAATACGCTTTGCAATGGAAATGAAATTTTTGTCTTGATTGTCAGCCTCATATTGATTAAAGCCGTCACGTACATATCGAAACCACTCGTAAAAGTTGTTTAGTCCCTCTTGTGCCGGCGCAATAAGAGGAAACCACAACTGTTTTTCTCCACGGGCAGTCAGTAAATTTAGATATTCGCTGATAGGAAATCCTTCTTTAGGTTCATAGTCATCGCCGCCACGCTCATATACCAATTCATCGTCATCGTCTTTTTGCAAACCTCGCTGGGTTACTTTTTCCTTCTTGACACCATCTTCATCAATAGTGTAACTCAAAGTATACTCCGCATCTTTAAGCACAACACATATAAAGTAGCTTAACTCTGGTTTTTGTTTATCTGCAATAATAAACTTCCGATTTTCAATTATCTGCTGAAAGGGCGACATATCTGAAAAAGAAGTCGCGGCAGCGAAAGACTCCCCGAGAGCATCCTTAGCTACATCAAACAGTGTTTTAAGTAATTTTGTTTTACCGCTTGCATTCTTACCATATATAGCAGCCACAGGCAATATTCCCCTACTGCCGCCCTGTGTGCGGACATCTTTATACAGCGTTATATCTTTTGGTAAGGGGTTTCCGTCATCGCCTATTTCTTCTGACAACTCCGCCGACATATCGAGTTCTACTCGATCTCGGTAGCAATAACTGTTTTCAAACCCGAATTTTTTTAGCATTACCCCATCACCTCTCGCCTTGGTATTGTCCATTATAACACATCCTCCATATCTTGCAATAGCTATATTTCCATTGATACTATGCCTACCCTGCTTCAAAATATGCGTACCACTTTCTGTATTCAGTAAGAGTTGTCTTTTCCACTAGATATTGAATAATTTGACCGAAGACAGATTAAAAAAATTTTTATAAAATTTTTCTATATACTAAATAATATTAAAAAATAAGAATGAAACGAACTGACATCATAAAATTGGACATAAAAAAGCGCGACCTTCTTTACAGGTCACGACCAGTTTGAATCATTAAGTTGAAAAGTATTAGGAGATATTAAAAGCGGAAAGGATTGAGTTGCAGTAATAAAATACCTCTCATTATCTCTGCCCTTTTGTTAATAATACAGGTATTATGATTACTTGTACTCAATCGTGCGTTCACCAGAAAGACGGGGTTTGCGCTCTCGACATCGCTACCAAGGTTGAGGAGTGTCGAGCTGATATGGATTGCGCTTATCAAGTGGCCGATGATTACGGACACGCAATGCGCGTCCCTACAAAATCGCCTGTTCTATCGCTTGACGCAGATGTTTGACGCGGATTATGTCAAGTCCGTCAAGCGGCGGCAGTGCGCGTGTACCTTGGTATGGGATGATACATGATGTAAATCCCAAGCGTTTTATTTCGAGCAAACGCTGTTCAACAGCCGATACCGAGCGCAATTCCCCCGCTAATCCCACCTCACCAAAAGCGGCTAATCCTTCTTTAATCGGTTTGTCCATTTGGCTGGACGCGAGCGAAAGCAACACAGGTAAATCGGCGGCGGTTTCGTCCAGAGTGACACCGCCAACTACATTTATATACGCATCCGCGCCGCCCATGGGGCGGCCGCCTCGTTTCTCCAGTATTGCCAGCAGCATCATCGCGCGGTTGAGGTCAATTCCGTTCGACATACGGCGGGGATAATTATATGTAGTCGGCGTGACAAGTGCTTGAATCTCGGCGAGCAGAGGGCGCGAGCCTTCCATAGTACATACAACGCAAGTGCCGGGTACATTGCGAGGACGACCGGAAAGCAACGCTTCGGAAGGATTCGGAACTTCCCTTAGTCCTGTGTCGCGCATTTCAAAGACACCGATTTCATGCGTTGCACCATAGCGGTTTTTCGCGGCTCGCAGAATACGATACTGCATCTGCCGTTCGCCTTCAAAATACAGAACGCAGTCCACCATATGCTCCAGAACTTTGGGACCGGCAATCGAACCCTCTTTGTTAACATGACCGACTACGAAGACTGTAATGCCGCTCCCCTTGCCTATCCTCATCAGTGTCAAGGCACATTCCTTTACTTGCGTAACACTGCCGTGCGATGACGCGACACTCGGCTTGTACATAGTTTGGATAGAGTCGATGATAATAATGTCCGGTTTGATGTTTTCGGCGGCGGCTTCTATCTCGTCAATATTAGTTTCGGTCAGTATAAAAAGATTTTGTGATTCGACACGGAGGCGGTCGGCACGTAATTTAATCTGACGCGCTGATTCCTCACCGGAAACATATAATACTTTTGAAAATCTGCACAACGAGTCGCAAATTTGCAATAACAGCGTGGATTTGCCTATACCCGGTTCGCCCGCGACTAAGACGAGTGAACCCGCAACAGCTCCCCCGCCCAATACCCTGTCAAGTTCATCCATGCCTGTTTTGAAACGCACTTCATCCGCCACTGAAATATCGCTGAGAAGAGACGGCAATGAACGCGGACGCGAAACGCCGGACACTATTGACGACTTAGTTTCCAAGGGTTGTTCTGTAAGCGTGTTCCACGCTTTGCACATAGGGCATTGCCCGTGCCAGCGCGGATACTCATTGCCGCATTCCGAACAGAAGAAGGCTGTCTTTTGTTTAGGCATATTTTGCTCCTTAACATAAATTCATTGCAATTACCAATCGTATGCGGGCGGCTAATGACCGCCCCTACGAAATGTATGTATTACCAAGGACGGGACGATTGCCATCGTCCCCTACCTATTATACATTGTGAACGCCGAGGTTAGTGTCATCGCTACCTTGGTTTGGTAGTCTGCGGTGGTAAGATTTGCGGAATCTTTGGGATTTGATAAAAATCCGCATTCCACAAGTACCGCCGGGCAGGTCACGTTGTTCATAAGGTAGATACTATCGTATGCCTGCTTGATTTTTCTTGTATTCTCCGCGTCAAGTTTGTAAAATTGCTGCTGCAATACCTCGGCGAAAAGTTTTGAAACGCTGTCCTCAGCGTAAAACACCTGCGCTCCAAAGTATTGAGATTCGGAAAATGAGTTTTGGTGTATGCTCATAAGAAATGCGTCCGGTGTGTTGTTTGCCAGCTTGACGCGATTTTGTAAATCTGTGCGTTTTTTTTCGGCTATCGTGTTGGACTCGGGATTGTGGATTGAGATGTCTTCCGTGCGTACCATGACAGTATTTACGCCGTAAAAACGCAGTAAAAGGTCAGTCTTTTTGGCTATCTCTAAATTAATTCCACTCTCAAGAATACCGTTTAACGCCTGAGTGCCGCCGTCAACACCGCCGTGACCCGCGTCGATAACAACGGTATAGCCATGCGGCTCAAGGTGCAGAAAAACACCTTTTTTATCGGGTTTAAGTACAAACCAAGCGGAAACGGCAACAAAAGCCAATATTAAAAACGCTAAAAACCCTGCTGTGCCTTTTCTCATACTATACCTCCGGCGACTAACTGCCTGCACTCGTCACACGCGGGCGACCGAGGACGGTCGCCCTACTATCTTCTCTTCTTTTTCATGCTCTTGCTGTTTTTGCGATAAACTATACTTATTCCGGAGTACATTAGCTTATGACCGTTGATATAACCGAATCCCGCAAGAAAAGGAACTAATATTATGACTGTAATGTATAATACCTTTACAATCGAAAAATCATTTATAGTCACCAGCAGCATTGACGCGAGAGGTAAAACTATAGCCGCGCCTCCGGCTATAAAGCCGCGTTTCGGTTCATATGGTATGTGATTGTATTTAACTAAATTTCTGTCGCGTTCGCCATATTTCCAAGGGAAAGTATACGCATAATAGCCGCAGTAGATGATGATTACTATTGCCGCCGTATTCCACGCCCATGCCCAATCAGGATTTACATCGGCAAGTATCACATGAATGAACATACCGATTGTTGTATACATCAGAATATTGGTCATCATACGGATGACAAGGTGACGCAGCGGACTTTTCATAGATTTACCTCCGTATTTATCGCTGTATAAATTAGGCGGACACATGAGCTGATGTCTGATAGACAGGCTGTTTCAGTCGAACTGAGGGCATATCTTACAGGTACGGTAACCGTGCCGGACGGTACTCCCGCGCGGGATATGTGCGCCGCGCCCGCGCCTGTGCCTCCTTTTGACAACACTTCGCGCTGTATAGGGATTTCAGCGTTATCGGCGGCGGATTCAAGCCAACTGACTACACCGGGGTGTGAAATTAGGGCATTATCTCTAAGCCTGATAACTGCGCCTTTGTTCAGAGAGATAAATGAAGCCTTCGTGCCGGGGATGTCCGAGGCATTAGTTATGCCTATCGACAGACAAATATCGGGGTCGGCGGCGAAAGCCGCCGTTTTCGCTCCTCTGTGTCCCACTTCATCCTGTGTGCAGAACAGAAAATAGATGTCATTTATGGGATTGTTGAGCATAGACAGAATCTGTAAGAGAACAACGCAGCCGATTCTGCTGCTTAAAAACGGAGAAAAGATATTGTCGTTATTTGTATATATAATGGCACTATTTACGGCTATGTCACCAATATTGACGATATTTAAGGCATCGTTTCGGCTTGCCGCTCCAATGTCGATGAAGTAGTTATAGTCTTTCGCGTCGCTTGTTTTGACTTTTGGTTCACGGCAGACTGCTCCCCTAGTGCCGTTTGCGAAAATGACATTTTTAATTTCTTCGGGTTCAACTTCGCCGACCCTGCAAAAGCGCAGAAACCCTTTTTCATCAATGTGAGTAACCGCAAGCCCGGCAGAATCCATTTGAGAGGTTAAAAGGATTTTCTTGCCGCTCCCCTTCTTGCGGACGATGAGATTTCCGAGCGTGTCGGTATCACATTCATCCGCGTATGGCTTTGCCAAGTCCGCGAGGCAGTTCCTCAACGCTTGTTCATTTCCGGACGGAGCGGCGATTGAGGAGAGCTTTAATAGGGTATCGTATGTGTCGAACATTGTTATAATTCCTCCAAAAAACTGTCAATAATATTGACTATATCGAATAATTCACTTATTTTAACACTGCTGATGGGGGTGTGGATATATCTGACAGCGAGGGCTATGGCGGCAGTTTTTATGCCGTCACGCGCACGCTGTATGGCGGCGGCATCAGTGCCGCCTGAGATATACTCTTTAGTCTGCCATTTTACACCGAGTTTTTCGGCGGTGCTTGTCAGCTTGGAAAACAGTTCGCGGTCGCTGATTGTGCCGCTGTCCATAAAAGGAATCACTACTCCCCCGCCGGGACGGCATACCTGCCTATGCGGCGGCAGGGACGGCAAGTCGGCGGCGGTCGTACCCTCTACAACGAGCGCGATGTCGGGGCGGTTTTTGCCCCCTGACAGCGCGAAAGAAGCGGCGTGAGCCCCGCGCAGACCGTTTTCTTCCTGAACGGTAAACACATACCAAACATTGCAAGAACGGCGTTTTTCCATCAGTTTCAGCAGCGCGGCACAGCCAACTCTGTCATCTAGGGCTTTGGCTTTAAGCATATCGTCACCGAACTCGACTTGCTTAGAATCGAACGCGGCGTAGTCTCCGAGTTCAATTTGGCTTTCTGCGGCGTTTTTATCCGAAAATCCGGCATCAATATATAAATCTTCAAGTTTTGGAAGATTTTTCTTCTCCTCATCACTGCTCAAATGCTTTGCTTTCAGCCCGATAACGCCGGGTATGCGCTTCTCGCCGATAAACACGCGCTGACCGATTAGAACGCGCCTGTCGATACCGCCCGCGCATATAAATTTCAGATAACCGTCATTTGTTATTGAACGGATGAGAAGTCCCACTTCGTCCATATGGGCGCACAGCATGGCGGTTTTAGCATCCTCACGGCTTCCGGCGCGGTATATCATCACGCTGCCCAGTTTGTCCGTAATAATTTCATCGGCGTAGGGTTTGGCGGCTTTTATAATGTAGTCCCTAACCGCGTCTTCGTGTCCGGTAACGCCGTTAAGCGCGCAGAGTTCTTTCAGAGTTTTAATCATTCCTGCACCTCGATGAACGCGGCGAGTAATTTCGCGGTGTTTTCAAAATCGTCTTTGTTGAACATTTCTATGGGTGAGTGCATATATTTCAGCGGCAGCAGCAGACACGCGGCAGGAATGCCTTCGCGGGTGGTCTGAAAAGCCCAATCATTAGTTCCGGTATTGCCGCTCATGACCTCGATTTGATACGGTATGCCGTTATCTTTAGCCAGTTTTTTAAGCGTATCGCTCATAGAACGTGGTATGGACGGCGCGACACCGATAACCGGACCGCCTCCAAATACGAAGGTTCTGTCTTCCGGCGCGTCAGGTGTGCGGGCATGGGTGACATCCAACGCGATACAAAGGTCGGGATTCAATCCGAACGCGGCGGTTTTCGCGCCGCGATGCCCGGCTTCTTCCTGAACGCTTGCGACAACCGCGATATTTATTCTCACAGGGCTTTTTATAAGCTCGAGAGCGCGGAGAATGATAAGAAAAGCCGCTCTGTCGTCTAACGCTTTGCCGATGACGCAGCCGTTGTTCCAATCGGCAAGCTCGGTATCGAACACACCCACCGTGCCGATTGGTATACAGGACGCATCGTCAAGGCCGATGTCAATATATAAGTCTTCAACAGGAATACATTTGTCGGCATCACTTGATTGTTGGATATGCGGCGGCAGACAGGCAACAACCCCGTAATGCCCGGTTAAGAATCTGATTTCACGCGCCATCAGCATACGGGGGTCTATGCCGCCCAACGTTACAAATCTCAGAAAGCCGCCCTCATGTCCGCTTACCATAACCCCGATTTCGTCTATATGCGCGTCAATTAAGAGTGTTTTCACTCCTGTTGGGGACGGTATCATGCCGATGACGTTACCGAGCGTGTCAATTTGAACGTCATTGGTAAATTGACGCAGGTATTCGGCGGCAAGCTCCGCCGCTTTTGATTCGTATCCCGATGGGGCAATGGTATTTGACAATTTTGCCAGTTTATCCCACATGGTTATCTCCTTGAATATCGTTATCATATGTTACAGAGAATCCTCTGACAGAGTCAAGCCCAAATAATACAGTGCCATCTTTTTTGCCGGGTAAGGAATTGACGCATTTTTTGAAAAGATTTCCGCGATCCTCAAAGTTTCTGAATTGATCGAAGGATGTGCAGGCAGGAGAGAGCAGAACAATATCCCCGGATTTTGCGATTTCATACGCCGTTTTTACGGCGGAGACTATGTCGCCGCAGTCTATTAGCTTGGTCTTGCCTTCCAACGCGGCGCGAATCGAGCCGGACGCTTCGCCAACGAGCAGAGCCGTCTTTATATGCTTCTCCGCCGCTTCGGCAAGCGGTTCAAATCCAACCTTGGGGCGGCCTCCTGCTATTAGTATAACCTTTTTATCGAAAACACGCAAGCCCGCGAGAGTTCGGGTCGGGCTTGAAGCAATGGAATCATTGTAATATTTCACGCCGTCCAGTTCTGTCACGAGTTCCAGACGGTGTTCAACTCCCCCGAATGTATTCGCCACGGTCTTTGCCGCTTCGGGAGCGGGCAGGCAGGCGGCTATAGCAGCCGCAAAATTTTCGATATTATGTTCCCCCGGTAATAATATGTCGTTTGTATCAAGAACTTTCTGCTCGCCGACATAAATGCCGCCATCGCGGATAAGGATTTGGCAAGCCTCGTTTCTTCCGAAAAATACAGGATTATCGCATTCCAACTCACGGCAAATATTATTCTCGTAATTGAGAATAATTCGCTCTGAACTGTACTTGAAGACATTGGTTTTAGCTGAAATATATTCTTTCATGCTTCTGTGCCAGTCGAGATGGTTGGGTGAGACATTAGTTATGACAGCGGTTCGCGGACTTTTTTTCATCGTCATTAACTGAAACGATGACAGCTCAAGCACGGCGGCATCTTCGGGTTTTATGTCATCCAGTTTATCAAGCAGCGGCGTTCCTATGTTGCCGCCAACGTGTGTTGTGCGTCCCATAGCTGTCAGCATTTTTCCGAGTATGGTTGTGGTTGTAGTCTTGCCGTCACTGCCCGTGACACCGAAAATTTCACATGGGCTATTCTCAATAAACAGCTCGATTTCAGACGTTAGAACCGCGCCGTTTTCAACGGCTTTTACTATCTGAGGCTCAAAGGGTTTCACACCCGGTGAGCGGAAGATTATGTCTGCAGACAGATTGTCAAGATAGTTCTCGCCGCTATGCGCGGGGAGGTGCGCGAACTCGGTCGGCGGCGTATTTTTATCATACAGCGTTATGTCGGCTTCGGCATTTTCCAAAAGCCGTACTAACGGCTTATTGGAAACACCGATACCGATAACCGCGATTTTTTTTCCTCTAAAACAGTCAAATGTCAATAAAATCAATCCTCACATTGTTAATTAAATAATTACCATTGTTAATTGTTATCTGTTAATTGTTAATTGCCCGTCATAGACCCATTTTTACGGGAAGACGTATTGTCACCGTTGTCCCCTGCCCCGTTTCGCTTGATATTTCAAGCTGTCCATCGTGCATGGATACAATTTCATCACTGATGGCAAGCCCGATGCCTGTGCCGCGAGCGTTGGTTTTGCCGCGATAGAACTTGCGTTTGACAAGCGGCAGTTCGTCTTCGGCTATACCCTCTCCGTAATCGCGGATGACGACACAAACCTCATTTTCCATTCTGTAAAGCATAAGGTCTATGCGTTTGCCCGTGCCGCCGTGTTTGATGGCATTATCCAGTATATTCAGAAAAACCTGCCTTAATCTCGAGCGGTCGCCGACTATTTCAATTATGTCGTCCGGCGGTATGTAATGCAATGTTACCCCTTCTTTTACAAGACTGTCGGTATACATGAACACAACTTCCTCAAACTCCGCGCCGATTTCAAACTGCTCCATGAGCATAGTCATACGGCTGTCTTTCACTTGCGTGAAGTCTAACAATTCCTCAACGAGTTTTGAGAGCCGTAAGGTTTCTTTCACTATAATGCCCGCGCCCTTATGGATTTCCGCAATGCCGGATGCCGGGGTTGCAAGCAGAACCTCGCCCCAACCTGTTATGGCGGTAAGGGGTGTCCTCAGCTCATGTGACACCGAGGATATAAACTCCGCTTTCATCCTCTCAGCACCCGCTATTTCTGCGGACATATTGTTAATGGTATCTACTAACTCGCCGATTTCATCATCGTATTTTTTATCAATTTTAACGCCGAAGCTGCCATCGGATATCTTTTTCGCTATGTGGTTAATTTCTTTTATGGGGCGGGTTATAGTGCCGATAAAATAAAGATTGGTTATGATTATGAAAGCGATAATCACAATCCCGATCGAAACCGCCGATGCCATTGCGATAAATATTCGCCTGTTTGCCTCTTTTAGGCTTGTGACGTAACGCATAACGCCGATGATTTCTTGATTTGTGAAAAGCAGCGGCGCGGACACTGATAATATATGTTCGCCGGTCAGAGGATCAATGCCAATCCATGACGACACACGGTTACTGCGGATAGCGTCTTGGATATCGGCAGTCTGCGGCGAGTATCCAACCGTCTGGCTTGCGGTTGACACCTCAACACGCCCGGATGTACTAATAAATTGCACTTCTAATTTGTCGTTGTCTTCAAAGTCGCGCACAAAACGGGTCGCCGAGTTATAATAGTTGTCGTAACCTGTGGTCACATATCTGGAAAAGTAGTTGGCGGTCGCCATCGCGCGGTTTTGAAGCGCGCTTTGCAGCCCGCCGTAATAGTAGTTTGCAAGTCCCGCCGAATATCCGGCTATACCGACAAAAACCAGAATCAGCGACAGTATAAGACTGTTTAGAAGCCAGCGTTTTTTTATGCCGCTTATATTAATTTTTTGCTTTATGCCGTTAATCAGTCGTCCCATTTATACCCATAACCCCATACCGTGCCGATGTACTTCGGCTTTGTGGCATCATCTTCGATTTTCATTCTGAGGCGGCGGATATTGACATCCACTATTTTCAAGTCTCCGGCGTAATTGCGTCCCCATACACTGGAAAGTATCTCTTCTCGTGACATCGCCTTACCGGGATTTCCCATAAACAGTTTCATTATGGAATACTCTACCTGTGTTACTCGAATAAGTTTCTCATTTTTGGTAATAGTTCTGTTGCGGTTGTTCAGCACAAAAGGACCGCGGCGCATATCGGAAGATGTTTCGCGCTCACCGCCGCCTATGCGGCGGAACAGCGCGTCAACACGGGCGATAAGTTCGGTCGGTGAAAACGGCTTGGTTATATAGTCATCCGCGCCCGTCATAAGCCCCGTTACCTTATCCACTTCCTGAGTTCGAGCCGTGAGCATTATTATGCCGATATCGTGTTTTGCCGCGCGTATCTGCCGGCACAGCTCAAACCCATCCATGCCCGGCAGCATTAAATCCAGAAGCGCAAGCCTTATACCCGGCTTTTTGGTTAACAATTCCAATGCTTCCTCGCCGCTTTCAGCTTCAATGACATCGTATCCGGCGCGTTTCATATTTATGACTACAAATCCGCGGATACTGGGTTCATCTTCTACAATCAATATGCTTTTCATTCTATCTCTCCTGTTATCCATCTGTTGCTTATCAGCCTAAAAATATCGGCAAAAGTGTTTTCATCAAAACCGAGCGTATCCTCGTTACCCGGCAATAGTTTAACGGCATAGACCGTATCGGCTTTCTCTCCTACACGAAATCTGTCGGGCGGCTGCAAGGAGCGGCTGTCTCCTGTAGTGCAGTAAACTATACAAATATCAATAAGATTCTCATTATCGGGAATATAAGCGAGGGTCGTTGCGCTGACCGTTCCGCTAACTTCGCGGGATGTGACGGTAAAGCACCCGAGCCACTCATCGGGCAATCGTATATACCAACCATCGGTTTGGCAGTAATATGTTGTCATTTTATGCTCCGTATAGCCGTATGCGTCATAAGCGCGCCAGTCGGTCAACCAATAAACATCGTTGTCTGCCGTATCGCCGTAACCGGGTAGAGGAGATACCGCAGGCATCTCTATTACCCCGTCCAAGTCTATGTCAGCCGCGTAAATCGCTGCGTTTCTTATAGTTCCATTGCTGACCTCTGATTCGGGATTAAGCGATACATTAAATAAATGTCCGTCCCTAAACGCAAAAATGTCGGTGACAATCGTGTTTTGGTCAAGTTTGGATGCGACATAAAGCGCGGGTATATTATCGGACAGAAATCCGGTAAGAGTTCGTGAAATAAGCTGAACGCCGTTTGAAAAGGGCGCGGCGGGCAGCGGCAGCATCCTCTTGTCCTCATAATAATAAAGCTGTGCCGTCCCTGTAAAATTAACTTCATCATGGTTGAAAACAATGAGGTCGTCTCGTCTTGTGCCGCGCAGATCAAACACGATTAATTCATCGTAGCTTACTGATAATATCTCGGTCATAATTCCGTCTGTGAGTTTATAGACCGATAATGTCTTTAGCGTTCCAACGCACCATCCGACAAGAAGTTCGGGCAATCCATCGCCATCGAGATCGGCATAGTAAATGGCATCGATGCTTTCAGCATCGCCGGAAATCATGTCCATCTCTTTGTAGTCGTCACCTTCAAGCTGATATATGTAAATACGCAGCGGTTTTTCACCGGGGAAACGCAAAAAGACAAGGGCTTCGGGAACTCCGTTGCCCGTAAAATCCACAGTTTGCTGCGACTGCCTGTGACTGCCGGATACCGGGGGACTGTATTCGCCGCCGTTCAAGATTAAAACGTCAATTTTCTGTTGAAGTTTTAGAAAATCCTTTGGTTGTCTGGGCAAGCGCAGAAGGTCGTCTCCGACTGCGCCGCAGGCGGACAAAAGAAGCAGCAGAACCGAGAAAACGGCGAGTTTCTTCATTTTTTCCCCTATCTTTTGTAAAACAACACCTTGAATATCTTTATTATATTATATGTCAGTGCATTACGTCAAGCGAAAAGAACGTGATTCTTAACTCCGCGTTACCATTTCGATATACATAAAAACAAGTTGCAATACGCGCGGGTAAATGTTACAATAGCGTCAATGCAATTATATATTTAAGAAATGAGGTATTCATTATGTCAGGTATTCTCGAAACTAATGTGGTTACCCAAGTAGGCTTTATTGTTAGGGACATCGAAGCCGCAAAGAAAAAATTCGCCGCTTTCCTCGGCGTTGAGCCTCCTCCCCACTATGACTGCGGCAAATATGAAACCACACAAACCGTCTACAACGGCAAGCCCGCACCCGAAGCCAACAGCTTCTTGGCGTTTTTCAACGCGGGACCAAATCTTCAAATCGAGCTGATTCAGCCAAACGGCGTTCAAAGCACTTGGCAGGATTTTTTGGACAAGCACGGCGAAGGAATACATCACATCGCGTTTAACGTCAAGGGCATGGACAAGATAATTATGAACTGCGAAGATTTCGGTATGAAGCTAGTTCAAAGGGCTAAGTACGGCGATGGCAGCGGCGAATACGCCTATCTCGATGCCGAAAAAGATTTGAAATGTATCGTTGAACTGCTGGAAAGTTATTAATGTTGGTGGTTTATTCATGTAGGGGCGACCTTTGGTCGTCCGCCAAAAGCAGTGTGTTTTATATCTGCGGCGCGATGAGGGCATCGCGCCCTACAGGGCGACAATATATTTTGATGTAATTAGGAGGAATATTTATGAGGCTCGGAGGCGGAATCATACGCCCGTACAGTAACCCGGACGAATGGATGGAGCGCGTGAGAGAGCTTGGCTACAGCGCGGTTGTATCACCGATTAACACCGGAGCAACGGCGGACGAAATAGCCGCCTATTGTGACATAGCAAAGGCTAACAACGTGGTTATCGCCGAGATAGGCGTGTGGCGCAACGCGATTTCTCCCGATGATAAGGAACGCGCCTGGGTGATGGAGTATGCCAAAGGGCAGCTCGCGTTGGCGGATGAAATGGAGATTAACTGCTGCGTCAATGTATCAGGCTCAAGGGGCGAAGTCTGGGACGGTTGCTACGCCGATAACTACTCCCCCGACACATATACCCTGATTGTAGATTCCGTGCGGGAAATCATTGACGCGGTAAAACCGTCACGCACATTCTATACTTTAGAGCCAATGCCATGGATGCGCCCCGACTCGCCGGAAGATTACCTCAAAATGATAAAAGACATAGACCGCCCGGCGTTCGCCGTACATCTCGACTTTGCGAACATGATTAACAGTATCGAAAAATATATAAACTCGTCAAAATTCATCGAGCATTGCTACGAGCTTCTCGGACCGCATATTAAAAGTATTCACGCCAAGGACGTTACGCTGTCCGACAAACTGCCGTGCAATATCAGTGAAGCCGCACCCGGTAAAGGAACGGTGGATTTTGCTCATGTACTGCGCCTGACACAGGCGTTGGGTGACGATATGCCGCTATTTGCCGAGCATTTGCACACGCACGAAGAATACCGCGATGCCACAAACTACATCCGCTCTGTCGGCAAACAATCCGGCGTACATATCCTGTAGGGTCGGTCGTTGCCAATATCATTTGTTTAACGGTGCGGCATGGAAGCCGCACCCTACAAATCCGCGTTTTCCGTAGGGTCGGGTTTCCATGCCCGACCGCGTTAACACACAGAAATTTCTATTATGGAGGTTAAATCATCTTGAGCCGAATAACAATTTCACAATTACAAAAATACATAAAAGCACAAGACCATAACCCGGAATTAAAGCAAGGATATTTTATGAAACTTGCCGAAGAGGTTGGAGAACTTTCCCGCGCAATGCGTAAAAATGCCACGCCTGCAACCGAATCGGAATTTAAGGGTACGATAGAAGAAGAAATATACGATGTTATTTACTACGCGCTTGCAATCGCAAATTGTTATGACATCGATGTTGACAAATGGATTTATGTTAAAGAAAAACTCAACGATGAAAAATACGGCAGAAATCATGCCGATTCGTTATTGTCTGCCGACTAAGTGCAATCTGCATTTGACGCGCCCTACTATTGCCCAACATACATCTTCTGTGCTATAATAATCCCATGAAATATTTTTACAGGGCGCAGCCCTTCCGCAACAATTTCATACGCGCCTTGATAACAGTGGGCATACTTTCGGCAGTGACGGCTCTTGGGGTCTTGTTCAACGATGCCGATTTTATCGAAACCGCCGTTGTTTTGGCGTACTTTTTCGCGGTCATAGTCATAGCGTGGCTTACCGACAGTTTTATTTTCAGCCTTGCCGCAACGGCTTTATCCACACTCTTATATAACTTTGTCTTCACCGACCCCTATTACAGATTCATCGTTTACGACATGAATTTTATAACTATCTTTATAATAATGTCAATCGCGGCATTGATTTCCGGTTCTCTGACATTACTCGCCCGCCGCAGTGCGCTTATTGCCCGCCAAAAAGAGGAGGAAACCGAAAAAGAACGTTATAATACAAATCTTCTAAGGTCTATATCCCACGATATACGCACGCCCCTATCGGCGGTAATCGGCGCGGCGGAAATGCTTGACGGCATGACCGAACCGGATGATTCCCGCCGCGAACTTATCAAAGGCATACGCGATGAAGCTGATTGGTTGCGTTCGCTTGTTGAGAATATCCTCAATCTGACCCGTTTGCAAGATGATTCTGTCGCGCTCTCTAAACAACCGGAAGTTTTAGAGGAAATTGTCGGCGGCGCGATACACCGCGTCTCACAGCGTTCTCCGAATCATCAAATCACCGTAAATATGCCGGATGAGCTGCTGTTTGTTCCCATGGACGCGAAACTAATCGAGCAAGTGCTGATAAATCTGCTTGATAACGCCGTCCGCCATACACCTCCCGGAAAAGGAATCAGCGTAACGGTGGAAAAAGAAGCTGAAATTGTACGGATTACCGTTCTTGACGAGGGCGAAGGTATCGGCGCGGAACATTTGGAAAACCTTTTCCAATCGTTTTATACAACCCGCGAAAAGCACAGTGACGCAAGCCACGGAATCGGTCTGGGGCTTGCCATTTGCAAAACAATTATTAACGCCCACGGCGGCGATATTCTGGCGCGTAACCGCAAAGATATAAGCGGCGCGGAGTTCACTTTCACATTACCGATGGAGGGATAAATATGAGCTTAAAAATTCTTGTGGTCGAGGACGACAGGCAGATTTCAAATTTTATATGCTACGCTCTGAAAAACGAGGGTTTTTCTTGTGCCGCAGCATATACGGGGCAGGATGCCATGAGCAAGCTCGTTTCGGCTTCCGCCGACATTTTGCTTTTGGATCTCGGGCTTCCCGACATGGACGGTATCGAGATAATAAAGAAGGTGCGCGAATGGTCGGAAATGCCGATTATAATTGTGTCGGCGCGTGACAGGGACATGGAGAAAGCCAACGCTCTGGACAGCGGAGCGGACGACTACCTTACAAAACCGTTTTCGGCGACCGAACTCTCCGCGCGTGTAAGGGTCGCCGCGCGGCACTTGAATAAACTGAGCGGACACGCGGGAGCTGCGGCAAAAACTGTCGGCGGTCTTCAACTTGATTTTGAAAAACGGCTGGTATACCTTGACGGCGCGGAACTGCACACAACCCCGATGGAGTATAACCTGCTCGCGATGTTCTTTAAGAACATCGGAAAAGTACTTACAACAAGCTATATCATAAAGGAAATATGGGGCATTGGTTACGGCACGGACACACAGGCTCTCCGCGCGTTAATGGCGGGATTGCGGCGCAAAATTGAGAAGACTCCGGCAGCTCCGCGCTACATTTTAACCGAAATAGGGGTCGGATATCGGCTTGTGGACGAATAATCTCACAGGATTCTCACAGTTGATATTTAATTTCTCACACACATCTAACAAAAAACGTGGTATATTTAACATAGATACACGA
>Ga0082212_10005793_pt1 | contig 16765 bp, 13 predicted proteins | sample TergutNt197P3_FD_71548 | JGI IMG/M metagenome (GOLD analysis project Ga0082212, IMG submission 71548) | Neocapritermes taracua P3 segment gut microbial communities from Petit-Saut dam, French Guiana - Nt197 P3 | ecosystem: Host-associated > Arthropoda: Insects > Digestive system > Gut ... | reverse complement strand
AGCCCCGACAAAAAAGGTGTTTCACCCACCTTTGCTTTTTTGACCAAAGAACGTTTGAAAGGTGCCATGGAAGGTAAACCTATTGTCAAGCAAACATCTACCCGCCTGCCTAATTAATTTGCGGACGCGACACTGGTATCAAACATCCCCCATAGCAGTACTGCCCTCAAGTGTAAGCAACATTGGGGTGCCTTTTGGGGCAAGCCTCAATGGGCATTCATCCACGGCGCAAACCTCGCACCAGGTCTGTTGGCAAGGGTCTGTATGTATGTGTAGTTCACCTTCAATGCCTGACGTTGTGACAACCACGCCGCCAAAGGATTCAGCCAAATCGTGACTGCAGCTCAAAGGGTAATGTCCAGGCATAACCACGTGGATGTCAACATGGGTATATCTGCCTGAGCGCATGGTTCTCAGTTCATGGAGTGCTATTACTTCTGGTGGACGAATTTGGTTCATTGTCTTAATCAATTTCCCCAATAATTCAGGGTCTTCGATATCCAGGAGTGCCTGACTGGACTGCTTAACAAGTTTGATGCCCGTCCTGGCCAAAAGAATTGCTACTGCCAGGGCCATTAATGGGTCAAGCCAAAAAAGATTGGTTAGTTTTACAAGCGATAGCCCCAAAATAGCACCAGATGTCGTCCAGAAATCAGAGAGAACATGGTAGCCGTCTGCTTCAATAGTCCTGGAGCGGTGCCGCCTCCCGACATGTATCAGGTAAAACCCGAAGGCTCCGTTCAAAATGCCTCCGATCGCACTCCAGATGATCCCGCGGCCCAGGTCTTCAATTTTATAAATGCCCAAAACAAACTGCTCATGCAGAGTACTCACTGCTTCCCATGCAATGAATACTGCTGCTAAGGATATAAGTCCGCCTTCAAATACTGCGCTGAAGTATTCAATCTTACCGTGGCCATATGGATGTTCGCGGTCGGCTGGTTTTTCAGCAAAAAGCACTGCCCCCAGCACAAATACTGCTGCAACTACATTGATGACACTTTCGATGGCATCAGACTTGAGGGCCGCCGAGCCAGTTATGGTAGCCGCATAATATTTTATTGCTAGAATCCCAATTCCGGCGATAATTGCGAGTATTGCCGCCCTTAATCGGGCGCGACTGGAGTAGTTTTGTTGTTGCACCATGCACTCTTGAGTATAGCCTTGTTTCTTTCAACTGCCATTGAATACCCATGTTAAACCATGACCGAAGCAGCTTTGGCAGGACTTTCCAAATTGTATGGGTTTTCTATTTTCTTAGCTTTGTCGTCAGCTACGCTCTATTGCCCTCAATTCCCCTCCATCTGAGGGAGTTAGGTGCAGGGATAAAAGTGAGTGGCCGCTTTGCTACGGCATTCATGATGGGTTCAGGTTTTGGCGCGTTGCTTACAGGGCCATTGGGGGATCGCTACGGACAGCGGAAAATTCTGAGATGGGCAACAATAAGCACCACCCTTTGTTTTGTTATTTACGCATTTCTGAACCACATGTGGCTATTTTTTCTGGTCGGTCTGCCCCACGGAATTATTTGGTCTGGCTTCAGGACTGGCACAATCACTTGGGTAGGAAACTTCCTGCCGGAAGAACGCCGCGCAGATGGTATGGCGATTTTTGGGATGGCCGCGCCTCTCGGGGCAGCAGTTGGACCCATAGTTGGGATATGGTCCATGCCCCACATAGGCTTTTCGGCATTGATGGCATTGCTGGCCTTCGTCTCTGCCATGCTGTACATCGTATTGGGTCGATCATCAGAATCGGAAGGAAGAATAAATACCCCAGCAGTTTCGATGGCTTATAAATGGCCTGGCAACTGGATCATAGCCCCATCAATAGTGTTATTATGCATGGCCATCAGCTATGGGCCAATTCCGTCATATGGCGCACAGGAAGCAGTTGACTTGGGCTTCCCATGGGCTTCTGCCCTGGTGTCATCATACGGAATCGGGATGGTGTTATTGAGGCTTGCCTTAGGTTGGCGTGGCATGGGTAAAAATCCTATGCGTCTGATGCCATGGATGCTTGCAATCACTACAGTTGCCGCTCTGGGCCTGGCGGCCATGCCGGGTGGCCTCATACGCCACATAATGTGCGGCACAGTTTTCGGGGCCAGTTTCGGTCTGGCCCATACTCTGTCGTGGGTATATGCCCTGGATAGGGCAGAGCCAAGCAGACGCGGGTCTGCTGTAGGGACTCTATATTTTACCTATGACATTGGGATTGGCCTTGGCAGCCTCATCATTGGCTTTCCGATGGAACACTACGGCTATCGATGGGGCTGGGGAGCAGGGGCAATATCCCTCTGCATTGCATTTCTGATTGGCTATTGGATAGTCAGACCAAGGCTAAAATAAGCTAATTACAGACCTATAGCCAAAAGATGAAAACTGATTTCACATAGCATAGAATAGAAAAATACAAGCACCTGCGGCCATAAAAATACCAGCCGTCAGTCGTGGCCAGTATTGTTTAAAGTTTATCTCTTTGAAAATTAATGTTCCAATGAGAACAGTCCAAAACACGTTTAGCTGTGTAATGCTCCATGGAATAGCATTGTTTGGAATCAACCTGTAAGAATAAATTGTCAGGAGCGTAGCCGCTAGGTACATTCCACCGGCAATGATGGGCATCCATGTGTAAATGTTCACTTTGAAAATATCCTTTATCCGTTTCACTGCACTGGATGATTCATTTATTCCGTTTCCAACGGATAAGTAAATTATCATGGGAAATACTGTAAGCGTTGCCGAATGATATATTAGCTGTGCAAAAGTAAATTTTTCACCAACGATATTTACATTAGATACAACACTGTTTAACAGAGCTGAAACGCCAAAGCATATGCCTGAAAATAGGGCAAATGCTATTCCCAATCTCGTATTCGTTTTTATCAAAGACCTTTCAGATATTTGTTTTTCTGCATCGGTATTAACCTGGAAGAGCAGGGCAGATAGAAACATCACGGTCATTCCAAGAATTAGCCAAAGCACCTTTGTGGCTGCTACATCCTTGGAGATGAAGAACAGAATGAGCAGTGATCCTACAGGCCCTTGTATGTTTTTCCACTGGTTAAATCGTGTCAGCCCTATCTTGTCTATAGCTACGTTATATGCCATCATTCCAACCACCCATACAATGCCGCGCAGAACTGTCAGCAGATGCCAGCGATTTAATAAATTTTCCGTAGGCTCAAAACCAAATCCCCACAAAATCGAGACGAGAATTATCGTGGCGATGAAATATGCAATGCCCATCCACATCGTGTAAAGAATTACATTTTGTTTAGAAAATTTTCTTGGAACGGCGTAGGCAGCAAATAATATGCTGACGATGATTGAAAAAACATAACCTAAAATCATTTATAGTCATAGCCCTTCAAAATCGGAACAACCTGCGTTTGCGGATGGAATCCTAAAGCAACCTGCCAATCGCATTGGTGGAAGCGCGAACGCGCTAGTGTCGCGTCCGCTAATTAAATACATATGATGATGTTCGTAAATTAGCCAAATTTGAGGAGATTGGTTTGCCAAGGACGCGACACTAGTAGGGGGCGCTGGGGAGGCGAAACGAGCGTAGCGACTGGAGTTCCCCCGGAAAGCATTCATAGGCTTTTTAGGTAGGCTTTGCTTGTCGGGTTGTTTGAAAACATAACTTACACAATTCGGGAACATGACACTAGACTGCGCCGGTAATGGAACGAGCCGCCGCCAGGCAGGGAGTGGAATGGAAGGCGTAGGCAATATGCCTATGCGATTATGATTGTAGAGTGCTATAACTGTACTCATGAGCCTCTCTAACATCAGGTGAGGCACTTATTCCTTCACGATGCCTTTCAGTTTTTTTAATAACTTCGGTAGGCGATTCACTGCCGCCTGACTCTCCATCCACTCTTTATGGGGACGCGCAAGGTAGCCACTCAGGTGGCTGCCTTCAGGTACATCTTTGGCCACCATGGAATTGCCACTGATTATGCTCCTTGAGCCGATATTTATGTGGCCTGCAGTGCCAACCTTGCCAGCCATAGTGACATAGCTGCCCAAGGTCGTTGACCCGGAAATACCCGTCTGGCTCACTATCAGGCAGTGACTTCCGACCTGCACGTTGTGGGCTATCTGGCAAAGATTGTCAATCTTTGTGCCAGTCCCTATCCTGGTCGGCCCTAGCGCACCGCGGTCGATAGTGGTACACGCGCCTATTTCAACATTGTCTCCCACTTCTACCCAACCAATCTGGGGAACCTTTTCATGTATTCCATTGTGAAAGGCATACCCATAGCCGTCTGAGCCTATAACGCTATTGGCGTGTATCCGAACCCTGCTGCCGACTTTAGTGCTACGGTAGAGCGTTACGCCTGGAAAAAATTCACAGTCGTCACCAATGAGACAATCCTCCGCGATATGGACTCCTGGATGAATGATAGCCCGTTCCCCGATGATGGTGCGAGCACCAATGGTGGCCCTGGGAGAAATATTACAGCTATCACCTATCCTGGCTGTAGGATGGATGGCCTGCTGGCTGAAGTCAACTATCAGCTCTGGATGCAGTCTGGCGGTGCATTGGGCGGCAACCCAGTACGGGTCGGATACCTCCAGCACTGGTTTGTCACCAAGGTCATTGTCTGGCCCTGCCAAAATCAGCCCCGCACAGCTCTGTGCGGCCCTTGCAGCATATTTTGGGTTTGCCAGAAAGCTGATGGAAGAAGGCCCAGCCTCGTCCAGGGGCAACACTTCCGTAAAGATTCTGTCTGGAGGACAGTGCTTCATTGTGCCGCCAAAGAGGTCTGCCAATGCGTGGGCTGTTATTTCGGTGTGAGACATTTTGCCTTCCTTATGAGCATGAATCATTACCCAGTAACGTTTTAGATGTTTGCTTAACGGCGATCCCAGTTTGACAAATCCAAGTTCTGTGGGGCCGTCCAAGGTTGCCCCGCAACCTTGAACGGTGCAGAACTAAGATTTGTCCCTTGCAAGCATCTAGCGGTCGTGATTTGTAGGCAAATCCCGACCTAGCGCAACGTAACATTTAAATGTTACATTGCACTAGTCTACATATATATTTTACGCTTGATTCTATCAGCAAAAATTGATTAACTTAAAAAGCGTCACAAAACTGGGGAAAAAATTAAGTAAGGTTTTCCATGTATCCAATCCTATTTCGCATCGGCTCTTTTGAAATTGGCACTTACGGCCTGTTATTGGCCTTTGGGTTCCTGGCCGCGCTGTGGCTTGCAAAAAGGCTCGCCAGAAAGGATGGGATTGCACCGGACGCGGTCGTTGACATCAGCATAACTCTCCTGGTAGCCGGCATACTTGGCTCAAAAGCATTAATGATCGTTGTTGATCTCTTTAGAGGGGAGTCACTCTCAAGAGTATTTAGCCTGGACACACTTAGGGCTGGCGGGGCGGTGCATGGTGGCATATTGCTGGCTGCCACAGCATTTTTTTGGAGGGTACGTTCCCTCAAACTGCCCTTAAGGAAAACCTTAGACACTCTGGTAGCCGCCGTGCCGTTGGGCCAAGCGATTGGCCGCCTCGGCTGCATTGCAGCTGGATGTTGCTTTGGTACCTGGTGTGAAATGCCGTGGGCAATAGTCTTTCATAACCATGAAGCGGAACGTTTTGGCACTCCCATAGACTTGCCTTTACATCCTGTCCAACTGTACTTTGGCATTTCAAACCTGGTCATTCTTGCAATTCTACTAAGATTCAGGCAATACAAGAAATTTTCGGGACAGATTGCTGCCATGTATTTCATACTTGAGGGGGTGTTCCGTATAGTGCTCGAAACATGGAGGGGCGATATTGACCGCGGCGTTTGGCTGGATATTTCCTGGCTCTCCACAGGCCGTTTGACAGCATTAATCTTTATTTTAATTGGCTGCGGTATATGGGCTTGGTCTATAAAAGTGGCTGAAATCAAGAAGGCTTAGGATTTCAACCTATACTGACTGAATGTCATTATCTGCCAGACTTATACTGATGCTTGGCTTTTGGCAGGTACGGTTCCAGGTGTTCCCATGTTCTTTGCAGACACCCCTGGAGACCTTCAGGTATTTTGCGCTGTCCTCCCTGTGTTGTGTCCGTTTGCGAAAGCAGGCGGCAGATATTTTCTCCCAATAACGTTTCCTCCACCACATCCAGGCATCCTGCCTCCATGAGCGGCTTGACCAAGTCTTCGAAATTCGTGTAGGAAGGGCCAATAAGAGTAGGTAAGCCCCAATATACAGGCTCCATAGGATTATGTCCGCCATGCCACCGCCACCCTCCGCCAACCAGAGCAATTTGTCCCAAGCTGTACACAGAAGCAAGTTCTCCCAGGGTATCCAATAACAACACATGGACATCTTTCCATGCTCCAGCCATGGGCCATGGGTTAGTAGCCCTATGATACGCAATACCGGCATCACTCAATTGCCTCGCCACCACATCGAAACGCATTGGCTGCCGTGGGGCAATTATCAAGCGGAGACATCCAAGAACATCCTTTGCCTGCTTCCAGGCATCTATCACCAACTCTTCCTCGCCGTTTACTGTATTACCTGCCACTATTATCGGGTGTCCACTCCATCCTGCTCTAAGGACTGCCCATCCATCGTGGAGAGGGGGAGGGGCTTGCAGGTCAGCCTTCAGGTTTCCCCCCAGCACTACGTTCTGGACTCCCATCAGGCAAAAATTTTTGGCAGATTCTGTGTCTCTGGCAGCAACAATGGACAGGTGCATTGCTGCGTTGCGCAACCATGGTCTGAAAAGACTGTTCATGGTACGTGCGGTAAGTCTTCCGTTTACTATACATGCAGGGATATTTCTCGATTCCAGTTCCAGGAGTAAATTCGGCCATAGTTCCGTTTCGAGTGCGATGAATGCACCTGGCGGGGATTCAAAAAAACTCTTCAGGCCCGCTGGGTCATCAAGGGGAAACCCCCCTCCGGTGATGCGTCCCGAGCCATCATCCCATTTTGCAAGTCGCTTTTTCAGCAACTCCAGGCCAGATTGGGTGCCAGTGGTGACATGTACTCTGTATCCATTTTCAAGTAATTTGCCCACTAATCCAGCGGCTAAAATCAACTCGCCTACGCTTACCGCATGGAGCCATATCCACCCATGATGTATGTTTGGCGGAGGCTGAGCCTCCAAGCGTATCCGCAGCGCACCAGGCAACACTTTGGAAATAGCTCTTGCCATTGAACCTGCGAGGCCAACACAAATGAAATATATCCAGCTCAACATATCCATCAGACATCATCGATATATTTTAATATTTGAGGCTAATTGCAAAACCATGTTGATGCCTGTATCCTTCTTGCCAACTCCGTTGTATCACAACTCTTAAGGGTATTTGAAAATGGCTCAATTTGTAGTTTGGAACTAGTAGTTAAAAGGGGGCCAAGGCCCCCCAATCTTTCAAATTACTCAACAGAAGCTATGTATCGCTGACTATTTCCTACCGTGGTGGCTCAACAATTAACCTGCCCTCCATGGAGGGAGTTGGAACGACCCTGAACCTGGTGTTGCCAACATTCACTTCGGCGCGGCGATCTCGGGCGAGGCCTTCTGGAGATTCATTCCCAACTATGGGCTGGGAGAAACTTCGGCCTACAATGTTGCTCGCGGGAACATTGATCCCCTCAGCCCTCAATAGCCCTGCCAGAGCCCTGGCGCGTTGCAGGGAGAGCTGTTGGTTGAACTCAGGTAGCCCTCGGACATCGCAGTGGCCAACGATGAGTATTGCGTTTACATCTATTCCCTTATATTTTTCGGCCCATCTCTTGACTAGTGCCCTATCGGCAGCCGTAGGACTAAAACCATTTGTGGAAAAATGGATTCTGAGGCCATCCACTTCAGTCACTTGTTCTGTAACTCGTCTACGGGCCTCTTCTTCAGCACGTCGGCGGGCCTCTTCAGCAAGACGCGCATCTTCAGCTGCTTTGCGGCGAGCCTCTTCTTCTGCTCGGAGGCGAGCTGCGGAATCGTCAGCAGGCTGCGGCCGCACCGGTGTTTCAGGTTGGACGACAGGAGCAACTGTTGCAGGGGCGGGGGTTGCCTTGACTGGCTTGGGTGGCTTAGGTGCGCCTATTCCGTGTCTCCCAAAGCGGATTCCGCCAACTAGAGCAACTTCCCATGAGGGAAAGTGGCCCCTGGTAAAGCTCTCTGGGGATCGGGTTAGATCGGCCAGATTGCCAAGGAAAAAATTATTTGCATTGATGGCGTAGTCGCGATAGTGGTTTTCGCCATTGACATCAGGAGTAGAAAGGGCGAAGGCGGCTTCTAAACCAACAAAGGGGGTGACGTTCGTCCCTTTGTCGAACATATATCTTGCATTGGCACGCACCCACGGTCGCCATTCGTTATCCTGGGTTTCGGTTCCGCGCAACTCCGGAACCCTCATCCAGTCCCGTCTCGTGTCCAGCCCTATCCCATATTCAAGGTTTTTGCTTGTTTCAAATCTCAGGGCAACACCAAATTGTGTCTGTTCTTTATGGGACAAATCTGACCAGTAATTGAGCGGTACGTCATTTTGAAACCTATAGCCCGCACTTAACAAGACCGATCCGAATGGAAGGCGGATAGGGTCTAAGGAAAACCTTACAGAAGGGGCCAAACGTGGGTTGTCCGGCGAAAAACTCGCCTTCCCATTAGGTCCAACAGCATCATGGGAGTTATATCCCATAAAGCTGGCACCGAGCTGAATTTCAAAAGGCCAGTACTTGGACTTTTCTGGTTGCCCCTGGGCTGACAAGCTCACAGAAGCCGCTAGAGTAACTAGCAATATCGGTAATTTTTTCAATGGTACCTCCAGTCAGACAGTTACCTACATAATAAAACATCAATGGGAAAAAATGTCAAATTTGTAAAATTTAAAAGTAGGACTCAATACCCCTTCCAGCATACAGCTGAAAACTGAAAATAATTTTCTACTCGTAACTCCTGAACACCTGTTGGATAATGTACCTTTCCGCATTTGTGCGCGCTGGAGCAAACTATGTCTCATTCAGCATCAGATGAAATCAAGGGCCTGCCCGAAAATGCCAGGAGGCCACTCGCGTCAGATGAAAAATATGTTCCCCTCGTCCCTCATGATGGGGTACTAGAGACAACCCCCAGAGCAATAATTTTAGGGCTTGTCTTTTGCGCCATATTCTCCATGGCGGCGGCTTATCTTGCATTAAAGGTGGGTCAGGGCATTGAGGCAGCAATACCTATTGCAATTCTGGCTGTGGGCCTAAGTAAATTTTTCCACAGAAAAAATACCATTTTAGAAAATGTGATCATCCAAAGCATCGGCGCGAACAGTAGCCATGTGGTCTCCGGTGCGGTGTTTACAATACCGGCCCTATACATGCTGGCTACTATTCCAGGCAGCGGTGTTGCAACGCCAACACTCACGCAGGTAGTGCTGGTAAGCTTCCTTGGCGGGTCTATTGGCATATTGTTTCTGATTCCCCTCCGCCATAACTTCATGGTAGAAAACCATGGCATATTCCCATGGCCCGAAGCCACGGCAACAGCAGAAATAATTGTTACCGGGGAAAAAGCTGGCAACTCTGCAAAAACTTTGGCAATAGCCGCACTGGTAGGCGGCATCTATGATGGGTTTACCAGTTTGTTCAGGCTAATGTCTGAAAACATACGCCTGGTCTACATTGGCTCAGACCAGTGGCTTGGGCGGTTGCAGGAAAAGGCATTCATGCGCTTCGATTTTCTTAACAACTCGGCAATCCTTGGCATCGGCTACATTATCGGGTTCCGCTATACGGCAATCATTGCTGCAGGATCCTTTTTTGCGACATTTGTTCTTGTGCCGATAGTTGCTGGCGTAGCCGCGCATGTTCCGGGTATCGTGCCTCCAGGTACCGTCCCTATGGCCGAGATGAATTCGACCGCTATATTTTTTGATTACATTCGCATTATAGGTGTTGGATGTATTGCCGGAGCCGGTGTGATGGGGGTGATTTCCAGCTTGCCTAACATGATGCGCTCAATAGTAAGCAACCTGAAGGCACTCAAAAATAAAGATTCGGCAGAAATAACTGTCCCAAGCCGCACGGAGCGCAGTATTCCAGGCTCGTTTGTGGCCGTTGGCCTCGTGGTTTTCGCCATTGCCACTCTGCTCTTCTTTACATTCGGGATTGGTATCACAAACGCCCTTGCCCCGGCCCTCATTGGCACAGCGGTGGTCATGGTTATTTCTTTCTTCTTTGCCCCCGTTGCAGCCAGGGCCATCGCCACAATAGGTACAAACCCCATTAGTGGTATGACAATGCTCACCCTGCTCATTACCGGCTTGGTAATGCTGAAACTAGGTTTCTCTGGCGGGACTGGCATGTTTGTCACCATGATGGTGGGCAGCGTTGTCTGCACAGCCCTTGCTGCCAGCGGCGCATTTAGTACTGACCTCAAAATCGGTCATTGGATAGGCTCCACCCCTGCAAGACAGATAGGCTGGAAATTTGTAGGCACGTTGGTTGCGGCCCTGTTTTGCGGTGTAGCCATGTATGTAATGAGCAAAGGCGGCTTTGGTGACACCGAGGGTGCCCTCTATGCAGCCCCACAGGCAAGCGCAATGAAAGCCATACTAGAAGGCATTTTTGGTGATACTGCCATGCCATTGCGTTGGAATTTCTTTGGTCTGGGCATTATTTTGTCCTTGGTGCTGCGCCTCATCAACTTGCCGGCACTTGGTTTTGCGCTGGGCATGTACTTGCCGCTCGCACTCAACACCCCTCTCTTCCTGGGTGGCATATTGAGCTATTTCGTCAACAAGAAAAAGGCCAACGAAACTGACGAAAATGCCAAAGCGCGTGAAAACAAAGGTATCCTGATTGCGTCAGGTCTGATGGCTGGCGGAGCGATAATGGGCGTAATCGGTGCGGTAGTCCGCATGAAAGAGTCGTGGCAGGACGGCTTCTATTTACTTAACCACTCTATTATTGAAGGCGGCATGGGAGAGTGGCTTGCCATAATAGGCATGGTTGCGCTGTGTGCTTATATTGTAATATCCAGCAGGAAATCATCTTCTGCGCTGAGCAGTTAACTCTTGGGAGGAATTATGGCACGAAAAAAAATATCACTTGTCGGAGCAGGCCAGATTGGCGGCACTATGGCCCTTGCGCTGGCCCAAAAGCAGTTGGGTGACGTTGTTCTGGTTGACGTTGTCGAAGGCGTGCCACAGGGCAAGGCACTAGACATCATGGAAGGACGGCTATCAATTGGCACAAGCACCGTTCTGACTGGTACAAATGATTATAGTGACCTGGCAGGGTCAGACGTAATAATCGTTACCGCTGGTGTGCCAAGAAAGCCAGGCATGACCCGTGACGATTTGCTGAACATTAATTATGGCATTATCGAAAAGGTGGGACAGGCTATTAAGACGAGTGCCCCCAACGCCTTTGTCATTGTCGTGACTAATCCACTGGATGCAATGGTATACGCCATGCAGAAAGTGACTGGTCTGCCTTCGGAACGCGTTGTTGGCATGGCTGGTGTGTTGGACAGTTCCCGCTTGGCCTGTTTTGTCGCCATGGAATTGGGAGTTGCAGCCGATGATGTTCAGGCAGTTGTAATGGGCGGCCACGGTCCCTCCATGGTTAGCCTGTATGACTTTGTATCGGTCAGCGGGATACCGTTGCCTCAGTTAATGAACCGCGAGACTTTTGACAAGCTCTCCAAGCGTACCGCCATGGCTGGCGATGAAATCGTTGGTCTGCTCAAAACAGGCTCTGCTTTCTACAGCCCTGGCCTCTCCGCAGTCAGAATGGCCGAAGCATATCTTCTGGATAAAAAGAGCGTACTCACATGTGCGGCCCTTCTCAACGGGCAGTATGGTGTTAGCGGCCTCTACTGCGGAGTGCCAGTTATTATGGGTGCCAACGGAGTTGAAAAAATCATAGAGGTCAAACTCAACGATGATGAAAAAGCAGCCTTCGACAAGTCCGTAGAAGCCGTTAAAGGTAACGCCGAGTGGGTTGATGGTAAAATGAAGGGATAGGATTTAGAGCTTAGAAATCGGTGTAAAGTTAGTCCCTCACGAAATGCTCCAATTCCCATGGTATTTCGATAGAGAGTTCGACAAGTCCAGCTATGGCCCCATCTTTTTTCCATGGGGCCTGGTGGACTAATTTCTTGATTCCGCCCTTTTCGATAGTGTATGTATGTGGTTCGCCAGTTTCCAGGATGTTGCACATGATGGCCATGGAGCGTTCATTGTGGCAGTCTTTCAGGCCCTTGCCCAGAAGTTCCCGCCCTCCATATTTCTCAAAGGCGGAGATGGCCTTGCTGTTCATGTAGAGGACAACAAAGTTATTGTCAACTACGGTTATTGCCGCTCCAAACTCATCCATCCAGTTTTGCATCACTCGTCCTTTATCACATTTCTCACTGTCCATTATTTCATACTGGGATGAACAGTCCATCCCTCCTGATTGGCTTCCAACATCAACCCCCTTGACACTCCTGTGATGAGTATTTCTGCTCCAGCCTCTTCGCATCTTTTCAGTACTTGTGGTGTCGGAAAGTCAAATCGGTTGGGATATTCGGCTGTAAACAACACCATCTGAGGTTTCAGCGCATCAATCCACTCCTGGCTGGTGGCTGTAGCTCCGCCGTGGTGGCCGGCTTTCAACAATCGTGTGCCATTCCAGGGTTCAGGATCACCGAAGTCTATCATGTCCCTTTCCTGTATGGCCAGCGCATCACCCATGAACCATATTTCATGTGTCCTCCACCTTGCTCTCAGCACTGCAGACACCATGTTGGGGTCTGGCAAACGTAAGGGTTTGGGCGGCCAATGGACAGAAAACTGCACATCCCCTCGCGACCAGTAATCGCCACGCTTTATTTCAAGCGCATCAATAACAGAACCGCCTGGGGCCAAATCAGCCCAGACACTGCCAGACTCTCCCACAACCGGAATAGAGAGCGATACTGTAGGCCAAAGCCTTGCCAGGGTAGCCCACCCCCCTGCGTGGTCGGAGTGTGGATGTGAAATAACCAGATGGATTGGTTCCCTCACACCTCTTCTGCTCATAATGCGTACCAAACGCCTTGCAGACCACGGGGTCGGGCCAGTGTCTATTAAGGTGGCATCAGCATTGGGTATTCTCAATAGCAGCGCGTCTCCCTGGCCGATGTCGGGTGCTTCAAGTGTCAGGGTATGTACCTTGCGACCAGTACCCTTCGTGGCAATCAAACATATTGTCCCACTCAACAGGCCAAGGGTAAGCATCCTGCTCTTTGTGAGGGTTGCCCGAAACTGGGCAAGCAAAAGCCAGCCAACCACCAGGACAATCCAGGGCCACAATATCCCTGTAGCCAGCGGAATTATTCTGGCAAATACCGGCACCAGGTTCATAGCCAAAAAATCAAGTATTGACACTGTTAATACTATCAGAGGCGGAATTGGCAGGAGCGTGAGAGCCAGACAGAGGGGCAGCAATATCCATACAAAGGGCAGAACGACTAAGTTGGTGATTATCCCCCAGGCCGGTATGCCACCGTTGAGGAGGGCCATCAGGGGCATAGTTGTTGCCCAGGGAGCAGCCACACGTGCCAGCCATACAGACCGTCTGCCAAGCAGCGGTGATACAAGCCCCTGCAACGGCTCGGCAATCCAAATAAGGCCGAGCATAGCCCACCAGCCAAGGAGAAAGCCTGGAGTACACCCCGAAGCTGGATGCAGCATCAGCCATAACAGCAGCACCAGATGGAGACTCAATGCAGGGGGGATCTTCCACCCGAAGGCCTTTCCGGAAACCCAGGCAATGCCCATTAGCAGCCCTCGCCATATAGGGGCCGTGTAGCCTACCACGGCGGCAAAGGCCAGGCCACACAGAATAGCTCCGGTACCGCTTCCCCTCCTGAGAAATTTTCGCAATATCGCTTCAACGGTTGCCATCACCAGAGTTATCTGTAGGCCTGAGACGACTAATAGGTGGAGTATCCCGCTCTCGACAAAGGTGCCTGTGACCTCATCATTAATTGGATGAATGCCCAGGGTGAGAGCACCCCAAATATCCCTTGCAGGGCCGGATTTGATTGGCAGTGATTGAAACCGCTCCATCATCCAGCACCTGAAACGCAAAAGCAGGGTTGGCCGTGGAGTGCCAATACTCTCCATGATCATGGCAGAGGAAAGGGCCACCTGTCGTTGTCTTCCTTCATTTCTTGCCCGCCACAGGAGCCTCTCCGGCAAAAACTCCGGCCCCGGCATAGTTGAGCGCAGTTCTGCCCTGAACCGGACTGGAGTGCCAGGTGCTGGCGGCGTATTAACCCCAGACGGCACGCTCAAAGGTATCGACATGCCCTTCAAGGTTAGTGGCGATATTACCGACAAACTGGTTTGTAGCCTATAGCCGCGATTTTGCCAGGGTTCATTAATAATGCCTTCTAACCCCAGGTACCCTGTAGGCATTTCATTGTCGCAGCGGGCAAGCCTCGCATGGCCCAAAAATATGGCCCAAAGCACGATTACACAGAGACCAGCGTAGCGAAATAAGCGGACTTGCAACACACAGAGAGAGGCAATGACAACAATCCAGCCAATCCACAAGTATGGCCCTGGAATAACACCATCCCAGGTTTCAGGTATCAGCCAGGGCAGGGCCGATGCCAGGAGCAGTACCCAGGCAAATCCCCAGCCGGACGCTCCGGCTATCCGCTGCCAAAGGCTCTCCCTGCTCCGCAATAGGTTCATTGCTATTTATAGCATTTTCATAACAACTCTAAATAGCACGAAGTGTAATGCCATTTGCTGTAGCTAATCGAAAGCATGCGTATATGTAACTTTTGTATTTACAATAATTAAAGTAAGTAATTGTTAACATTAGCACTCGAAAATAGTATAATGAGTCACGGGATGGAGTATAAATTGCAGTAATCTTTGATGGCCAACTAGTACATTGTAACGCTTTAGATGCTTGCTTAACGGCGTAGCAAGTCCGCCTTGCAAGCATCTAGCGGTCGTGATTTGCGAGCAAATCCCGACCCTAGTGCAATGCAACATTTAAGTGTTACATTGCACTAGCCGTTTCTCACGCTATTCTATCTACTTGCAACGTCATTTTCGTTTCGGGCGGTTCGTGTTCAATGTTAATTGAACGCAACTTGGTATCAGAGCGAAAAGAGAGGTTTTAAAGCGAATTGAGAGTATGTCTATGTGGCTGGATAGTAGCCAAATGCCGATTCCTTTGAACTGGAAGCATAAAAATTCAATGGAACCTGAAACCGAACACTCTTCCTGGTTGCCCTTGCCTGGTCCTCAGTCGATGGCATTTTTTTCTGAAGCGGACGAACTCTTTTATGGCGGAGCTGCGGGAGGTGGAAAAAGTGACCTACTGCTCGGAGTGGCCTGGAGAGAACATACGCGGTCTATCATTTTCCGGCGAGTATACCCCTCCCTGAACGCATTGGTCGAGCGGTCGAAGGCCGTATATGCTTCTTTTGGGACGTACAACGAAAACAAGTATCACTGGAAGTTTGGGAAGTGCGGGAGGTTAGGGAGGTTTGGAAAGTTTGACGAGGGACGGATACTTCGCTTTGCGTCAGTACAACACGAAAAAAATAAGGCAGACTATCAGGGCCAGCCCCATGATTTTTATGGATTCGACGAAATAACAGAATTTTCTGAAAGTATGTACCGCTTTATCACCGGCTGGAACAGGAGCGCGGTCATCGGACAGCGATGCCGGATAGTATGCACTGGAAACCCGCCTACGTCAGCCGAGGGAGATTGGGTGATGGCCTATTGGAGGCCTTGGCTTGACCCATCGCATCCCAACCCGGCAAAACCGGGGGAATTGCGCTGGTTCACCACCATCGGTGGCGAAGACATCGAATTTGCGAACGGAGCGCCAATCGAAGTCTGTGGCGAGGAAGTCCTGCCCCGCTCGAGAACCTTCATCCCTGCCAGGGTGCAAGACAATCCTTACCTGGTTAAATCCGGCTACATTGCGAGGCTTCAGGCCCTGCCGGAGCCTCTGCGCTCCAAGATGCTCTATGGTGACTTTACAAAGGGCAGGGAGGATAATCCCTATCAGGTCATTCCATCCGAATGGGCCAGGCTGGCCCAGGAGAGGTGGAAGAAAACAGATGTGCCCAATGTTCCGATGACCGCAATGGGTGTTGACGTAGCGAGAGGTGGGGGAGACAAGACAGTGCTTGCCATGCGTTATGGATACTGGCTCGATGAATTGATATCCTATCCTGGCACGTCTACGCCAGACGGGCCAGCAGTGGCGGGGCTTGCACTGGGCCACAACAAGGATGGGGCAACAATATATGTTGACGTGGTAGGTGTGGGTGCCAGCGTCTATGACTGCCTGAAGAGTAATGTCAAGGGCGTTGTTCCTATCAATGGGTCGTCTGCCAGCAGCGAAACAGACAAGAGCGGCCAACTGCGCTTTGTGAACTTAAGGGCTGAGCTGTGGTGGAAGCTAAGGGAAGCCCTCGATCCTTCAAATGGTCAGGGCATATGTCTACCACCAGATCGTGAGCTACTCTCTGATCTTTGCGCTCCAACCTGGCGATTGACTCCAAGGGGAGTCCAGATAGAGGGCAAGGACGATCTCTCAAAGAGAATTGGCCGCAGCCCCGACAAAGGTGATGCGGTAGTGTACGCCTTTGGCCGGTCTTCCTGCCCAGGGATGGGTTTGCTGGAATGGGCACGCTCAAAAGTCGAAAGTTGACCAAGCGATGCCTATACCAACTTTGGGTAGTGTACTGGTAAAAGTGTATGCAAACTTTTTTCTGTTATGATTTTTGCATGACTGGTG
>Ga0082212_10005792_pt1 | contig 16766 bp, 18 predicted proteins | sample TergutNt197P3_FD_71548 | JGI IMG/M metagenome (GOLD analysis project Ga0082212, IMG submission 71548) | Neocapritermes taracua P3 segment gut microbial communities from Petit-Saut dam, French Guiana - Nt197 P3 | ecosystem: Host-associated > Arthropoda: Insects > Digestive system > Gut ... | reverse complement strand
CACGGACACCCAGGAATCTTGGTCGCCCAAAATGTTTTCCGCGCCGATCAGCTCGATCATTTCATTTAAGAACACGCCCTCCCCGAAGCTGCACATATACGGGGCCGCCGAGATTTCAAAATATACCTTTTTTTTGTCGGTTATGCCTTCCCCGATTTTCTTTATTTCGGCTATCTCCTTTTCCATGTCGGATATGATCGTTTTGCCCTTTGATTCCGCCCCCATCACGGCCGCTATGTAGCGTATGTCATCTTTTATCGCCTCGATGCTTGCGCTCGAAGGTATTACGATGACGCAAATGCCCGCGTCCTCGACCACTTTGAGCGGGTTTTCCCCGCCCACTTTGCTCATGCCGGTCACGAAAATGACGTCGGGCTGCAAGTCGATCACAAATTCCCCGTCGATTTCCGTGATCGATGGGAGCGTCGATATTTCGGGCGCGATCTCAGGCACATTGCCCGAATATGAGTCTGTCGCGATGATTTTGCCACCGAAACCGAGCGCGACGAGGATTTCCGTGTTGGACGGGCCTATGACTATTATTTTTTCCATTTTCTCCGGCAGAGAGATCGAATTGCCTTCCCTGTCCTTGCCGGTATCCGGTTTTTCTGCGCCCTCCCCGCAGGATGCGATGGCCAGAAACATTGCCGCTATCAAGATAAGCGCTAAAATTTTTGTCTTCATTTTTTGTTCTCCTTAAAGCTTGTTATATTTTTTTGTATTCATAGCCCTTGCCAAAAACGCAAGACAGCGTATATCCGCGCCCCGGGCCGGGCTGCCACTCGTAAAAATTTTTTGTGTTTGGGAAAAGATATTCCATGATTGTGGCGATCACGCCGCCGTGGCACACCACGAAAGCCGATTCTTTGATCTGTTTGAATGCGTTTATCGCGCGTTTTTCAAATTGATTTTTGCTCTCCCCGCCGGGGCACGAAAAATCGCCGGTTTCGTCGGTTATCCAGGCTTGGTAATCGGATTGCTCTTTTAGCTGCTCATAGCTTTTCATCTCAAACTCCCCGAATCTGCATTCCGCCAAGCCGGGAATCGCGGCTCTCGGCACATTTCCGCAGATTATGTCGAGGGTTTGCTCGCACCGGAGCAGGCCACTCGTCAAAAACACGCCGGAATCCGGATAAATCCCCTGATTTTTGAATTGTGCGATCTCTTTTGCGCCGTTTTCGGATAGCGGCAGGTCGGTTTGCCCGCAGTACAGCTTTTTTTCGTTTGCAAGCGTTTTGCCGTGCCTTATCAAATGTATTTCCATTATTTTATTCTCGTCGGTATTCCGCAAAACAACCGGATCACTTCTTCCGATTTTTGCGACAAAGCCGCAAGCGAGCGTCCCACCGCTTCGCGCCATTTTCGCATGATTGAGTCAAGTGGAACAACCCCGCAGGAAATGTCGTCGCATATCACGACCGCGTCGGGGTGTGTCTCGATAAATTTTCGCACCTCTTCCGCAATGTCGGCCCCGATTTTCACCAGTTCCAAAATCCACTTGTCGAAACCGTCGATTATTTCGTTTTCGCCCGAAGCGAATCTTTGTTTGGCATAATCGAGCTTTCCCTGATACGCCCCTCCGAATATCAATATCATTTCTATTCCAATCCTCCTATTGCCGCGAACGCGAAAAGCCCGCAAAGTTCGCTTATGACGAGCGCATACCCGGTCAAATCGCCCGAAATGCCTTTTAGATCCATGTACGCATACGCCATGGCCCCGATATATCCCAAGATTGCCGCCCCTGCGACAACCAAACCCCATATCCCCGCGACAAAGCATGAAAAAGCGGCGGCGCATGCCAAAACAAAAACCAGAAATATTTTATGCGATATTTTCGCATTTTGCCCAAACATATTCGCATAGCCGCTCTGCGCCATCGGCTTAAGCCATAAAATCGAAAGCGAGCCGCAGCACCTCGAGATGACCGCTATCACGGCAAGCAGCGCAAAGTATCTGCCGTTTTCGAGCGCTGCGTACATGGCGGCAAACTGCAAAATAAACAAAACCGCGAGCATGATCACCGAAAACGAGCCCGTGTGCGGGTCTTTTAGTATGCGGAGCTTTTCTTCGAGCGGCCGCCGCGACATCACGGCGTCGCTTGTGTCCATATAGCCGTCAAGATGCAAAAATCCCGTAAGGAAAAACGGCAAAATGGCGAGCACGGCCGAAACAAGGATTATATGAAAACCAAAAAAAAGAAATAGTTCCGCAGTTCCCCACCACAATGCGCCGATAAACGCGCCGACGAGCGGAAAACACGGCAGCATGAGGTTCATGCAGGAATCGTCCCACAAATTGTACGGCAACGGCATGGCGCAGAACATCCCAAGCGACATATATGCTCCTTTAAGGTATCTTATCATAAATCTCCCCGAAAATTTCTTTGCCTTTATGCAATATGAAATTCGAATATGCAACTTCGAGAACGACGTCGCAAGCTTTTGCCGCCGCGCGGTCGATATGGGCGAGTGATTTTCTGTATTTTTCTGTCAAGTCGTCGTAGATATATGCGTCGCTGTATATGAAGTCCGACACGATGACGATGCGTCCGACGGCGGCCATGACCTCCATCAGCCCGCCCGTTATTTTTTTTGCGGCTCCTTCGTTTACATTCCCATCAGGCAAAAACATCTCGTTGGCCAGCAGGGCGGTGGCGCTGTCTATCAAAAAAGAACCGTTATGATCGCATTTCTGCAATATTTTTTCGATGTCGGAAGACTGTTCGACCGTTTCAAACCCCCAGCCTTCGCGCTCCCCGCGATGCCTTGCGATTCGTTCGTCGTCCTCGCCGTCGGCGGATTTCATCGTGGCTATGTAGTACAAGAAATTGGCTGTCTGCTGCGCTTTTGCCAAATGCTGCGCATAGTATGATTTTCCGTTTTTGCAGCCGCCGGATATGAATATCTTCATAATTGCTTACTTTTTTTCTCCCGCTTCTTTCAGTTTGGATATGATCATGGCGTAATATTTCGGCGTATGCGGCAAATTGCAGCCCGCGCAGCTTTTTACGCCGGACTCGCTGTCGTAGGCAAAATTTCCGCCGCACTTGTCGCCTAAGGAATACAGCGGGCAAAAACAGAAAATGCAGTTGAAAGAAGCATTTTTTTTGCATTCGTGGCATGGAAAATATTTGCAGTCGCGGTTTTCAAAAAATTTGTGGCTTTTTTTCATATATTGAAACTATCCCCGCCTTTTATTTCTTCCAGATAGTCTTCGCCGATATTCGCTTCGTCAAAAGTGCCCATATTTTGCATCACCGCGCAGGCGGCGTCGATCACCGCGAACATGATCGGGCACCCGCTGCCCTCGCCGAGCCGCATGTCCAAATTCAAGCAGGCTTCGACTCCCAGCGCATCTGCCGCGTATGCGAACCCCTGCTCGAATGAGGCATGGGATGAAATCATGTATTCCTTCACAGCCGGGTTCAGCCTCGATGCGCATAATGCGGCCACCATGGAGATAAAACCGTCGATGACCACGGGCACTTTCATATGCGCGCCCCCGATAAATATCCCCGCCATGGCCGCGATGTCAAATCCCCCGACTTTCGCCAACACGTCGACGGGATCCAATGGATCCGGGCGGTTGTTTTCCACGGCAGCGCTTATCACCTCTATTTTGCGCCTGTATGCTTCTTCTTTAAGCCCCGCGCCTTTTCCCGTGAGTTTGTCTGCCGGAATTCCCGTCAAAGCGCACAGCACAGCAGACGAAGTGGTGGTGTTGCCTATGCCCATTTCGCCCGCGCCGAGCAGCGTATAGCCATCGTTTACCGCTTCGGCGGCCGTTTCGATCCCGGTCAAAATCGCCCGAACCGCCTCGTCATACGTCATAGCGTCGCCTTTTGCTATGTTGCATGTGGATTTCCTGATTTTTTTGTTTTTGATTTGCGGATGGCTTACATCGGCGTTTATCCCCACATCGACCACGATCAGATCGGCGCAAAATTGTTTTGCCAGCGTCGCGACGCCTGTTATTCCTTTTGTGAAATTGACGGCCTGCGCGTATGTGACCGCTTGGGGGGCCGAAGCGACCCCTTCTTCCACCACGCCGTTGTCCGAACACATCACGATCACGCATCGCTTGCTCGGGTCGTACACCGTTTCACCGCCGATGCCGGCAAGTTTTACCGCGATGTCCTCCAATTTGCCAAGGCTGCCGGGCGGCTTCGCGAGGCCGTCGAGCCGGGCCCGCGCTTTTTGCATCGCGCCCGGGTCGAGGCTTTTTATCTGCGACAGATAAGAATGCAACAAATCCTTTGACATATTTATCCCCCTCATAACAACAAAAAATCCGCGATTTCTCGCGGACAGGACACAGGAAAACAGACGCACGGAAAAGCCTACGCGCCCATATATCCAATGCGCCGGAAGTCCGCGGAGCAAAGCACATGCCGCCTATGCACGCCGGCGGCGGGGACGAGGCAAGTATCCCGGCTTATCGCCCCGGATCCTTCGCGGATCCCGTTTTTCCAAAGCGCCTTCCCAAGGGGTTTCGCCCTCAGTGGCATAGTGCCCGAAAAACACAAGCGAATCACGGTAACGGCCTTGCGCAGGAATTTCACCCGAGCTTCCATGGCCTTCGTCCCGACATATTCATTTTGCCTTGAAGTATACACGGCAAATAAGGCGTTAGTGTGTCACGTATATTAACAAATCATAAATTTTGCAGCCCCGGGAAACCTATCCGGCAATATAAACATATATCGTCCATGCAAAATTAATGTTGAAAATCGCGGAATTTCATGGTATAATAAAAGTGCCGTTTTTTTTGCGGCGGAAAGGAAATTGTTGTTAGAATATGAATATCGAAGATTACATGGTGACAAAAGGAGCCGATTTCGCGCTGTCGGCTTTCGAAACCGGGGACACGGGAAAATTCGCCTCGGCCGAGGATGCGAAAAAATTCAAGGCGAAAAACACGGAAGAAATCGAAAAATATCAAGCAAAACTGTATGCGGAAGGCAAATATGCGCTGCTCATCATCTTCCAGGCAATGGACGCGGCCGGCAAAGACAGCGCAATCAAACACGTCATGAGCGGCGTGAACCCGCAGGGCGTAGACGTGCACAGCTTCAAGCAGCCCTGCGCGCAAGAACTCGCCCACGACTACCTTTGGCGGGCAGTCAGGGCTCTCCCGGAACGCGGCAAAATCGGAATATTCAACCGCTCGTACTACGAAGACGTTTTGATCGTCAAAGTGCACAAGCTCTACGAAAAACAAAATATGCCCGATTATTGCAAGACAAGCGAAATCATCCCGAACAGATACCGCCAGATACGCGATTTCGAAGAATATTTATGGGAAAACGGGATAATAACTTTAAAATTCTTTTTGAATGTTTCCAAGGAAACGCAGCGCAAGCGTTTTTTGGAGCGCATCGAAAAAAAAGAGAAGAATTGGAAATTTTCGGAATCCGATTTGGAGGAGCGGAAATTTTGGGACGATTATCAAGCTGCCTACCAGTCCGCCATCGCCGCCACCGCCACCGAGCGCAACCCGTGGTACGTGGTCCCCGCCGACAAAAAATGGTACACGCAGGCAGTCATTTCAGAAGCTCTGGCGCAAACAATGAAAAAAATAAACCCCCAATATCCGGCGGTTTCGCCCCACCAGGAAGAAATATTGGCCGAATGCAAACGCAGCCTGGCACAATGATCGAAATTTAAAACGCAAAATAAAGATTGCGAGTTGACAAGCGCGTATAATTTTGGTATAATAGGTCTGTAATCAATACTATGCGCAAAACCATTCAAACGGAAAGGGCGTAAAATCATGGAAAGATTGAAAAATGTGATTTTGGACACGGACATAGGGCCGGACTGCGACGACGCGGGAGCCATAGCGGTATTAAACAAATTTAGCGACTTCGGCGAAGCCAAGCCGCTCGCAATGGGCAATTGCACTGTCCATGCAGAAGGCGCCTGCTGCATCGATGCGATAAACTGGTACTACGGCAGGCACGCGATACCGGTGGGAACTTTGAAATCGGAGGACGGGCCGGGAAAAGGCGATGAGCGCTATCTCAAGTACAACAAATTCATCGCGGACAATTTCGACCACACATTCAAGCACACGCTGATACCCGACGTTTTGTCCGTCTACAGGGAAGCGCTCGAAAAAGTCGAGGACAATTCGGTGATATTCATAACCATAGGCATGCTCACCAACATAAAAAACCTGATGCAATCCGGCCTCGACGGCTACAGCAGCTTTTCAGGGGCCGAACTCATGGAAAAGAAAGTGAAAAAACTCGTGTGCATGGCGGGAAATTTCAGAGCCGGCCACGATGACTTTTTTCCCGAATTCAATATAAACACGGATATAGAGGCGGCGAGATATGTGGTGGGCAATTTCAAGGGCGAAATCGTTTTTTGCCCTTACGAAATGGGATATCCAATCGTAACGGGGACAAGGCTGATATCGATGGGCGACATGAAAAAAAACCCCGTGGCCAAAGCGTACCAAATTTATTGCGGCGAAGCGGGGGGCAGAAACAGCTGGGATTTGGTGACGGTGTATTATGCGGTCCGGGGCACCCACGGGATGTTCAAAGAATCCCGGAAAGGCATTTTGACCATAGACGAAAACGGGTACACCTATTTCAAGGAAGACCCCAATGGAAACCACATGATCACAGCAAACAAAATGCCGCCCGCAGAAATAGCGCAGGTGCTCGAGGATATAATCAACCTCAGCCCGGAATTGGTGAGATGAAATGAATCTATCGGCAGGCGATAAAATCGAAACAAAAAAAAACCACCCTTGCGGAAAAAAATCAAACAAATTCACAATTTTGAGAACCGGGGCCGACATAAAGATAAAATGCGACAACTGCGGCAAGGAACTCATGTTCCCCCGCCTAAAAGCGGAAAAAATGATAAAAATGGCAAAAAACGCAAAAGAATCTGAATGATAAGGAAGAGAATACAGCCGATATGCTTGAAAAACTGGCGGAAGCCGAAAATAAATACGAGGACATAAACGAAAAACTCACGCAAATCGAGGTCGTGACAGACCAGGAACTCACAAAAAAGCTGATGAAGGAACGCAAACTACTGGAACCCGCAATCACAAAATTCAGGGAATACAAAAGCGCCGAAAAGGGGTATGCGGATTCGCAGGAACTGCTTTCCGAACCCCTCGACCCCGAAATGAGGGAAATGGCGGCCGAAGAACTGGAAAAATGCAAATCCGATATGGATCGGCTGGTCGAGGAGCTCAAAGTTTTGCTTTTGCCCAGGGATCCAAACGACGACAAGAGCGTGATCATAGAGATACGCGGCGGGACAGGCGGCGAAGAAGCCGCGCTGTTCGCCCATTCGCTGTACAGGATGTATACGATGCACGCCGAGAATTTAGGCTATAAATATTCTATAATATCGGAGAACCCGACGGAGTTGGGCGGATACAAAGAAGTCGTTTTCGAAATTGAAGGTGACGGCGCGTATTCGCGCTACAAATTCGAAAGCGGGGTGCACCGCGTTCAAAGGGTGCCGGACACCGAATCTTCCGGCAGGGTTCACACTTCGGCTGTCACCGTGGCGGTGCTTCCCGAAGCCGAGGACGTGGAAGTCGAGATAAATATGGCCGACATAGAAATAGACACCCACCGATCGGGCGGCGCGGGCGGCCAGCACGTCAACAAAACCGATTCGGCGGTGCGCCTCATCCACAAACCTTCGGGAATAATCATAGAATGCCAGGACGAGCGCAGCCAGATGAAGAACAAAGACAAGGCGATGAAGCTCCTCAGGACAAAATTGTACGAAGCGGAAATGGAAAAGCAGATAAACGCGATAGCCTCGGAAAGAAAAAGCCAAGTGGGCACGGGCGACCGCAGCGAACGGATAAGGACTTACAACTATCCGCAGAGCAGGGTCACCGACCACAGGATAAACCTCACGCTTTACACCCTGCCGGATGTGCTCGATGGCGCATTGGATTCCATAATCGACGCGCTCATAACCGCCGACACTGCGGAAAAGCTGAAAAGCGGCCAATAGAAGCGGATCTTCGCAGGTCCGCCCGGGCCAGCGGTCAAATAAGGCGCGGCTTTTGCCTCATTTCGTTTATCTCCGAACTTTTGTCATGCAGCGCCAATTTGCAAACATTGTCGATGAAACAATTCTGAGCGAACACAGCGTCGCCTTTCATGTCGGCCGGTTTCGTCGCTATCCGGATCGCGGCTTTTTTTCGGATTTGGCCGACAAAACGCGCGCCCTTTTGGTTCAGCGCCAATAAAGAGGCAAAATCCGGCGGGTTTTCGCGCATTTTTTTGGTTATCCCAAAAAAGGCGCACATCAGCGCGCGCCGGATTGCGGAGGGGGAATTGTGTTTTGAACGCAATCTTTCCACGAGGGAGCCGAATTCGAAGCACCCATCTAAGGATTTTTTTATCCTGTACTCCATGCCGCCTCCGATTTCGGCGATTTTTGCGAGTTCGCAGGCGCCAAGCCTGGAAAGATGGGATATGATAGCCGGCGCCAAATTTTCGATGTCGGCAAATTTTCCTTTTTTTATGAGCCCCGACGCCATTTCGTACGCCGGCCCGGGCATGAACTTTTCAAGCTTTTCAAGCGGGGAAAAGTTTTGGACTTCAATTTTTTCGGTTATGGATTTTATTGATTTGCGTATGTAGGATGCGCTCGAAATGGTTTCACCGGGTTTTTCGGAATTGAATGGCTCCCCTTCCCTCTTTATTGCAAAAGGGGCGATTTGCGATTCCGATTTTTTGAGCGCTTTTAGATATTCGATCGCCAAAATGTCGTTCGACCCGAGCAGCGCCGAAGCTTTGCGCTCGCCGTACATAGCGCGAAACAAGCTGTATACTCTGTTTTGGTAGCTCTTGTTTTTATCTGTTTTTATCGTTTCCGATAATTTCGAATTGAATTCCTCTCCCGCGATTTTTTCGGCGGCGAACTCCAAAAGCTCCAAATCCCCGCATTCGCTGCCAAAGCACATGCAATCGACCCCCGAAAGCTTCTGCATGATCCAAACCGCGTTAAAAGCGAAGATGTTCGCCGGTGCGCAAGAATATGCCGAAGGCAATTCAAAGACTGCGTCCACCCCATTCAAAACGGCGATCTCCGCCCTGTCGTATTTGGAAAATATCGCCGTTTCCCCCCGTTGGACCAAGGCGCCGCTCATAATCGAGATTATGGTGGCGCCGGGAAACATTTCTTTTATTTTTTCTATCTGGCGGAGATGGCCGTTGTGAAACGGGTTGTATTCGGAGACCACCGCCACCGTCCGCTCAGCCTTTGTAAAATCTGAACTCGTTTGCAGCATCGCAGATCGCCTCTATGTTTTCAAGCGGGTAGTCAGGGCCTATCTCTATGCTGAGGGCGAGGCCCCCTTCGGGCAGGTACATGGTCTTCACGCACTGCTTCACATGCTCCCTTATTTCCGATGTCGTCCCGAAAGGGAAAAGCTGCCTGTCCAAATCCAAATGTATCGGGATTTTTCCCTTGCAAACCCTTTCGAGGTTGTCGAGCCCGTTTGCCCTGTATTGCGGGTTTATCATGTCCACGCCGCATTCTTGCAAATCGGCCATAATCTCCCAAATGCATCCGTCGGTGTGCATATAGACGAGCCTGCCGTCGTCTTTGCAAGGTTTGTATATCGCGGCGAAACACGGCTTCATGTATTTGCGCCATCTGTCCGGCCCCATGGCGAGCCCTTTCTGCATTCCCAAGTCGTCGCCGAAATGAACCATGGGCGCTTTGTTGTGCTCAAGCATGATTTTCACTTGCTTCAAGTTATATCCGAGCACCTTTTCGATGAGCATGGAAAGTTCGGGCGGCTCCTCGAAAAAATCGACCATAGCTTCCTCGAACCCGCGCAGATCCAAAAGCCGCAGGTACATGAAACCGTGCGGTAACCCGTCGTCTACTTCCGGTAGGCGCATTGTGCGGACGGATTCCCTCGTGGGTACCGGGTGTTTGGTCACAATCGCCGCCATGCCGTCGACTTCGTTGGACCACACGCAGCCCCAGCGGTCGGTATATCCGCCTTTTTTGTAACTCTCCGAAAGGTTCGCGTAAGGATCGTAGTTTTGCCACCAGTTGCCCAGCAGATCTTCGTATTTGGCGATTATTTTTTTCACATTGTCCCCGTACTTCATGAATACCGCCGGCAAAAACCCGAATGTCACCGGTATCTGCTCGGGGCGCTGCCAAGTGGCAGCCTTGATCATCAAATCGTTTGCCATATTTTTACTCCTTCATTAATTTTTATCGATTGGGTTCTCGTCCTGTCCGTAATAGGCTTTGGCGCCGTGTTTTCTGTCGAAATGCTTGCGCAGGAGACTTTTTGGCATTTCGTATTTCACATACGTCACATTGGTGATGATCTTCGCGTTGAATGCCATCTGCGCCACATTTTCGAGGATTATCGAGTGTTCAACTGCTTGGTTTGCATTTTTGCCGAAGGTAAACGGCCCGTGCGAATTGACGAGCACGGCGGGCATATTCGCCGGGGATTTGCCCGAATTTTTCAGCGTTTCGATTATCACCGACCCGGTGTTTTTTTCGTAATCCCCTTCAATTTCTTTTTTTTTCATTGCGCGCGTGCGCGGGATCGCGCCGTCGAAATAGTCGGCGTGCGTAGTCCCCATCGCGACCAAACGCGGGGGCCAGTACGCCTGCGCGAATGAAGTGGCGTACATGGAGTGCGTGTGGCACACTCCCCCGATTTCCTTGTACGCTTTGTACAGTTCAAGGTGCGTCGCGGTATCGGACGAAGGTTTCAGATTGCCTTCCACCACTTCGCCTTTCATGTTCACCACCACGATGCTTTCCGGATTCAAACTGCCGTATTCCACCCCCGAAGGCTTTATGGCCACATATTCGCGGCTTTCGTCTATTTCGCTAACATTGCCCCAAGTCAAAACCACGAGACCGTGTTCCTTGAGCATCATGTTCGCCAAGTAGGTTTTTTCTTTCAATTTTTCAAACACTTATGCATTTACCTCGCTTTATTTTATACTTAGAATTCTATGCATCGCATGAGCTTCAGCAAAGTCAGCCTGTCGCGCACATAAGGCGCGAGTTTGAAAGCCAGCGGCTCGATTTCGCCCTCTTCGCATTTCAGGTTGTATGCCTTGATTCCTGCAAGATCCGTCACCCCGCCGAAAATATCCAGCAATTTCACGAATTCCCCCTTTGGCGGTATCGATGACATGATCTCTTTTATTTCTCCCAAGGCACCATAAAATCTTCCGGGCGTGACTTTTCTCACGCTGTCGGGCGCGTTTTCCTCCAATATCGCGCCGTACATCCCTTTGTAGTATTTTTTGACCAAATCATGTTCCATATCGTAGTTTTCGGAAAACGTTATGTGGTCTGAGTTCGCGAAGCTGTGGTATAGGCCGGCGCACATAATGCTGCCAAGGCCCACGTTCTCGCCGTGCAGGCAGTCGGTCGATAATATCACATTCATTTCAAAAAAATGCGAAACATGGTGTTCGGCCCCCGATGCGGGCCTCGTGTTCCCGATGTACTGTATGCATAGCCCGCATTTCACGAGCGCCTCGATCAAATCGGCGCAAAGCGCCCTAAATCCGGTTTCACTTTTGTCCTTCCCGAATGAGGCGAGCGAATTTTTGAATTTTTCGACAGTTTGAAATTCAAATTCCGCCGTCTCCGCGCAGATAGGCTCGTCCGTTAACAAATTCGCGAGGCGCCAGTCAGCAAGCGCGACATATTTGCCTAACACATCCCCAACCCCCGCGGCAAAAAGCCTTTTGGGCGCTTTTGCGATCACCCCGATATCCGCGAACAGCGCCACAGGCGCAGAGGCGGGGATCGTGAGTTTCATTCCGTCTTTGCTGGTGATGGGGGCTATGGTGGAAACAAACCCGTCCACGCTGGCTGCAGTGGGATAGGAGATGAAGGGCACGTTTCTCGTGTGGGCGACCATCCTCGTTATATCGTTGATCGTCCCCGCCCCCGCCGCGATGAAGTAATCGTAATTTTTGTTTTCCAGTAATTTTTCGCAGTCTTCGACCATGAATTCGTCGGCATGATACGAATTAATTTTGAGTTTTGCGCTCTCGCAAAAGCCGCTTGTGGCTTCTATCATGGCTTTGGCTGCCGTATGCGTATTTTGGTCGCTTATTATGCAGCCTTTCGCACCGGCGCCGAAATTTTGCTTTATGTAGTCGATCATAGCCCCGGTTTGATCTTCGCCTATGGACATGACTTCCGTGGAGCACGAGTGAACTTTGCCGCAAGAACATTTTTTTCCCATTTCCATAAATTGCACTATTTCCTTTCCTGTTTTTTTTCGCATATCGCGATTTTAAAATCGAGGGTGATGCCAAAATCGCCTCCGGCTTGCAATTCGCTTTTTATTTTTTCCCGGCCGGCGAGGTGTTGCGTGAGGGGGGTCATGTCAAAGAGCGCGGGTATGTCGTCCGCTTTCACCATGCGTGAATATGTGAGGTCGATCACTTCGGTTATGTCCATATTCGACGCGAGCTTATTTAGCACATCCTTGTTGGAGTATTCGTTTTTGTCGTTTTCTTTGTATATGAATCGCCGCAGTTCTTTCAAATATCCGGCTTCGGGCAAAACCTTGAGCAATAACCCTCCGCGTTTTAATATCCTTGCAAATTCAAAATAATTGGCGGGGGACATGATGTTTAGCGCGAAGTCGAATTTATCTTCGGGGAACGGCAGGTTGTTCAAGTTGGCCACAACCCAAACCAAATTCCCCGCAGAAAAATCGGTTGCGGCGGCTTCTATCCCCTCTTTGGACAAATCGACGGCGAATGTGGCCGGATGACCCGTATTTTCATATATTTCGGCAGTCAGGTTGCCGCAGCCGCACCCTGCGTCCAAAATCGAAGCGGGTTTCGCCGCGCCGATTATTTCGCTGAGTTTGCCGGCAAGCCCGTCATACAGGCCCGCTTTTGAAACTTCTTTTCGGGCGGCGAACAATTTTTTTCCGTATGTTTCGGTTATTTTCGTAAAACCGTTGAAAAGGTTTATGTAGCCTTTTTTTGCCATGTCGTACATATGCCCCTTTTCGCATTTGAGCGAATGCGGGGATGCGGCGTCGAATCCGAAAGGCGCCGCGCACAGGGGGCACCGCAAAAAATCCATGTATTTTTCAATAGCCCTTTTCGCGACCTCTATTTTTTTTTCGGCCAAACTGTTTTTCGCCCCTTTTCCATTTCATGCGCTATGGATATCATAACATTTTGTCGGCGAATTGTCAAGCGCAAAATTTGGCTCGCAAATTTTTTTTGTTTTTTGCTGATATTGTTGTTTTTGCTTTTCTTTTGTGATATAATGCATACATGAAAAAACGAAAAATTGGAGAAAACAAATGAGTGATTCAAACAACATGAAAATGCGCCACGCGAAACCGCCCTGCGAATGGCTGGAAGGGCTGCCCATCGGAAACGGGCGGCTTGCCGCGATGATCTGGGGCGGCGGCGACAAAGACATAATCGATCTCAACCATGAATGGCTGTGGCGGGGCACCAACAAAAACCGCCAAATCGTACCGGCGGCGGATCGTCTCGAATCTGTCAGGTCGCTTTTGAAAAAAGGCGATTTCTACAATGCCACCATAGAAGCAAACAAATATTTTGGGGGAGATGGGGGAATATCCAAAAAAAAGGGCAGGGTTGACCCTTATCAGACTGCCGGATTTTTGGAGTTCAAGCTAAAAGATTGCGCGGGCTTCGATTGGCGAGAGCTCGACATTGAAAACGGCATATGCAAAGTTTCAAGAAAAATTTCCGGAACTGCAATCATTTCCGAATTTTTCGCGAGCTGCGAAAACGGGCTGGTCATGTCGAAATGGCATTCGGGAGATGAAAAAAGCGAGTTTTCATGCTCCGTTTTTTTGTCAAGGGCAAAAGACGAAGGCGCAAAATACAAAATCAGCGTGAAAAACGACAAGCTGGAATTTTGCTGCGCGTTCGACGGCGGAATAGAATATGCCTTGGTTTCCGAAATTCAAACGGACGGAAAATGCGTGGCGGCGGAAAACCGCATAGATATCGAAGGCGCCTCTTATGTCAAATGCATGACGAATATAGCGACGTCGGTATGCGGAATAGAAAACGAAATAAAAAAATATCCTATGGATTTTGGCGTTTTCGACAACGAAAAAATCAAGCATTCCGAAAAATTTTCAAAAATAATGAACGGCGTGGCGCTCGAAATCGGCGAAAGCGAGGCGCTATGCAAATTGCCGATCGAAGAGCGGCTGGACAGGATCCGCAAGGGCAAAGCCGACAACGGCATGGTTGCGCTCTATTTCAATTTCGGCAGGTATTTGATGGTTTCATCTTCCATAAACGGCGATTTGCCCGCAAACCTGCAGGGCAAATGGAACGACAGGATAGACCCTCCCTGGGATAGCGACTATCACTTCGACATCAATTTGCAAATGAACTACTGGATGGCGGAGCCATGCAATATGCCGCAATGCGCGGAAGCGCTGCTGAAATATTTGGAAACATTTTACGAAAGCGGCTCGAAAGCGGCAAAAGGGCTTTATGGCTGCCGCGGGATTTATTTGCCGATACAGACGGACGCTTGGGGGGTTTCAACGCCCGAATCGAATGGTTGGGCGGTTTGGATCGGCGCTGCGGCATGGTTTTCGCAGCATTTTTGGAACCATTACATATATTCGGGCGACATCGATTATCTAAAAAACAGGGGCTATAGGTACTTGAAGGCGGTCGCCGAATTTTACGAAGATTATTTGGTCGAGGATGAAAACGGAGTTTTGCAGGTCATGCCGAGCCAATCGCCGGAAAACAGTTTCGGCGAGGCAAGGGGCGAAATCAATATGCCCGTCGCAATTTGCATTTCTTCGGCTATGGACGTGCAATTTGCCTATGACGCTTTAGGCTATGCCATAAAAGCGGCGGAAATATTAAATGCAGACGAAGACCGGGTAAAATTATGGAAAAATATGCAAAACAGGCTGCCTGATTTCAAAATCGGTTCGGACGGCCGCTTGCTCGAATGGGAAGACGAAAAAACGGAAGTCGAGCCCGGGCATCGGCATCTTTCGCATCTATACGGAGTTTACCCATCCGATCTGTTCACAAGCCAAACGCGGGCCGGACAATATCGGGCGGGGCAAAAATCCCTGGAATTCAGGTTGTCCCACGGCGGGGGGCACACGGGCTGGAGCAGGGCATGGGTTTCATGCCTGCAAGCCAGGTTCAACAACCCTGAAGGATTTTACGAACATTTCATCGCGCTGATAAGGGATTTCGCGACTGTCAGCCTGCTCGACTTGCACCCGCCGAGAATTTTTCAGATAGATGGCAATTTGGGAGCGGTCGCCGCGCTGGTTGAAGCGATAATCAGCTATACGGATGGCAAAACGCATCTCTTGCGCTCGCTTCCGAAAGAATGGGGCGATGGGCACTTGCAGGGGATCAAAGTTCCCGGGGGCCACATCGTTTCGCTTTGGTGGAAAAACGGCAAAGCGGTCGCTTTGAAAGTCCAAATAGGGTTCGGCGGCAAACTCACGGTATTTCATGGCGGGGAGGACAAAATTTTTTCCGGAACCCCCGGCGATATCATCGAGTGGGATTTCGAATCTTGATTTACCGGCGCAGGCGCGCAATCCGTTTTTTCAATTTGCGCGCGGCTTCCATCAAATCCCCATCGTTGTTGTATACCAAGCAGTCGGCGCGCGTTATATAGTATGCATCCGGTTTTTGCGCGTTTATGCGCATTTCGGCTTTGATCCGGCTCAAATTGTCGCGATCCATTATCCTTTTTATGCGGAGCTCTTTTTCGGCGAGCACGGCTACCGTAAAATCGCATTTTTCTCCCAGCCCCGATTCAAACAATAGCGGCGCATCTATCACAATGCTGCTTTTGCCCAAAATCATCCTTTCGATTGCCGACAGGACATATTTGAAAGTCACGAGGTTCAATTCTTCCAATTTTGCCCTGTCGGCAAAAACTATGTCCGCCAATTCTTTTCGCCCGCAGGCGCCAAAGCGTTCCGCCAATTCATTTTTTAATTCATTGTTTTCCCTGAATATTTTGTGGTAAACGCAGTCGGCATTTATCACTTCGAGCTCGAGCAGATTGGCCAAGCTGCTTTTGCCCGTCCCGCTGCCGCCTGTAATCCCGATTATCATGGTTTTTGCCCCCTCTTAGGAAATATTTTAAAAAAAACGAAAATAATGCTTGACAAATGGATTTTGCTGTGGTAAAATATATGGTGTTCGTTTAAAACAATTAATGCACGTAAAAAACGATGCGGCGGAATAGCTCAGCTGGCTAGAGCATTCGGTTCATACCCGACAGGTCGCTGGTTCAAATCCAGCTTCCGCTACCACGTGCAACCTGACGGATGCAATTGCAAATTTCGGGGCCCGTTGGTCAAGCGGCTAAGACACCGCCCTTTCACGGCGGTAACACGAGTTCGATTCTCGTACGGGTCACCACAAGGGTGTCAAGCAAACGTTTATTATTTCAAAAGCGGCTTTGCGGTAACCGTTTGGCGGTGATGCTCGTGACAAAAACAAAAGGCAGGTGGCCGGGAGAAATCCCGGTCGCTTGTTTTTTTATGTACGCTCATATATATTGCTGATGAAAAAGTATATGTATTTTATTTAAATTAACTTGAGTGCGATGAAAATAAATATGGATTTTGATGAATTTACGGGATTTTACCTGTAGGGGACGTCGTCCTCGACGTCCCGCGAGTCTGATTTCACACAAATTCTTACCACGGGACGTCGAGGACGACGTCCCCTACCACCTATCGAC
>Ga0082212_10005791_pt1 | contig 16769 bp, 10 predicted proteins | sample TergutNt197P3_FD_71548 | JGI IMG/M metagenome (GOLD analysis project Ga0082212, IMG submission 71548) | Neocapritermes taracua P3 segment gut microbial communities from Petit-Saut dam, French Guiana - Nt197 P3 | ecosystem: Host-associated > Arthropoda: Insects > Digestive system > Gut ... | reverse complement strand
GCTGCGCATGATAATACGTCCAAAGTTTTTTACCCGCCTTGAAAACGGCTTTTGCTTCGGCGGAGAATTTTCGTTTTGTAAATTGTTTTTTTCCTTTTTGCTCAAATAAACTGGAATATCCGTTTTGTATGAGTTTTCCCCCGATAAAACTCATCATAAAATGGCTGTCAAACTTCTCACGGGCATTGATCTCATCTTCCAAAAAGGGTATCCAATGGTTAACTCCGTTTACACTGTTTATTAGATTCTTGTCATGAAACAAAGTATAGGCTAGACAGTCGTTCTGAAATTCCGTATCATTCTCCCAACCACGCTTTGGGCAGAGAAATTGGTCACTGTTGTTGAGCCAATCAACGGGAATGGAGTGACGAACAGCAAAATAAATGGAAACGGGAATTAAATTCTTTTGATTGATCCAAATTCCACGAGGATTCGGTAACTGCTCTTTACTATGAGTAATATAGACAATACTGTTGTGAGCAAAATCGTTTCCATTAATGCCATCCATGTATCCGATGTTATTATCGTCATCATACTTAAACAACGAAATCCATTTGTTAATATATTGTTTTTTTGCATAAGCGCGATATGTTTTTTTCCCAATGCGGTTCCCACTGCGACCGAAAACATCCGCTTTCATCTTATCGAACTTTACGTTTTTATCCGTATCCCAAATCTTAAACCCGATAGAAAATTGTCCGTGAACATTATCAAAAGTATCCGCAGGAATCACAAACATTTTTTCTAATTTCGCGTGAAAAAACGATCTGAACTTTTCAAAAGCAGCCCCTTGTAAAATCTTTAGTTTTGAAAATTCTGCAATTTTGCAACCCTGTATTTCACAATATATTCTCGTTAAAAACATTGCAAAAAGTTCTCTTCCAGCCGTTCCGAGTTGGGTTGTGTATTTACTGTGGATTTTTGATTGATTGACTCCCGCTTTTCCGCCACCCTTGGTGGAGACCTCCGCATACGGCGGATTGATATAGATAATCAACTTCTTTCGCCGTTTCGGATCATCAATAATCTCCCGCAAGCCTTTCGGCAATTTGCTGAAGTCATCGTTCAAAAAATCGAACTGAAAGACATGGTCTTTCAACAGATTCGCTCCATTTTCGATTCTATCGTGCATCACATCCACGTCGGCTTTGTCGAGAGTGGAAGCCCAAACGTTGTACTTGTTGGTCAATCCCGCCAACAGATTGCCCGTCCCGGCGGCGCAATCCCAAACGTAATACTCATCCTGCCAATTCGCGCCCAGCACGTCCGCAATGTATTTCTGCGAAAGTTCTACCCAAAGCCTCGGCGTGTAGAATGCGCCCTTACGTTCTCTGTCTGACTTGCCCATGTGCTATTTCCTCAAAAAACCATACTCATACACTTTCGGCTCAATTTTCTCTGCCAATGTTTTCAATGCCGAACGCAAGTCGGCAATCAGAGCGTTGTACGTCTCATCTTCCGATTTATTGTTCATCTTTCCTTTTTCATTGCGTCCTTGAAAATGCTCTTTTATGTCATACAAACTGGCATTCACGTTGCACTTCGGCTGCGCCTGGTAATACGTCCAAAGTTTTCTGCCAGCGTCGAAAACCTTTTTTGCCGTCGGCGAAAATTTTCTTTTTAGAAATTGTTTTTTTCCTTTCTGCTCAAATAAACTGGAATATCCGTTTTGTATGAGTTTTCCGCCAATAAAACTCATCATAAAATGGCTGTCGAATTGGTCACGGGCATCTACTTCATGCTCCAAGAACGGTATCCAATGATTAGCACCATGTTTTGACGACACATTGTTGCTGAATAGCGTAAAAGTAAGACAATCGTTCTGAAATTCTTTGTCGGTTTCCCAACCGTCATTCGGATAAAGAAATTGGTCTCGGTCGTTTAGCCACGTTGCTTCAATAATTTTTCGCACCGTATAGTAAATAGCAGCCTCTATCAAATTGTTTTGCGTAATGTAAGAACCTCTCGGATTGCCAAGTTCTTCCTTCGTCCGCATGATTCTGATGACGTTCTGGTTCAAAAAATCGTTTCCTTGGCAACACAAAAAAGCAATGTTTTCGCAACCTTCGCTTTTCTCTCTTGTTTCGATGATCCATTCATTTATAAGATTTGTATCGTCGTATGAATAGATGTTTTTGCCACCGACAAGGCTTCCAGTCTTGTCAAAAACATCCACAGATGTTTCGCTGAATACCTCTTTTCGAGAAGTGTCCCATACAAAAAAACCAATTGGAAATCGTCCACTCACATTGTCGAAGGTATCGGCAGGAATCATGAAACACTTTTTCAGTTTTGCTCGAAAGAATTGTCGGTAAGCGGCAAAATTCGGTCCCGAGAGGGCTTTCAATTTTGAAAATTGCGCTAATTTGCAACCGGGAATCTCTGCATAAGCCCTTATTAGGAACTGCGCAAAGAGTTCCTTCATTGCAATACCGACGAGACCGGAATACTTGGCGTGTGTTGCGCTTTGCTCAATGGCGTTTTTGTTTTCGCCCGTGTACGTTCTTGTTCGTGTTGTGGCGACCTCCGCATACGGTGGATTGATATAAATAATCAATTTCTTGTGCCGTTTTGGATCGTCAATAATATCCCGCAAGCCTTCCGGCAATTTATCAAAATCGTCATTCAAAAAATCGAACTGAAAAACATGGTCTTCCAATAAATTTGCCCCATTTTTGATTCTGTCGTGCATTACATCCACGTCGGCTTTGTCGAGAGTGGAAGCCCAAACGTTGTACTTGTTGGTCAATCCTGCCAACAGATTGCCCGTCCCGGCGGCGCAATCCCACACGTAATATTCATCCTGCCAATTCACGCCCAGCACGTCCGCAATGTATTTCTGCGAAAGTTCTACCCAAATCCTCGGCGTGAAAAAAGAACCCTTGCGCTCCCGTACATCCTGCGGCACAAGCAAGTCCCGGCGTTCGATGATGTAATCCCAATACTCTTCAAGCGGCGGACGTTCATAAATTGCCCAAAACAACGCATGAGCTTTCTGTTTGTCTGTAAAGAACGCTTTTTTGCTACTGAAAAAACCACTCTCTTCAAATTTTCTGTCCAGTTCGTAGTAATCCGATTTGAGTAACACAAACAATTTTTCTCTCAACGTTTCGTTTTCTCGTGACAGTAAATCGGCAAGATAGAAATCGCCGTCGATGATGCCTGCTTTTTTCAATTGTTCCCAGTTGACGGCGATGGTCGGTTTGACGGATTCCAACCATCTATTGTAGAAATTGATAAAATTATTTTTATCAATCGGCGTTTTAGTGGTTTCTGATTTTCCCACGACGAAATTTTCGCGGATGAATTGTTTCAGTTCTTTTTCATTTTTTTCAAAATCGAAGATGGACGGCAGACAGCGGACGGCAGACGGTAGCAGAATGTCCTTTATCAGAGCATAAACCTGTTTGAACTCACGAGTATTGCGATTGGACGGCGTAATCTTCCAATTGAAATCGGACTGTTGAAAAATTTTATGCAAGGCATGGTAAGGCACAAAGGCGATTTTTTCTCGATCAAAGCAGCCGAGAAATGGCGGCGGCGCGACTTTGTCGAAGGTACGTGCTTTGCCGATGGTCAACACGAGTTGCGTGAGCATTTCACAAACGTCGGTTTGAGCGGCTTTTGCTTCTGCCCACAAAAAATACTGCCGTCTGCCGTCTGCCGTCTGTTGTCTGCCAGCGGCGGCAAAATCAATTTTTTCGAGGATTTCCGTGCAGTCAAATTTGCCGAAGAATTCGTCTGCGACTTTATTTTTGAGTTCTTCCTCTTGAAGTTTTGCGTATTTCATTTTGTATGGTCTCCTAAAACGCCACCAAATGGAAAATGCTCCCGCCGCCACTTAATCCGACATAAGCAGGATTTTTTGATACGTTTTATTCGGTATCTGCCCTAAAATGCACAACAGCAGCGCGTCGAGTTGCCGCTGAATTGTAGAGTTCCACTCCCTCTTCCAGCGATAAGACACGATAGTCAATGTTGCGCCGGTAGAGATAGTCATGACACTTGCCCGAAAGTGCAAGTTCGCCTGCCTTGGGCGAAATCAGGATCAAAAGGTCAACTCCCCCACGCGTTGCTTGCACGAGGTCTTTCAATCGGAAACCGTCTTGGTCCTTTTTCGGCACTTTGTTGCGTGGCAGAATCGAACCGTTCGGCAAGAGAAAAAAGTCTTCCGAATAAGGTTTATCAGCGATATGGACGACATTATCCGCCATCAAGCGGAGCATCGGATAGCGTGGAATTGTCCGACGTACCTTCTTTTGGAGCGGGTTGTTACCATTTGCGCTCCGAACGAGTGCCACCGCACCGAGAACAACAGCATTGTCTCCCAATGACGAGAGAAGAAGACGGCGTTTGCTGGATACAACCATCAATCGGTCATTCATGACAACACCTTCGATGATGGGCATCATAAATTTTTGGCATGCTTCCATGACTCCGCCGCCAAGAATGATGACTTCGGGGTCGAGCAGATGCCGAACCGTCAAACATGCATATCCAATCACCTGCGAAACATAGTGCATTATGGTTTTCACCACATGATCGTCCGCTTTGAGTGCCTTTGCTAACGAACCGCTCTTGATAACTTCAAGCGAACCTCCATTCAACTCCGTGATGACCGATTTTTCGCCGCCGCGCAGTGCTTCTTGAATGAATCGCTCGACAGCAATGCGGCTTGCCAACGATTCGAGACACCCGTAATTGCCGCAACCGCACTGAGGTAAATGGGTCGGCGTATAAATCTTTTCGATTTTTTTCTGTTTACGTAGAAGTCGTTGCCGCCACTCTTCGCAGGGCGTTTGTACAACGATGTGCCCAATTTCACCAGCGGATTGCCCCGCTCCACTCAAAACGGTGTCGTTGATCACGATGCCCGAACCAATACCGGTTCCCACGAAAATACCGACGCACGAAGATGCTCCCCGCCCGCTGCCGAGCCAACATTCACCGAGCGTACCGAGATTACAGTCGTTTCCAATGGCAACAGGAATATCGAATTGGGACTTCATATAGGCACCGAGATCAACTCCCGAAAGGTTCATATTGGGCGTTTCGACGATGAAACCGGTTTCTTGTTGAACGGTTCCCGGCACCGCAATACCGATTCCTGCCAATTCGCCGGGCAGTAAATTACGTTCCCGGATGAGTGCCTTGATTGAATCTTCGAGTGCGTGAATGGTCACATCGGCACCACACTTTCGAGGAGTTTCTTGGCGTTGGCTTGCCAAAACGACTCCCGCTTCGGTAACAAGCGAGGTTTGAATTTTTGTTCCGCCGACATCAATTCCAATATAGTGTTTTTCCGACATAGAAACGTTTTTCTCTCGGTGTCGATATCCGGTATTATCCCACATTATTTATCCGGTAGCAAGATATTGTGAGGCAATTTTGCACTCTCGGAATCCCAACGACCACAAGATACAAACTTCCTAAAACAGTTCGTCGATGGGAAGGGGAACGGTCGTTTCAGAATGTTGCCGCCCCCTGGTTTGTTGAAGACTTTCCTGGCGGATTTTTTGACTCAAAACCGCCGCATCGTACCACGTGAAACTCAACTCCGGGTTCGAAGCATAGCGACCCAAAGTCCGAAGCGTCTCCGCACGGTTGTTTTCATCGTAAAGGAAAACATACTGTTCGACCCCCTTAATCAGTGCGATGACTTTAATATCCTTTGCCACGGTATCAAACCCCATGTCAGTGGGTAATGCGACGTTCTTGTACGGAAATGTCAACTGCTGAATATTCATTGCCTTGTTGTCAAAAAAGGGTTGAACAATATCGGCACGGAAATCAGCGTTTCGTTACCTTTATCGGGCTTGTCGATGACCCGATACAAGTCAATTTACGCTGTTTTCTCGTTTGCCTCCTAAAATCTAATCAAAAGGCGTTACGAACGGTATAATCGTTTGCCTTTGCCTATATTACTACGTTACAAACTCTCGTTTGTAGGGTAAATTTTCGACATTTACGAAAATTTTCCCAAAATTTAATACGGTCTCTCCCCGCCTTTCCAGGGTTTCCATGCCCGGTTCACCTTTTCCGCCGGACCGGCACCCCCGCGAGCGGAGAAAATCTCCCAAATATGCAATCGGCAGCAGAATGCGATAAACTCGTCACTGTTCGCCAGGATCGTTTGCTTACCGCTGATTCGCTTGTCGTCGCGGAACAGGAAGTCGTAATCCTGCAATGCCTGCATAAATTCGCTATCATTGCCGTTATACACGTTACTCCAACTAATGATGGGACCATTATTCTTCACTTTGCCAACGGGGCGTTCCGGCTTGGGACCTTCAGGAATGAGTCCCCTCGGATCGGGCCAATCGGCGGTCAAACCGGGGAATCGGTCAGGTTCGCCCATTATCTTTCCGTACTGTCCCTCGACAGGCATGCCGGGCATCAACGGGTACATGGGTTGCACCGGGACAATCGGTTGAGCCACCACGCCGTATTCGGTCAGTTGTGTGGTCGTCAAACCCTCCGGCTGCGGAAAACCGGGGTAATGCCCCGCGAATCCGCCCGAATTCAACATATTTTGCAAGTACAACGGCTCTTGATTCTGCGATGACCAGGGTAACTGCCCCTCTTTGGCGATTTCGCTTTGCCAGGGACCCTGTTTGAGCGGGTGCTCCATGTTGGAACGAATGTACTGTTCCATTTTTTCCCTTTCCGTAACGGGAGCGGCATCGGGAACGTAGGGGACTCCCGTCCCTGTCAAGAGGCGGCCCATCGCTAAATCCTGAATATGCACCGATTTGTCGAGTAGTAAATCTTCGTTGGTGCTTTCGATCCGCATATTGTTGGGAATGGTTGCCGCGACCTGACTGGTTGCCGACATCTGCCGGACGGTTTGCTCCCGTCGGGCTTGCTTGGGCGGAGTAAGCGGCAAAAAAGCGTCGAGGTCTTCTGATTCATTCCCATTTTGTTGCCGCTTGATCGGTTCAAATTTCGGTGTTTGGGTCTCGAGTTGAGCCTTGGCGAGTTCCATTTCGGTCAGAAGCACGATTTTATCGGGAATATAGCGTTCATATTCGGTTCCCCAGGGAAGTGCATAGCCAATGGGGATCGGTTGCAGGTAGGGATTGACGTGGTACCATTCGGTCTCGAATTTGGCGAATGGGGCATAATTCATACTGAAATTATGAATTTTCCCAATGACGACCGCATCAACTTTGAGGAGTTGGGCAAGATAGCGAATGTCGTCGACGGATTCAAACTTGTGCAGATCGTGTTCGACCATCGTTTCTTCAACGATTTTGTTGGCAATGACATTAAAACCGGGCACTCTTTGCAATTCGAGGGCGAAATTGTTTGCAAAATCGCGACCATCGACTCGGGGATTGCCGGTAAGGTTGTAAAACGGCACGATGGCGATGTTCCACATTTGCGGCACGGGATTGTGCAGTGTCGGCTTGTACCGTGTGACGGGCATCACTTCGCAACCCGCGAGACCGAGTCCGAACAGCGTCAGGAACAATGCGATTAATTTTGCCGATTTCATGGCGTGTGATCTGCCCATAGTATCCGCCCACAGGTGGTACAATCGCTATAATCGGCAAAAGTTAACAGGATTCTCCAATTTATTTTGGGGTTCTTACCCGAAACCAGATTGATGAGTGGGAGCGGTGGTGAATCGAGCAGCATTGTGAGAGTAACAACACTCAAAAACAAAGGATAGCGGACATTCCGAAAGAGGAAAAAGCGGGACCCGTCATACCACCAGTGATACCGCAAACGGGGACAAATTGGACAAAAATGACCATTATCATGCCGCTTGCAGTACACCCCCCCCATGGCAGGCAATCGACCCTCGGGTATAAAATTTCCCAGCAAAAGCCTTATTCTAGCGTGGGCCAAGCGAGTTCGCCTCGCAGTTGTGCTTGACCGCCCTCTGGTTCGTACACTCCATAAAAATTGGAGAGACAGTCGAGCCACAACACGATTCGGTGCATCTCTTCATCGGAAAGGTTCACGTCATAGTGTCCCGCCTTGAGAATCTTGTAAAGCGGAGCGACGCGAGCACCAAATTTGCCCGGTGTTGTCCGCAACGAATCTCCGTAAGTTACAAATCCATACGGGCGTGCAAGATTGTTGTACGAAGTGTAAAAATTATGAACAATCGGTTCCTTCGCAAGCGAAAACGTATTCGACTCCGGTTTGGCATGGCACTCGACACAATGTTTATCCAGTACCGGTTGCACAAGAAGCGGATACGAGAACGGATAGATTCCCGGAACCGTTTCCGGTTTGATTTTCGAGGCGGCACGGAGCGTCGCTCTCGGTTGTACTACGGGAACCGCACTGCTCTTGTGTTCATGACAACCCGTGCAGGAAAGGGTCTCTCCCGGCTGGACGTAGGATGAACTACGCATGGATTGCACCGCGAGACCATTTTCGTCGAGAGCCTGGAATTGGAACTCAATTTGTGCAGGCATCTCGAAGTGGGCACTGCCGTCCTCTTCCACCGGGACGGTTCCTAACACCCAACGAGCAAGGTTTACGGAATCGAGGCTCGAAGTTTCGCGGACACCAATTTCGTGCTTGTGATACCCCGAAGGCACGGTCATCGGCAACAGTTGAATGATCCGCAAAGCCTTGATTTTTGTCCCTTCCGGGAAAGGACGGAGCGAATCATAAACATTGGACAACGATAGCGTTCCGAAGGCATACGAACTCTGACCGTCAACATTCCCATCGGCTTCCCGCTTTTCTACACGACCGCCCTTACGGAGTCCCACATAGGGCTGGTGTTCAATAGTGGCAATATCGTAGGTTGTCGGCAACACGTGCGGCATCGGTCTCGCAGCCAATGGCACCGGCGAGGCACAAGCAATGTCTGGATCGCGATAGATCAACTCCCGATTACCGTAAATATCGCACAAATAGATGCCGTCATTGCCCCGGCTCGCTTTACAGCCCGGATGATTTTGGAGTTCAAAGAAGGTATCTTGAGAACAAACTTCATCGTTCCCAAGCGGACCGGGAATCGCAGCACCGGGTTGCTGCGAAAAATCCGCCACGCAAAGGAAATACTTTTCGGACAGTGCCCAGGGCGTACCATAGACTTGACCGCCTCCCTGTGTTTCGGGAAAACCAACATCCGGCGTGAGCCGCTTGAGCGGTGCCATCGCATCGTCATCCTCGACACGAGGATCAATCATGACGATGGAACCATAAGCCTGACCGTGATGCAAACCGGCGGTGGCAACGAACTTATGCGAGTCGGGAATCGGACGACAACCGAATTCGACTTCAGGACGACGATGCCGATGCGAATAATTTCCATGCACTTCACGCGGATCACGACCATCAAGCGTTGTGACCCAGGGAAGGTGAGCGACAAGAGCACAACGGTCAACGTAATCCCAGCGGGTGTAGATGATCTTACCGTCATTGGTAACACTCGGATTCCATTCGTTTGTTTCATGGAAACTCAAGGGGCGCATCTGCGTGCCGTCCGGGTTCATGTCGTAAAGCGTGTATGTCGGGCACTCACGGCCACAGCGCAGATAACCATTGCGCCGCTCCGAGACGAAGGCAAGCCGACCATTCGGCAGCCAGCAGGGATCGAAATCGTTCCATGTTCCATCCGTAATCTGGCGAAGTTCGCTTCCATCGGCGTTGCATGTAAATATGTGGTATGAACGCCCGATTTCCCAGTGCCCGCGAGTTACATCAAGCGTTGTAATATGTTCGGCAGGTCCCTCACACTCGACGTAAGCAAACGCAATTTTTTTGCCGTCGAACGAGACATTCGGCGAAAGGAAGGAACCCTTATCGAGTTTTTGTCCTTTGAGACGCCCCGACTCGACCACGCTGTTTTCAAGGAGATTCCGTACGCTTCCTGTGTCGATATTCAGCACGTACAAACCGCCGCCGGGTCGTTGCGATGCCCCGTAAAACTGGTCAACCATGTGCAGAAATGAGGAGCGGTGCCGTTTGACAAAAAGATATTCCTTCGGGGCGTTGGTCGTAACCAATGGACCGGGGGGAAGGTGTATAAAGCGATACTGCTGATATTTGGAGTCGCTAGTATCAATGGTCGATAACATAAAGTGTCGGCGCGTATCGGCAATGTGACAAAACGCCTTGAAACGCCCAGCAACGTCATCAATCGGGAAGTTTTCCGCCGCCGTGATTTTACCGCCGAAATCTCCCAATGTTGCCGTAACACGACGCACCAGCACATCGAGCGGGTCGCGGTCTTCGGGCAGAATCAGCGAGGCGGGAGAGGCAACTTCGTCTTTGATTGCGTCCCAATAGTACGGTGTCTTAAAACGTTCGGCAAGCAGGTTCCATTCGTCGATACGTTCCTGTAATTCGGGATTATCTGGCGCATCGGGTATTCGGGCAACTATTTTCGCATCGGGGGACAGCGGTGTGCTCCCGCGGCTTGCAAGGAATCGGTATCCGGCGGCAATCGGTTGGCATTCTGCGATGGAGCCATACACATCGCCATTGAGCGACGAAACGGAGATGAATTTCAAGTAGCGTGCATCGACCGTTTTGCCAAAGTCAATGGTATATGATTTTTCTTTTCCTGAAAAGGTGCCCGTCGCAATTGGATTGCCGAATATCGCCTCTCCATTTTCACTATCTTGGGCAACGTACAATTCGTATTTGCCAAAGGTTCCATTTCCGCCGTCAGTGCGCGGCGTGTAACTGAAACCGGTGAGTGAATAAACACCGCCGAGGTCGATTCCGAGAGCGTGTGGACCGGAGGAACCGTTGCCCGACATTTTGGCGATTCCAAAAAGGGTCGCTTGTGTGGTGTCTTCGACTTGATCGTCATTTGGAGCATCGAGCCAGGGGAGTCGTGGAACTCCATCGGGCAGGGGCATGTACCAGGGAGCAGGCTGTCCCGGATGATCGTAACCGCAGGCGTAGCCGTAACCGCAACCGACGGGATGCGGGCACTGGTGAACCTGCGGCTCAACGGAAAACTGCGTGTGCCACATGGTGCTGGGATCGCCGTCCATGGCACGATAGGCTTCGTACCCGTCGTTCTCGCTGTTGGCAAAGAGTTGAACGGACACAGTTTGTACATCTGCCGCCGCACTTGGAACAAGCGGCAACAAGGCGAAACACATTACGAAAGCGGATAATTTTTTGAACATAACGCAGGTCTCCTTTTTGGTAGAACGGGAAATTAGAGTGCGCACACCACCCAGTATGACCCCAGTAGCCTACCACAAAGGAGGCACAAAAACAATACCAGTCGATCAGCAAAGCCCCCCGGAATCCAGTCTTTTCTGCGGAAGCAGGAATCCAGAGAAACGGGTGAACACTTCACGACTGGATTCCCGCTTTCGCTGGAATGACGGTCTATTACTTTTCGGCTAAAGCCTAACGGCTCTGGTCTATTGCGCCTCCGTTCGGGGAAATCCTTTTCGCTTATTCCGTTCTTGCCGATACTGTTCGGGAATCGGATCGCCCGGCTTCCACGAATCAGGACCCGGTGTCCATGGAGCGGCTTTAGCACTTGCCCCCTGTTGTTCCTTCATTTTTTTAGCGAACACCTTGGCATACTCCGGCGGATTGTCGATCAAATGTTGAAGACGATTCCACTGTTCGTCCGTCAGGATGTCGAACATTTTCGTATTGAGTTTCGCACTAAATATTTTTCCTGTGGAGTTGATTTCGTCTGAAATCTTTTTGTATTCAGGGTTTTCCATCAATTTTTTCTGTATCGGCTGCATTTTTTCCGTCATCTCTCGAATCTTTTCCTGCATTTTCTCCGGTTCTTTCTGCATATCCACGAGATCGAAACCTTGTTTCTCCATCTCGTCATACATCATATTCGCTAATACCATCGAAGCGGAGGAAAAGTTTTCGAGGTTCTTTTCGAATTCGGGTTCGAGTTCCTTTTTAATTGCGTTCATCTGTTGTTTTTGTGCATCGTTCAGATCGAGTATCTCGAACATACTCGGCGAAGCAACCGGCATTTCAGAAAGGTTTGCCAACAACGATTCATTCATTTTTTGTTTCTGTTCCGGTGTCATGATGTTGTCGATGCCATCGCATATAAAACCTACCGACAGAGCCGTCAGTTTTTCCTGGACACCTTGGAACTTTTGCTGTGTTGCCGCATCGGCATTTGGGTCGAAGAGAACACTGTGACCTCCCAATGCTTGCATTTCCCGCACAACTTCCATGAGTTCGGCATTATTTTGCATTTCCATTCCCATTCGCATCGGAAGACCTTGGATTTGTTGGTGCTGTTCGTCAGAAACGCCCCAGGCAGCACGGATGTCCGAATCGTTCAACATTCCGAAAGCCATCAGGTTAGCACCTTGACCGTTCCAAAAGGAGCGGATACCGGTTTTTACGCCATTTTTCATGACTTGCTGCATAAAAGGGGACTGCCGCATTTGAGCAAAATTCGGCGGGACTTGGGCATGACCGACCATCGAAAGGAGAAACAGGCAGGCTACAGCGGTGAGGAAAAACTTGATTTTCATGGAATACCTCGTTGGTGACGGACTGGTGCGATTATATCCGATGATGTGCGTTTTAACAGAGATACTCAGAACGGCATGGACACGCATTGTTTGAAACGATGTCAGGGTCGAAACGTTCAATCGGCTCCGCAAATTGCAATTTTCGCCTTGCTAGATTCCCCGGATTCTGCTATAATTCCGCCGGAATCGAAGGAGCAGTAAAGGGCAACGAATGGAAGCGTATCTTTACAATATGAATCAATCTGTCGGGGAAAAAACCGAGGGACTTGCGTCCCCCGCTCAAGGCGAAATTGCAAATGACGAACAACTCATCCAAAAACTCCGACATGGCATCGCCGCTACCCGGCAGTTTTTCTTCAATCACCAGCATCCCGACGGATACTGGGTCGCCGAACTCGAAGGAGATGCCCTCCTCCAAAGCGAAACCATCATGCTCCTCGCCTTTCTCGGTGAAGAAGAGACCGAACTGGCAAAGCAATGCGCCCTGCACCTGCTCGACACGCAGGCAGATGACGGCGGCTGGGGAATGACAACAATAAAAGGGGGCGGCGGTAAATCCGATGTCAACAATACAGTTAAGGCGTATTTCGCCCTGAAACTGACGGGACATGACCCTGGTGCCGAGTACATGCAGAAAGCCCGCATCCGGGCATTGGAACTCGGCGGGGTTGACCAAGTCAATAGTTTTACTCGATTTTATCTTGCCATCCTCGGGCAGATTCCGCACAACGTGTGTCCTGCCGTACCGCCGCAAATGATGCTGCTACCGAATTGGTTTCCGCTCAACATCTATGCGATGAGTGCTTGGTCACGGACGATTTTCGTGCCGCTTTCCATTGTTTCCGCTCTTCAACCGGTTCGGAAACTCCCCGCCGAAAAGGACATCCAAGAGATATTTGTCAAAAAACCCGAACACTGGGGACCGCTCACCGCTCCCGGTAAAAAATTATCCAAAAATCCCTTTACGTGGGATCGCTTTTTCCGAATTTGCAACTCGGCAATGTGGTTTTGTCGGCGTATCGGCTTGACTCCGCTTCGCAAACGGAGCATCGAAAAGGCGAAGCAGTGGACGCTCGAACACTGCGAAAAGAGCGATGGTCCCGGTGCGATTTATCCGCCGATCATTTGGGCGTGGATCGCCTTCAAGTCCCTCGGTTACGCCGATGATTCTCCCGAAGTGCAGTATTGCCGAAAGCAACTCGACGATTTGGTGATCCGCAATGAAAAGCGGGGCAGTGTACGGATTCAACCGTGCAAGTCGCCGGTTTGGGACACCGCTCTGACGCTCAAAGCATTGATGCTCGGCGGTTTGACGGTTTCGCATCCGGCAGTGCGAAAGGGTGTACAGTGGGTCAGGTCGCGGCATATCAAGGAGCCGGGCGATTGGGCGGTACAGTGGGGGAAAGACGGCAGACGGCAGACGGCAGACGGCAGAAACGACGATAGCGTATCCGCCCGGTTTTTGTTTGCAGTAGGGCTACAATTCTTGTCCGCCTTCATTTTGATGGTGTTTGTATTACTGAATAGAACGCCTGCTGTTATAATAGCATCAGGTTCGGCTGCTCTGATGATTTTCTTTTTTGCTTGTTACAGGGTGTGGAATCCTGAAGCATACAAGGTAGGCAATCGACCGCCGGAAAAAAAGCCTGCATCTGATTTGCAACATCCCGTTAGGGATGAATCTCTTGGTAGAAACAAAATGCAAAATCAGAATCTTGGCATTCCGTTAGGAATGCCTCTCTTGGTAGAAAAAGATGCATCCCTAACGGGATGCAGAAAGGAGGAGGGGAACGCTGGTTCTACCGAAAGATGCATTCCTAACGGAATGCGTTCCAACGAAAGCCTTAAAACAGACTCTGCTGCTGACTGCCGTCTGCCGTCTGCCGTCTCCGACGCAGGCGGCTGGTGCTTCGAATTCAACAACGTCTTCTATCCCGACTGCGACGACACCGCAATGGCATTGATGGTGCTTGCCGGTCGATTCGATGCGGCGGGAACAGGACAACTGCCGCCGGACTTGCGGGTAACGGCAATCGAAAATGCCGGTTCGCTGGACGAGGCAAAGCAAAGTGCGTTGGACGTGGCGGATACCTCGGCGGCAATGCAGAGCGGACTCCGCTGGCTACTGGGCATGCAAAACAAAGACGGCGGCTGGGCGGCGTTCGACAAAAACAATAACAAGGAAATCTTGTGCAAGGTTCCCTTTGCCGACCACAATGCAATGATTGATCCAAGCACGCCGGACTTGACTGGTCGGGTGATGGAGTCGCTCGGTCGACTCGGCTTTCGAGTGGGACAACATGCCGAAATTGACCGAGTGGTGGCGTATATGCGGAAGGAGCAACAGGCGGACGGCAGTTGGTTTGGTCGTTGGGGAGTGAATTACATTTATGGCACTTGGCAGGCGTTGACCGGTTTGTCGGCGGTGGGCGTACCGGCGGATGATCCGGCAATTTCGGCGGGAGCGAATTGGTTGCTCGCACATCAACATTCGAGCGGCGGCTGGGGAGAGACACCCGACTCGTATGAAGACCCGGCATTACGGGGCAGCGGCATGCCGACGGCTTCGCAAACCGCCTGGGCGGTGATGGGATTGATTGCGGCAGGAAAGATTGACGAACCGGCGGTTACGCGGGGGATTCGATTTTTGCTGGATCGCCAGCGGCAGGATGGAACGTGGTTTGAACCGGAGTACACCGGCACAGGTTTTCCGCTTGTATTTTATCTGAAATATCACTATTACAGCGTTTATTTTCCGTTGATGGCATTATCGTTGTATGCGGCGAAGCAGCGGGTTCCGAAGTTGGACATCGACGAAGACGAGGCGGTACTGCCGATGAATCGCTTGCGAATCTTTTCGCCGGAGACAGGTTACTATAACAATTCTCGCCCGGATGATCCACCGCCGACATTGCAGACAGCAGACAGCAGACGGCAGACGGCGGCAGAAAAGGAGCGGACGACTGCGAAACCGGTTACGCTGCGGCTGTTTTTGGGATGAGTTACATAATGCAGATTGCATATTGTGGCGATGATATAACTCAAAACGGCATGAAAATGCCGTTTTATTCGTCCGAATTGACAGGAATTGGCAAAATTTAACGATTATTCCAATTTTTCTAAATATAACGGTTTTATTGACCGATGTAGGGGATTAGGAAGTTCGGTAGTGGCTTCCATTACCCCCCCAACACGTGAGGAATTCAATGAAAAGGATCAAAATAACCGCTATTTGTATGAGTCTTTTGGCGACCCTCTCCATGGTCGGCTGTGTTTGTCCCCCCGCCGGTTATTATTCCGGTATGCACCGAGGCTATGCTCCCAACCACATCCCCTGCGACAGTGGATGCGATCCCTGCGGTCCCCCCGAGATGGGCTGTGGTGTCATTGAATACACCGGTACTCCTTGTGCTCCCCAATCTTGCGCTCCTCAGCCGTACATGCCGCCGACTTGTATTCCCAAAGTCGTGGATTGCCGAACCACTTTTTCCCACCTCGGCAATGGCGTACTCTTGATCGGGCGCGGCATCATCGATATTACAGCGGCACCGTTTGTTATCCTTGGTAATGCATTGTCGAGCAACTGTCGATACGAGGTATTGACTCGTCACGACAACGTTGTTTGTTACACCGTTCCTCAATATCAGATGCTCGAACCGTGTGCTCCCTCCTGTACATCAGGGTGTACTGGCGGATGTGATACCTGTGCGGGTGGATACACCGATGGGATTCAATTTGGTACAAGTACTCAGACCCGAACGATGTTGCCAGCACCGGCTCACAGAACAAACTCGGTTACTCAAGCATCGTACCAAGAGCCGACCGCTCCTGTGATGAGGTTTGTTCAACCAAAATAGGGAGAACATGTTCTAACGATTAGCGAACATTAGAAAGCAGGACCCGGCAGGCTTTGGTAAGATGTAACCGCATTGTTTGAGATATTCTTTTACCGTGAAAATGTACGGTATCGCCGGGAATGTCTAATTTTTGGTAAAACGCTTGAAGAATGTTGTCGGCTCCTTTTGATGTGATCAACGGTGCCAGTGCAAACACAGATGGCGTTTTTGTCGGTCTGGTTCAAGCCGAAAACGCAAGGCAGATGCCCAATTTGCAAAAATTTGCAAAAAAACCAAAATTTCTGTATAATGATGTCGCATTCGTGGGTGGTTTTACCATTAACTTCATGAATGGAAGTCTTCCCGCTCGAATGGACTCGACACTCAAAAGTTAGGAGGTACATCATGAAAAGTTTATTGAATGGAAAAATGACCCGTCCGGTAGCCGGTTTTTTAATGCTGGCACTCTGTATTT
>Ga0082212_10005790_pt1 | contig 16770 bp, 21 predicted proteins | sample TergutNt197P3_FD_71548 | JGI IMG/M metagenome (GOLD analysis project Ga0082212, IMG submission 71548) | Neocapritermes taracua P3 segment gut microbial communities from Petit-Saut dam, French Guiana - Nt197 P3 | ecosystem: Host-associated > Arthropoda: Insects > Digestive system > Gut ... | reverse complement strand
GAACGCAATACGAAGTATTGTCAAGTGAGTGTCAACTATTGCATAGTCTATATACTAATCACACAGATTTTTAAATATCCGCTTGGGCGGCGAGGTGAAAAATGCCTAAACATCCCGACTACCAGATTCTAAGCCTTGATGGCGTGAGACTTGATGATGGTGACATTTTTCTGTTGGACCTCGAACATCCGCAATGTTACCGCATCTCAGAAGATATGTCGAACGTTGTTAAAGTCCTACACTGGGAATACGGTAACATCAACGGCAAACGTATTTTCTTCGATGACAGCGAACAAGAATACGCAGAAATTTTACATGCCGATGGTTTATTTCTCGGCTTCGCGCCCGGTCGCCGCAAAAATGACTTCAAACAATAAATCCCCCCTTGGGGGGGGGTAGTTAGTATATATATTAGGTGTGGGCGTTCTACGTTCGGAGAAAATTTGTAGTTTGTATATCTACAAGGCCGTTCCCGGCGCCGGAAACGTGCAGTAAGTTAAAATTAATCTCGGGCAAATATCTTCATCAATGGCCATGTTGACGATGTTTGCAATGATGGCGTCGGTGGTGGCGTGGTTGGAGTTCATGGGTTTCTCCTGTGGTTTTTGAATTTTTGAACAATGTTCCACCGGCAGGGGGAGGGGGGCCTTTGCCTTCAGCAGGCCCCCCGACACTGGCGGTGGAACATGTCTTTTGAGGATGCGTTAGCTACCATCAGGCATTTTGCACGTCGAAACGACAAGCGATAAAGAGCGCCAGAGTTGAGACGTGCTGCCTTTCGCGTACCGTTCGGCGCAAGTGGGAAACGACCGTGACGGCGCGAACGCCGTAGGCGGTTAGCCGGCGCGGTCGTTGCGCGTGAGCGCACCACGCACGCAGGCGGTTGACGCGATTTTGATTGATTGTTGACTTGACAGAGGGTTTTGAGGTATGCTCGTGAAAAAATACGAAGCCAGCAACACATTACCCGTGATGAAAAATCATGGGTTTTTTTGCTCCAAATTTGCTCCAATGAGCCTGACAAAGCTTGTCAAAACTAGTCAGACCTGGTCAATGTATTTTTGTGAAATTGTTGACAAATACTGTCAATGAAAGGCGTAGCGTGGACTATTTTTCTCACTCTTAATCAGTTGGTTCGGTGTTCAAGTCACCGATGGCCCACCAGATATCAAGGACTTAGAGTAACACCTGAGTCCTTTTTTCGTCAGGGTCGCCCTGACCCGCCATCATTATATATACACTCGCCACCCACCCCATAAGTCCTTTTCGGGTGGAAAACAACCCTGACACCTCGCCAACCTTCACAAGTGAGGCCCAGGACTCGTGAAGTATTGGGCCTATGGATACTTTAGCAACTGGAGGACTGGTGAACTCAGAGAGACGTGGAGATTGTGAAGAAATGAGAGATCTAATCCCCATCTTCCCCGAATTTTTCCTTCCCATATAACCATAGAAATTTATCAAGTTCTTTTAGATCATTCAGCACTATAGAGTAGTGCTTAACAAAATCAGCAATAATTGCATTAAATCTATGATAATTTCTGAGTTCTTCTTTCACAAAGTTTGAAAATTTGCTACATTTATTATAGGAGACTAGAATTCTATCAACAAAACTATCATATATAGGATATGATTTTTTATTATGCCAGTTGCAATATTTCGTAGCAAATGAATAGCAGTATATTTCTTTGTTTGTTTTTTGACGTTTTATATAGTGGCCTTTTGCAATTATATCAACTAAATATAGATCGCCATCTTTAAGTCTCTTATCAATTTTTTTTGACCATATATGTCTTGCCATGTTATTCACATCATATACGCTTGTGCTATACAATCTGTTGATTGCCGTAACCTTCAATAATATATCCTCTAGTTCTTCATTTTCTGGAAAACAAAAAATCAATTTATCTATCGCTTTATCAGCAGGATAGTATCGTTCATCATGCTCAAATTTATCAATATATATTGCAACTAAGTCATTACTCGGAGTTTGTAGTTCCATCGTTTTATCCTCAATGCTTGTTCGATAATATAGATCCGTATTATCTTGCTAAAAATATTGTCAAACTTTGTAGTTATCCATGCGCCAGCACGTCAGCAGCATACTGGTTAAGGCTTTTCCCGTTTGCCATTGCTTTAGCGGCGATTCTGGCGTGTAGGGCGGGGTCGAGGCGCAAAACGAACTTGCCCGAATATGGCTTGTTGGGTTCCTTACCTGTGGCGGCAAAATGCTCCAGGTAATCGTCCACGGCTTCCTCAAAAGCCGTACGGATTTCCGCCACGCTCTCGCCTTCGTAGGAAATGATGTCACGTATTCCGGCAATCCGCCCGAACAGGCAGTTGTCTTTCTCGCTGTACTCCACCGTGCCGACATATCCTTTATAGGTCATGGCGTTTTTCATGGCTTGACTCCGCTGCTTTCAAGAAATTCCCGCGCCAGAGTGATTTGAAAGGGAAGATGGCCGCTGGCACGTTTGCCTTTGCGCCCGTACCCCTACAGACTTTTGGACAGTAAAGGCTTTATTGCATCAATGAGTTGGGGGAGCTTGTTTTTGGCAGTATCCCATACAGCTTCCCAGTCAACACCGTCATACTCATGTACAATGACATTTCTCATCCCTCGTGCCAGACGCAGGGGAATTTCCGGATGTTGTTCACAAAATTCAGAGTGTTTTTTCAAGAGTGCGGCAGCGGCTTCCCCAATGATGGTCAAACGTCGAGCCACCATGTCCTGTACGCCCATACCGGCTTCGCTGGTAAAGCTTTCCAGCGTTTCGTCTTGCAGGTACTCCGCAGCCCGTTTGGCAGATGTGTTAATATCATCAAGTAGTTTGATTACGCGAGGGTCCAGGGCGCTCATACACCAACCGCTTCTCTCTCGATGTTCTGCCTCATGTATTCGTGCATGCGGCTTCTGGCAGAAATGACATCTACCGGGACGCCGAGTAATTCTTCCAAGTCTTCATGCAAGCCACCCATGTCAAACAGTGTCGCGCCAGGAAGGAGATCCACGAGAAAATCAACGTCGCTCTCTTCGGTATCATCGCCACGGGCTACAGAACCCACAACGCGCAAATTGGCGAGTAAGGGGTAACGCGCCATGATTTCCAGCACGTCCGCACGATGTTTTTGAAGAATTTGTGAGGGCAGCATACTATTTTTCCTCTCTAGCCGTACTATGCCTAGCTAATTCAGCCACTGTCAAGGCCATTGCTGTCCGGCAAAGCGACCGAGGATATAAAGGTTGCGGACGGGAGATGCACTGTCGCATTGCGGTAATCGGATCAATCCGCTGCCTGCATACAGACTCTTAGGCCGACGCCTGGGCTTGCAGGTGATCATTCACCACGACTTTTATCAATGCTTGCCGGGTAATGCCCAGCTTGGCGGCTTCACGGTCCAGGGCTGTCACCATCCAGACGGGAAAATTGACGTTGACCACTTTGCTCTGGAGATTGATGCGTTTGGCCTTGGAAAAATCCAAAAAAGGCGTCATATCCTCGCCATTGTCAAGCCTGCGGTCAAATTCCTCTGCCGTAATTTCAATAGATTTCTTCTTCATACCATTTAACCTCTTCAAATTTCATATAGATTCAGTATGTAAACAATATTGTTTTGTCAATACACTTTTTCCACCTGGCAGGAAAATAGAAGCGCCGTGGGTGGGCTATCTGCAGGTTGTCGGCTCCGGTTGCTGCAAATGCCGCAAATACTTCGCGGACGTGTTGATACCCCTTGCTGTTATTGGCAACGTGCGCCACCGCATAAGATCATAGCATCGGGCTAGCTGGACAAGATAAACAAAATTGTTTATATTCTCGCCATGAACAGTAAGGATTTCAAACGTTGGCTTGCCAAGCAGGGCGCAACCTTCGGCAGCATGAAGGGATCGCATCTCAAGGTATACCTTGACGGCAAACAAGCGATTTTGCCGATGCACAGTACCGAGTTGAAGACCGGCACGGTGGAAGGCATCAAAAAGCAACTTGGATTGAAATAGAGCGAGGACTATATGAAGTTTCCAGTAACCCTCACCCCAGATGAAGCTAGCGGCGGTTTTGTAGTCACCTTCCCCGACATTCCCGAAGCAATCACGCAAGGCGAAACCAAGGAAGAAGCGTTGGCAATGGCGCACGAAGCCCTGGAAGCTGCTTTGGAATTCTATTTTGAGGACAAGCGCGCTGTGCCTGCACCTTCCAGAGCGAAACGCGGGCAGGACGTTGTTGAGCTTCCCGCCAGCTTATCCGCTAAAATTTTGCTACTCAATGAAATGCTTGCTCAGAATGTTCGCCCGGCTGAACTGGCGCGCCGCCTTGGAACCTCTCCGCAGGAGATCAACCGCCTGACCAACCTGCGGCATACTACCCGCATCGACGGCATTGACTCTGCGCTCCGCGCGTTGGGTCGTTACTTGGAAATGCGGCTAGTCTGACTTTTGGCGGGAAGCGGGGCTTTTTTGCAGGCAAAATCGCCCCTCACAGGCGCGTGGAGGGGAAAGCCGGTACAGACTCTTAGGCCGATGCTTGGGCTTGCAGGTGAGCATTCACCACGACTTTTATCAATGATTGCCGGGTAATGCCCAACTTGGCGGCTTCACGGTCCAGGGCTGTCACCATCCAGACGGGAAAAAAATGTGAGGCCGCAGCCTGGCTATTCCGGCTGGGTGTCCCGCAACAAACGCTCCCGCAGCAGAGCGTCCACATGGCGGCGGGCATCCAGCACCGCATGGATGTAAACACATTGTTCGGCCTCATCCGCCTGATACACCATACGGTAAACGCTCACGTGAATTTCCCGAAAATCCATAATGTGCATTTTGGCGAGTTCAGGAGGAAAGTGCCCGCGTGAGGGCAAAGTTGCAAGGCTCGCCCGGCCTTGTTGAAAAAGCTGTAGCAACGCTTGCGCCTGCTCAATGCCGTCGCGTTCAGCGATATAATCGAGAATAGCGGCGAGATCCAGTTCGGCGCTCTGCGTGAAACGCACAGCCCAGTCAGAAATGCCTTTCGCCCGCTTACTTTTGGGCATGGCCTTTGCTCACGAGCTTCGCTTGCAGGTCAGCAAACACGTCATCCGCGTCACGGGTCTTGCCCTGCTTTACCTCACGTGAGCTGACCGCCAGCATTTTCAGCATGGCTAGGCTTTCCCGCATGGAGTCGTATTCGCGTACGTCGATCAGCACGGCTTTGGCTTCGCCGTTTTGCGTAATCACCACCGGGTTTCCGGTCTCTGCAACATCGCGGATAATTTCTGCCGCATGGGCTTTGACGTAGCTGATAGGTTTTATCGCTTGATGGAGTTGCATGCCTTCCCTCCTGTATTGACCCATATTCAGACCGAATTTAGCATATGCTGTTGTTCTCCATGCGTCAAGAGCCTCAAGTTTCTTCCGACCATCACTTTCACTCATGGCCTGTGGTGGGAAAGCGCGGCAGGGAAAGATACCGTCGCATTGCGGCAATCGAATCAACCCTGTCCGGTTTCCATGGGGCTACGCCAATTCTACGACGGGAGGAAATTTCTGGTTTGTATATATACAGGTTGTAATCTATGCTGGTCGCATGATCCGCTTGTACTGCAACACTTTTGGCGGCCTCGCCGTAATGTTTGTTCTGCTTGCTATGAATAATGGGATCATTCGTCTGTGTAATCGACATGGCACAATTGCGCCATAGCCTGCAGATATTCATCGTGACGATCAAGATAGAACGCTAGGGCGCGCTTGAAATTGCGGCCTACAAGACCATCGACGAAGAGCTGGCTCACTTCCTGTACGCAGAGCAGGACGAGCTGGGAACGCAATACGATAACGCGTTCTTCCTGCGATATCTGGCGCGCGAAATGGCGCAGCGTATTTTGGGCGCGAGGCAGATACAGCCAGAAATACATAAGATCCAGAGCATTGCTGATAACGGTGATTTCCATGCCCTTGGCTTCATCGGAGAGCATTTTCAAAAAACTCGTCGGCGTACGCAACATGGCCAATACGTCTTTTTCCGGAAAAAGGATTTCCAGGCGCGCATAGGTATCAAAAATGCGGGCCAGTTTCGTTTCGTAGTCCCAATGGCGCAGGCGCATATTGGTCTGGCGGTCGCCGAACCCCTCAATCAGGGCCGCCACAGTATCCGAAGCCATTTTGGATGTGATCGCCGCGCAGGGTTGCAGTATGGCATAAGGGAAAGCGACTCCGAAGAATGCCAAGGCTTCATAGGCAGTGAAATCGTACAATATGGAAACGGGAACAGCCAGAACACTGCGGAAAATATTCGCGATTGCCACCTCTGCGGGGAAGCCCCTGTACAGGTTGTGCGCACAGATATAAAAGCCATTGACAGTTGAAATAACAGTATAAACCAAGACGGGTTGCGTTTCTACGCTCAAACCGAAGGCCTGCTCCAAAATCATGGCGCGTATGAGCAGCTCCAGAAGAGGTACGGAGAAACCCGTATACATAAGCGAATCACATAGACGCGTCCAACTTACATAATTGTTCCATCGCAGGAGCGTGGTGCGGAAGATGCCTCCCCCTCCGACGACGGACTGCACGATGTTGCGAAAGCCGGTAATGGCAAAGAAGATGAGGCCTCCAAACCATGCGAGTACCCACCAGTCTTGGCTGTACAGGAAGGAGAGAACGGCGGGGATAAGTCCAGCCAGCACTTTGAGGGTATTTGCCAGTTTTGCGTTCAGGTAGCGCGGGCTTGGGGAGTTTTTTGCATCAACGGACGTGAGAGCGCACACTTTTTGCGAGCCGCCTATGGAACCGCCCAGAGGCATTATATTGCTTGCACCATTCACTTTGGCGGTGGAAGATTGCGAAAGCCATGTTTGCACGCGAGTATAGCCGAAGCGCTTGCACGCGGGGATTTTCCGGATGAGCCGCCGTAAACGGCCGCCGAGGCGCGAATCGGCAGTGCGGTGGTACTGGATTTGTTCAACAACATCAACAAAAACAGGAATCCGCACACCGGCGCCCATAAGCTTTTTGTCTTGGCGCACCACATGCGGCGACAGGGTTTCTTTGAACACCAGGCCCATGCCCAGGGTTTTGCGGGATCGGCTTGTGGAATCCGTGCCTATGCTCGTCCGCAGAGGCGTCGCCTTATAAAAATCCTGCAACGCTCGAATATCGCGGAGTATGGCCCGAAAAAGCTTGCAGCGCTCCTCGTCGGCCTGATCATGATGGTCGCATTCAAATTGCCTGATCATATCACGAATGAGCTGCTGCAAACGCGGCGCGCTGCCGGTATTGATGGCAAGCTGAAGCTGATTGACTTCCTGAAGGCGGGCAAGCCTGCCTTCAAGCCATTCCTTGAGGTTGAAGATTTCCAGATGGGTAATAAGCCCTTGGCAGCTCCAGAGGAGTTCCAACACGTCCTCCGGGTTCAGGCCGGCAAGGTTTAGGACGATGTGGTGCCCGACGCGCATGCCGGAAAGCCAGTCCAGCAGCACGAGGGGCGACAGGCGCAGGATGTCCGGCACGCCGGGGCTGTCACTGGGAATGTTGGGATCAGGCAGGTCCGGATTGTGTTCCGGGGCGAGGCAGCTATCAGCAAAATATGACGGCTCTATTTCGCTGATCAGATGTATTTGTTTTTCAATGTCCGCACGATCCTGATCGTTGGCTTCAGCAAGTTCTCGCCGCAGCACGCCCAGCCGCTGCAGAAGCAGAGGGCGGCAATGCATGTGTATGCATTCAGCCAGATGGAGCAGGGAGGCTTGCCCCGTACCGACGAACTCCCGGAATTGCGCTTCCGGCAGAGGAGGAAACTCCACCGCAAAGCGCGCGCTTTCATGCAAACGATGGTATGTGTTCCAGTTCTCCAGCAGCATGTACATGGACTTCTGCTGCCAGGCGGAGGCTTCACGCCCCTTCTTCATAAGATGCTGTACCGGGGCTTCCGTCAAAAACTCCAAAAAACCATCGGCATTGGTAAAGCCGCGCGGCACCCAGACGAAATGTACATAACGTCCTCTGAAGGGGCATGCGAACTCAAGTCCGACGCGCACGGTCATGCCCATAATATCCGCGGCTTGCAGGAGTTCTCGTGCGGCTTCGGCCTCAACATAGTTGTAATAAATGACCGTAAGATACCGTATGCCTTTGATCCAGGCATCCATAATAAGATGGGTGGGTGTTTTTCGGCCTTTGGTATTGGCATCGTGGACATGGTGGTCAAAAGCCAGTTGGCTCCAGCTTTCGGGCATTTCCAGCAAATGGTAGCGATGCAACAGACGGCGCACGAGACGGGGGTTGCCGGCGACTGCGTGCCGGAAGTCATGGGCCAGCATGAGCTGTTTACGTTCGTCACCGTGGGCGCGTACCAGATCCTTCATGGTCTGGATGAGGACGCGCGCCGCATTGCGGCGCAGTACGCTCCGGGCGGTGGTCAATACCATGTCATAGAGGGATTGCAGGGCGTGCAGACGATCGGCGGCCTGTCCGGCCTCAAGGCTGTTGAGCAGTCTGGTTACGGCCATGGCGATGCGCATTTCGCGCGAGAATGCAAGGGCCATGATGCCGTGAGGATGCAGGTTGGCGTCAAAAAGCCTGCGCTCAAGAGTGGCATCGCGTGTAGCGTTGAGCAGGCGGTTGACCATGGCTAAAAGTTCGTGATCCTGCCTGTCGAAATATACCCTTTTTTCCCAATTGTTCACCGCAGTCACGCTCGAACTTCTCGTATTTTCTCAATGCTTTGCGTTTTTATTATGTATTACAAATGCTCCCCTGGTAAGTCCCTGCGGTGAGTATAGAAAAACACAGAAACTTACGCGCAGCATAACACGCTGGACAGACTGCGTCAACGGCGTAACGGAAAATTGATTGATAAATCAGTAGGCTATATCGGCATGCTTAAGCTTTTGTAGGAGGATTGCAACGATTCCAGTCTTCACCCCTGACACCCATGACAAGCGCGCAAGCTGGTCTGTCCGCACTCGCAACTGTGACTGCATCCGCGCCGCTCCATGCCGGAACGCCTCTCACACGTGCACACGCGCCTGTCCTGCGCTCCACCGTATGCCCGATACTTTGCATGTAACATATTGTTTATTTGCTCTATTTCTTCTCTCGAAAGCGTATCCTGCAAATCGTCCGCAACCCGCCGCGCAAGCTTCCGTCTGCCTTTATCGGCTCTTCGTTCTGCCGCCATTTCCATTCCCTCCATCAATTCAAAAGCCCTCGCCGAGTATTGGCGGATTTTCTTATGCGCAATGGTTCCTCGCGCATTTCAGCCAGCACGGAGCGTGCTTCCACGCCCTCGGCTCTATTATCCGTCTTGCGGCGCCGTCCGCCTGTCCAACCCGGAGCGTCTATCCCGGCCAACGCGCCTTTCATCTTCTGTTTCTTCGCGTTTTTTGTATAACTTTTCGTTAATCTTATCAATTTTTTCTTCCGTAAGAGTGTCCAACATCCTGGATAACAACAACAAATCGGATGAAAGGTCGGACGAACGCCTTGGACCTTGCCGCCTATCACCGCCTTGACGCCTTTCCTCGCGCATCATCGTCATGCTTTCCCCCTTCCCCCATTATCTTTTCTGCTTCTCACGCCACTTCCATGCCTTCGGCTTCATCCCGGACAGCCGTGCGCCCGCGCACAAAGGCTCAACGGTGCTCGTCGCTTGCAACGTCAACGACACGGCACATTAATATTTTTTTCTATTTTTGCTGTAATTTTTTTATATCTTTCTTCGATGTCGTCTGGAAATACACTTGAATAAAAATCAACCTTGCTTATTAAATCCCTAATCGAGGCATCATCATTTCTTTTTTTATCAACAGAAAAATCAATATATTTATCAATATATGTATTTATTTCAACATTATTATGTTTTTTAACAGAAGCAATAAGATCACGCGCATCATAAACATCTGTCTTCGATAAACATTCTGCCATTTTAACCATTAACCATAATCTTATATACGTATCATCGCAAATATCAAAAGCATCTTTAAATCTGCACAGCGCAATATCATATTCTTGCATGAAAAAATAATAAATAGCGAGACATTCAAATTTATCACGAGCAGAAGATGAAAAATGTCTATCTGCATATATATCATACCAGCGGACAATATTTTTATAATTATACACTAATGAATTTGTCTTTAGTGCAATATCTTTGTTTTTGTCATATGTTGTTTGCAAACGATTATATCGTTCTTCATACGCTAATTTATTAGGCGCATTGACTTGATTCAGAAATTTTTTATACCATTCATTGCGTGTTTGCGCCAATATTTTTGCCCTCGGAAGCGTAAACGCAGGATTTCTATGAGGGAAGTGATGGATTTGCAAAAAGTTTCTTACTATTGGCAAACTTTCACCGTGAGTAATAAAGTCATGCGCGCCGCCGATTGACCATAAATGCGGATGGTTCTTATCATATCGCAAAAGTGGAATTTTACCGCCTGCGCCCTTCATGCACAAGGGTTGAAAATCAGCAGGGTGGTAACCTTGAACGTGATAGGGCTGGTGAGTCGGAAGATGGTCAAACATACGCCCGTGAATGGCGCGAATTGAAGAATCCAATTGCTTCAAAATATCCAGTATGGTAAAATTGCTGTCAAAGTTAGGAAATTCATCAGCATCAACAAATAACCACCATATTTTATCTTCTTGCGTTATATCGTTTATATGTTTAACCGTTGCATTGAGATGCGCAACCTTTTGATCCTCATCAAAATCTTTAGTCTCGAATATGGTGGCTAATTTTGCTCCTGCATTGACCCCATTTTCAACAGTCTTATCAGTGCTCGCGTTATCAACGATGAAAACATTGGAGCAACCCTGCGCAAATGCGTGTTTCACTGTAGATTCAATAATATCTTCTTCGTTCCACACACACATGACTGCATTCAGTATCATAGTGCATTCACTCCGCAACTCAGGCAGCGCCATCGTATCGAGATAGCTGCTGACTAGATGTTCAGCCTAGCGTGACTCGCGCCAAATGACAAGGGAAGTGAAGAGAGTCCGCTCTGTCCCTCCAGTTTTTCCGGACCCTAAGCCTTGCGCTGCATTACGCATTGGTCTATATGCATGCGAGAGACTTGCCTCTTTATTTTCAGCACATTTTTTTAAGGAGTCGCTATGGCATCCGGCACAGTGAGCAAAAACAAAGCCGCGGCGAGCGGCAAACGGCGTTCGCTGGGCAGGCAGATCCTGTTGCTCATATTCGGCATGACCGCGCTTACCGTGGCGGTTTCCTCACTTGTCAGCTTGCAAATCAGCAGGCAGGCCAAGCGCGACATGCTGCGCAACATGGCGGAAAACGGCGAGCAGGTGAGCAACCTGCTGCGAATGTCCATAGAAAAACCCATGCTTATCGGCGATGACGAGACAACTGCCCGCGAATTCGTTCTGCTGGCCGAAAAATTTCCCTCCGCCTACGTGTCCATAGCCAGCTACGATGGAACCGTGACCTATGCCACCAGGCCCGCGGATGTGCGCAAGCCAGTGGACGCGCTGTATATTCCCAGCGTGGTGGCGCTCTACAAGCGCGCCTTGCAGGGCCTGACATCTGATGGACAGATACTGACCCTTGAGGGCAAAGAAAACTATGTGCAGGTCATCCCTATTCTGAACGCTCCCGCCTGTTACCATTGCCACGGCAAAAGCCAGAAGGTGCTCGGCGCCATGGCGGTCAAACAGGATGTTTCGCGGCAGATGGCGGATTTTTCGCAGGGATTGATCACCAACGTCCTCGTGTTGCTGGGCGGTTGTTCTTTGCTCGCCTGCGTCATCTTTCTCTTTATCCGCAACCGGGTCAGCATACGGGTGAACAGCCTTGCGGCCTCCTCGGACAGCATCATCGCCGGAGATCTCAACACCCACTTCGCGGTGCGCGGGGAGGACGAACTCGGGCATCTCTCGCAAAATCTTGAGTCCATGGTTCACCAACTCAAAGAGCGTCTCGGTTTTTCCCGGGGCATCATGCTTGGCATCGCGGCGCCCTTCGTGGTGGTGGACAAGGCCGGCGTAATTACTTACCTGAACGCGCAATTCATGGCCTTCTGGGATTTGCGCGGCACACCGGAAGACTTTTACGGCAAAACATCCGGAGAGCTTCTGTACAGCGACGCCGGCAAGAAAACCATGCTCGACCAGGTGCTGGCGGACAAAAAGGACATGCTGGGCATACCGATCGCACTCAGCAATGCCGTATCCAACAAAAAGTTTATGCGCGTCACGGCCTCGCCGCTATGGGATCTGGACAACAACCTGCTCGGCGCCTGCATGCTGATTTCTGACGAAACGGAGATCCACGCGCAACAGACCAGAATTCTGGCCCTGAACGAACGGATCACCATGTCCGTCAAGGAAGCGAATACAATTTCCGATCATCAGGACAAGGCCTTCCATCGTCTGCGTGAACAGCTTGGCAAAACAGCCGAGGCCGCACAGGCGCAGGACAACGCCTCGGAAGAAACGGTGACGCGCATACGGGAAATGAACGATACCCTGGAATCGCTGGCCAACCGCGCCAAACAAACCACCGAGGATACTCGCGCCACACGCCGGGAAGCCGAGGACGGCAGCCACGTGGTCAACGAAACCTTGGACTGCATCAACAAGGTGGCGGATTATGCCGAGCGCACCGAAAAAGGCATGCAGGCGCTCGGTGAGCAGACAGCGGGCATCACAACCGTTGTGGAGCTCATCGAGGACATCGCCGATCAGACCAACCTGCTGGCCTTGAACGCGGCCATTGAAGCCGCCCGGGCCGGCGAAGCCGGGCGCGGGTTCGCCGTTGTGGCCGACGAAGTGCGCAAACTTGCGGAAAAAACCATGGTCGCCACCGCCGACGTGAACAAATCCATCTCAGCGCTCCAGACGGAGGTGGCGCAGAATATTTCCCTGACCAATGAAACGCTGCAACTCACCCGCGCCGCGACGGAACTCGCCGTCAAGTCCGGCCAGAGCCTGGCCCGCATAGTGGACATTGCCGAACACGCAGTAGGTGAAGTGTTGTCCATATCCGACGCCACGACCGAACAAGCCCGCACGAGCAGCATCATGGCCTCGGCCATGGACGAAATCAAGGACATGGCCCGCCAGGCCGTGGGCAATATGAGCGAATCCGAGGCCTTCGTGGCGGAACTCGCCGAATTGGCCAAGGACTTGAAAAACCTTGTCGAGTCCATGGGGACGGAACGCCGCCAGACGGATCGCCTGCAGTTGGACGCGCCGTACATGCTGAGTATGGAAGGTCCCGGCGGCAAATCCTGTGCCTGCCGTCTGCTGGACGTGAGCTTAAGCGGCTTGCGCCTGGAATTCCAGGGCAGCGGCTCAAATGACCTCGCCGCCCAAGCCGCCGTGCGCATACATGCGGATCAGGCGCCGTTGGACACGTTATTGCGTGGCGGAGGCGGGTGTATCGCCTGGCGCGACGGCATCCTCTGCGGCATCGCGCTGGATTCGCCGCTCCAGGTGCAGTTCAGCGACCTCAAAGAGCTTATCGACAGTCTCACGCAACGCAGGTAACGCCCGTCAGCGGGACTTTGAACACTCGAATTTTTTACAGAGAATGCACGATAAGCAGCGGGACTCTGAGATACTGAAACACGCGCTCCGTAAGGCCGCCCATGGCGAACTTGCCCGGCTCATCGTTACCGTCCGTGCACATGACAACGACATTGCACTTGCTGTTCGCAGCAAACCTGGGAATGTGCGTCACGGGAGAACCCTCCGCAATATGCACACTGTACGCGATACCGGCGTCTCGCGCGCGTTCCGTCAGCGGGCTGAGCAGTTTTTCCGCCTCGCTGGTGTCCTGCATGACCAGCTTCCTGTGCGCCTCCCCGGTGATCAGGTACGGCACGTCATCCACGCAATGAAGAAAGCATACCTCGCCGTCTTCCCGCACGACCTGCAGGGCCTGCTCAAGCGCCCGCGCGGCGCGTTCCAGGTGGAACTTACCGCTGACAGGCACGAGCGCCTTCTGGTATCCCATGGCTTTTCTCCTTTGCTGGTTTTCCCCTGATGCCGCGTCAGGCGCTTCACTGATTCAAGCCCAGCTTGTTGAGCAAGACCAGCGAAAATTCAAATAGAAGGTACGCGCTAGCGAACCATGTGACAGCACTCAAAAAGGTATTGTCCGTCTTTTTCTTCACAAAAGAAGCCAAGGCGCCTGCAATCCAAAGAATAACAAGCCCGACTGCCAGATAAAAACAGATTGTCATTACAGGAGACATGACAGAAGACATGACAGGACGCCACCTTTCAGCGTATTACTTCCGCGATTTCCGCATGCGCGCGCAGGACTTTCTGCGCGTACACCTCGCCGGCCCGCCCCCGGCTGCCGACGTAATCGTACAGGGCTTTCTCGACAGACCCCCGCCGCTCCAAAAGGTTGCCGAACAACGTCCCGGTCGCGCAAAAATTCATTCCCGGCTCATACAGGTGCGTTTCATTCTCAATGCCGCAGGAGTCAACGAGGGTCGGCCTTCCGGCGCGCCTGGCATCGCGTATTTCGCCTTGCTCCAGATGGATGGGGTTGATCTGCCCGAGGCCCCGTCCGCCGGGACCGACCGTTCCGGGACGGAAGGTGGACTCAACGGACATAATCGCCAAAATCATGTTGCCGTGTTCGTGGTCAGTCGCCCATGCCGCCAGATTTTCGGCAAGCGACAGCTCCACCCTGTACCGCTCCGTCAAATGGGCGACCAAACGCGGCGCGTTGTCCTTGCCGGCATCGCGGGCAACGGCCGGGTAGACTTTCACGCCCCACGCATCCGGTCCCGACCTTGGATACGGCACAATGTTGCCGCCGTTAATGCCGGTATATTCCGGCGTTGTCAGCAAAAAACACAAAACGGCGCACAGGCAGGCAAGAAAAACACTAGCCCGGCGCTGCACGGCAAGCGGCTGTAGTCGGCGGCGTCTGCTCTGGAACATGGGCCAAAATAGCCTCATGCGGAAAAAAATACAAGACCCGCCGCACGCCGCACGCGCATAGCAGCCGCGCCTATTGACGCCGTAAGGGATACTCGACTATTACTCGTTGAAAATCATTGCATACAAGGGACACAATCATGACCTATACGTATACGAAATGGGATCCGGACCTGGCGACGGGGCACAACATCATTGACAAGCAGCACCAGCAGTTGATCGCCGCAGTAAACGCGCTCTTTGATGCGCACCGGGAAGGCAAGGGACCCAAGGCGGTGGAACAGACGATGGACTTTCTGGTGGCGTATACGATCAAGCATTTCGGCGACGAGGAAAAAATCCAGGAAAAGGCCGAATACCCGCATTATCGAGCACATAAACTGCTTCATGACGGATTCAAGGGCGAGGCGCAGGATCTGGCCGCCGCATTGCGCCGGGACGGTCCCACGGACGAGTTCATCAGCCATGTCTGCGTCACCATCGGCCGGTGGGTGATCAACCACATCAAGAGCGAGGACTTCAAAATGGCCGCACACGTCAAAAGTAGGGAGCACAACGCATGAATGCAAGAAAACCCTGCTCGCTCCGCCTGATTCTGGCGGGAATATCGGCAAGTCTCCTGCTGCTGTCCGCGCCGATGTATTCGGCATATGCCGCGGATTCTACAGCCACGAAAGCCAAGACCTATGCGTCGGATTCAGCGATCACAACGGAACTCAAGGCGAAGTTCCTGGCGGAAAAGGGCTTGGATTCTATGGATATCAAAGTGGAAACCACAAAGGGCACCGTCACCCTGCGTGGACAGGTGCGAAAAGAGTCCCAATCCGAGCTTGCCGAAAAGATCGCGCGGGATACCAAGGGCGTGCGCGGCGTGAAAAACAAAATTTCCGTCATGCCCTGAAGGCCTCTCGTGAACGAACGGCTGCTATATTGGCGATTGTCCGGCTTCACTGCGTAAACGCCGCACCGACGCCAGCATCAGCAGCGAGACGACGAAGATCGCCGCCATCGCCCCCGCCAGGATATACAGGGTAAGCGTGTAATTCCCGGTGTACGCCACCAGCCGGGCGGTCAGGGTCGGCCCGACGATGCCCGCGATGCCCCAGGCAGTAAGCACGGAACCGAGGATGGCGCCGAGCTGGCGTACGCCGAAGATGTCGCTGATAAAGGCGGGCAGGCAGGCAAAGCCGCCGCCGTAGCAACTGATCATCAACAGTACCAGCGCGTGGAACACGGGTTGGGCCGTGGTGCGCGTCAGCAGCAGGTATATCCCGAACTGCAGGACAAAAAAGACCATGTACGTGGCCGTGCGGCCGATATAGTCCGATACGCTCGCCCAGAAGAAACGGCCGATGCCGTTGAGCAGCCCCATCATGCCCACAAGACCGGCGGCCTGGAGGGCCGTCATGCCCGTCATCTCCTGCGCCATGGGCGACGCGACCGAAATGATGCTGATCCCGCAGCCGATGTTCATGAACATCATCAGCCACAGGTAATAAAAACGGGGCGTGCGCAAAGCCTCCCCGGCCGTGAGATCCGCCAGCATGCCCTTGGGCGTTTGCGGCGCCGTCCGCGCGGCGCCGGATGCGGGCGTGGGCGACCAGCCTTCCGGCGGCGGCGTCAGGGTGCAGGAAGCCAGGAAGATAGTCGCCCCGTAAACTCCGGCAAGCACATAGAGCACGGCCCACACGGGCAGAAACTTCATCATGGCGACCATGATCGGCCCGAAGACCAGCGAGCCGAAGCCGAAACCCATGACCGCCATGCCGCTGGCCATGCCGCGCCTGTCCGGGAACCACTTGAGCAGGGTCGGCACCGGCGCGATATAGCCGATACCCAGGCCGATGCCGCCGATGCAGCCGTAGCTTAAGATG
>Ga0082212_10005789_pt1 | contig 16773 bp, 12 predicted proteins | sample TergutNt197P3_FD_71548 | JGI IMG/M metagenome (GOLD analysis project Ga0082212, IMG submission 71548) | Neocapritermes taracua P3 segment gut microbial communities from Petit-Saut dam, French Guiana - Nt197 P3 | ecosystem: Host-associated > Arthropoda: Insects > Digestive system > Gut ... | reverse complement strand
CGTGAGGTAAACTCCGCCGCCATAACCGGTTGCCGTGTTTCCTGCGACGGTGCAGTTTGTGAGAGTCAAAGGACCGCCGCTGTAAATTCCGCCGCCGTTGCCGTAAATGCTGCCAAAGAGACCGCCGCTCTTGGGACCGTCCGCCTCGTTTCCGGCAATCAAACAGTTTGTCAACGTCATCGAAGCGGAGACGCTAAAAATCCCGCCGCCGCTACTGCTCCCCTTGCTGGTGCCGTCACCGGCAACGTTGCCATTGATATGGCAGTTGGTCAGCGTGATCGACCCCGAATATCCCAAAATCCCGCCCCCTGTGTTATCTGCATAGTTGATGGAAATATAACAATCCGTTGCGGTGAATGTACCGGTATTGTAAACCGCACCGCCGTTGTAAATTGCATGGTTATGACTAAACATGCAGTATACAACGCTTAATGTACCGCTGTTGTAAACCCCGCCGGCGTGACCATTATAAAGATTGGTTTGTTGAGCGATATTTTGGTAAATGTCGCACTGGACCATGGTCAGCGTCCCCTTGTTATGGACCGCACCGCCGTCTCCATTGACGTAGCCTTTCGTAAGTTCGAGTCCCGCCAGTGTAACGTTGGCATTGGCGGCGATATTGAATACCCGCGACCGCCAATTCATTTCAATGCTAAACGCGGCGTATGTACCACGATTATTAAAAAAGTCACTGACGATGGCGACCGACCGGTTAATCGTAAACTCCCCTTCGGTGGCAATCAAGAGATTGTCGGAGTTCTTGAGAACGATAATGTCGATATTCGTATTTGCCAGGGCACTGCGAAGTTCGCTCTCATTGGCAACGTACTGAGCGGCACCGGAAAGATTCAGCCCATACCTTGCATTGATTTGGGCAATATCGCTGGCGATGTCAGCCGCTCCTAGCGGTTGAAGAGTGTTTTCTGCATCGAGCCGGTATTCAGTTTCCGCCGGAGTACCGGCGAAATTGTCCGTCAAAGTCCAGGGGCTGACGGAGAGCATTTCCCGTCCTTCGAGTTCTTCGATTCGGCACAGCCGACCGCGCCGCTGCTTGGCGGCTTTTTTTGATGTGGAACCATCACCTAAAAAACGGCTGAAACCGAACATTTTCATAGCAGTCTCCAAACACGGGCAGAATTCCTGATTCTAAATTCTAATGTAACGCCTTTCACCCCAAAAGTCAAGCCAAAAGTAAAAAAAATGGAAAAAAACCAGTTTGTTTGCAGGTTGCAATCTTCGGAGTCCGTTAACAAGTTTGCACAAAAAGCCGTCATTCCCGCGAAAGCGGGAATCTAGACGAGCGGTTGGCACACTGTTTCTCTGGACTCCCGCCGGAGCCTGCCCTCGGCCTGATCGGGGGCGGGAGGGACGGAAAGACGAAACTTGTCAGCGGACTGGCAATCCTCGCGCACGACACGAGACGTGAAAGTTCTTGCAATTTCCCGCATTGCCGTTTATAATTGTGCATTTCCTTGATTTCACTAAAAATCCCATGCAGAAAAAACTTTGCCTTTCCTTGCTGTTTTTCGTCATTGTCCTCCCGGCTTCGGCAGCGACCGTTTCCTTATCAACGCTGCTCGATGAAATGATCGACCGCGATGCCCTCACACGATTTCCCGATCCCGCTTACGTCTGCGTGCAGGCAAGTTCCTACGACCGAGCCTCCAAAAGCCCGACCGAAAACTGGTTCGCCAACGCCGATGCCTCGCAGTTCATCCGCGAAGAGATGAACGGCAATCGCAAAGAATGGGTACTCATGGATGCCGAAGGTCCCGGTGCCATCGTCCGATGGTGGATCACCGCTCCGCATTACAAAGTCATCTTCCGCGTCTATCTTGACGGTAGCGGCACGCCGTCCCTTGAAGCAAACATTGCTGATCTCATCGGCGGGAAATTCCTCGTTGATGCTCCGCTCTCCGCCGAACGGGCACGCGGACGCAATCTCTATCTGCCGATTCCCTATGCCAAACGGTGCAAAGTAACGGTCGATAACATGCCGGAACAGAAAAACCTCTATTACCAAATCAATTATCGAACCTACGCCAAAGGCACCAACGTCGAGTCATTCACGATGGATAATTTTAAGTCACTCAAAGATAAAGTCGAGAGTGTGCAGAAAACGCTCCTCGAAGCGTGGGAATACGGTGTGAAAGGACCAGAAAGTTCATCGCGTACAATCATACAAAAAGGCGGAATGCCACATCAGTTGACCAAACAACCGTCAATCACATTCCGAGATAATCCTGATGGCAGTTGCGCATTAAACAACATCTTCATGAAAATTGATGCCGAAGGGGAAGAATTAGCCCAGGCATTACGAAATACCGTCATCTCGATCAAGTTCGACGATAAAGAAACCGTCTGGTGCCCGCTTGGCGATTTTTTTGGTAGCGGGGTTGGATTGAATCCCTACAAAAGTTGGTACACCCAGATCAGAGAAGATGGTACATTAGTATCGATTTGGAAGATGCCTTTCCAAAAAATGGCGGAAATATCACTCATCAACTACGGCGACAAAGACATCAAACTTATGTATTGGCAAACGACGGTGAGTGGTTACAAATGGGACGAGCGTTCAATGTACTTTCATGCCGATTGGCGGCAACAGCGGAACATGGAGACGGTTCCGCCGCGCGACTGGAATTACACCAAAATCAAGGGGCACGGCGTTTTTGTCGGCGATGTACTCTCCGTGTTGAACCGCCATCCTGCGTGGTGGGGGGAAGGAGACGAGAAGATTTACGTCGATGGCGAAACATTCCCATCGCATTTCGGCACTGGAACGGAAGATTATTACGGTTACGCTTGGTGTACGCCGCAGTTTTTTGAGGCACCCTTCCATTTTCAGCCGCGTGCCGAAGGACCCCGCAATTACGGCAACGTCACGAACGGTCGGGTGCGGTTGCTCGATGGTATTCCCTTCAAAAAGGACTTCCGTTTCGATATGGAAGTTTTGCATCATCAGAAAGCGATTGTGGATTACGCCGTCGCAACGTTTTGGTACGCTTTCGACGGTGCTTCGCTTGTCGATTTTCCTTCCCGGCAAGAGCAGATTGCGGAAGTGAAGTCGCCGGTGTTGTACAAAACGCCGGTGTCGTTGGACATTCCCGGCTTTAAGATCGAAAAGGCTCCGACCGGCGGTGCCGTCCAACAGCAGGGCATGCGAAATTGGAGCGGCGGAAAATGGCACAACGACGATCAACTTTGGTGGACGGGCGCGAAGCCGAACGACAAACTCGAATTGATTCTCGAAACGGACAAAGAGGGGACGTACAAACTCATTGCCGAACTGACGAAGGCGCGGGACTACGGGATCATTCAATTTAGCGTGGATGGCACGAAGGTTGGCGGTCCGATAGATTTGTATAATCCTGATGTCATTCCGACGGGAGCGATTGAAGTCGGTACGGTAGAGTTGAAACCGGGCAAACACGTCGTGCAGGTCGAGATTCTCGGCAAGAACGACAAGGCAGAACCGAGTTACATGGTCGGCATCGACCAGTTGAAATTGCTGTTGCCGTGACGTTTGGCTGAATTTGAGAATCAGTCGGCATCCTACCTTTCGAGCGTGTTTAACAAACTTGTCAACGGACTGGTGCTTTGTCTTGGATACAGAGCGTCTCCCTTGCATTTTTTGGGTTCACCTTCATAATGGTAGCGTTTCCAATACTTTATTCTCCTTTGCCGAAGGTTTCGTGAAAGTCCTTAAATATCCGCATCCCATCCTGAAATACAAGAGCAAGCCGCTGCAAAAAATCAATCAGGAAATTCGAGACATCGTCGCCGAAATGCTTGAAATCATGTACGCCGCCGACGGAGTCGGATTAGCCGCCAATCAAGTCGGCTTGCCGTTCCGACTCTTCGTGATGAATCTCACAGGACAAAAAGAAGACAAAGAAAATGAATACGTTTTTATCAATCCCGTGATCCTCAAAAAGACCGGCAAAGTTACCGACAGCGAAGGATGTTTGAGTTTTCCTGATGTTTACGCCGATGTGATTCGATCCGAGGCGATTGAAGTGGAGTCCATTTCTCTTTTCGGCGAGGAACAGCATTTTCGGTGGAAAGACCGCCCTGCCCGCATCGTGCAACACGAAATTGATCACCTCAACGGCATCACCTTCGTGGATCGCTTAACCACTGCGGCAAAAATTGGAATCAACTCGGAACTGGAAGAATTAAACACCATTTTTGAAGGCGACCAACGGCTCGGCTTTGATCCTAGCACTGCCGCCAAGCGGGAATATGAAGAGTACGTACAGAAGTTTTGTTGATTTCTTTATATCCAGAGACTTTGTGCCGTCGCCGCCGATATTTTTGCACTCAACGATTGGAGAACAATGTCGTCCCCCTTTTTGACGACCGCTTGAATGGTAAACTCATATTTTGTCAATGGAGACAGATCAACAACCGTCACCAAGAGTGTATTTTTGTCCACCGTTACTGACCGGTCGAAACCATTGACCCATGTAATAACATAGTGGGTTGTTTCACTGAATTTCGAGGGTGCCCAAGTCAAAGTAATGGTGGTGTCTGTCTTTGCGATTGCCATAATCTGCGGCACCGCAGAGTATTTTTTTGTTGAACCGCTCACTTTAGCGGCAGAAGAGACGAGTGCTCCGGCAGTTGCCCTTACCGAAAAGGTATGTTTTGTTGACGCTGCCAACCCCTCAATCGTCATGGAGAATTTTTTGACCGCACCACTCGCATTTCTGTTGAGCGTGAATGCGGTGAGTGTAAGTTCTTTACCAGTATAACCTGCGGCGGGAACAAAACTCACGTCCGTCGCAAGATTGAGACCGGTAACGGTCAGCGTACCAATGAGGACCTTTCCGCTGGAGACCTCGATCTGGAATCCACCGGTTTGCTCTGAAATGGCGGGCATCGACGATGTCAGCGTCGCTGACGAGATTGTCAATTTGTTCACTCGCAGCCCCTTCATCGCTGTATATTTTTTTGTGCTTGCCGATACAGACACGGTAACAGTTTTGCCGCTTGCACTGACCGCAGCGATGGTAAATTTGTATTTTTTGCCCGGTGCTAAACCGTCGATTGTAATCACCGCCCTTTTGCCGGTAATCACAATCCATTTTGAAGGAATCAGAATTTCCGGGTGAGAAGTGCAGGTAATGACGTAGTTGGCGGAGTTATAATCCTGATTTTTCGAGGGAATAACCCAAGTCCACCGAATGCTGTTGATCGTTGTTTTCTTCGTGATGATCGCAGGTTTTACCGGATTGGCTGCCGAGGGAGCAAGAACAATCGTTGTTGGAGTTGTTCGCAGCGTCAGACCGGGAAAATCGGTGCTGTTGGTCAGGAGGCAATAGATGACCGTATCCGGCTCTACACCGGTAAATGTGAACATACCGTTTCTTTCTTTGTAGAGTGCAGGATTGACGACCGTATCGTTGGCGGCGTAGAACCAAGTGTAACACGTCCGTCCGTCCAAATACTCCCTGGAACCATCCAATGTTGAGTTCGTGGTGAGCAATCCCAGAATCGGCAGTAGTTCCTGCGTTCCGAAGTCAGCAACCCCGGAATATCCCGGCGGCAAGAGCAACGTTGAAAACGTCAGGGCGTTGCCGTCACAATACAATTCTTCCAGCGCGGTGCAGCCGGAAAGATTCAATTTTTCCAGTTGATTGTTTGCGACATCCACAAATGTCAACATTTCACAGCCGGACAGGTCAATCGTCCCCGTCAGTCCGGCACCGGCGGCTTCAATCATTGTCAGCCGGTACTCCTCCCCCATCAACTCCCACGTTGCATAATCTTCCAGTCCTTGGCGTTCGACGCAGTCCCAGTCATGAATGTTGTAATCGCTTTTGACGGTTGTTTTTGTCAGCACCGCACTCTGAACGGAGACGTAGGGTCCACAAGCCGTGTAAATTTGGAAGACGTATGTTGTTCCTGGTTCAAGAGTTGGGATCGTGATCGTTGTCGTTGTTCTGCCGCTGACCGATTGGTCCAACACATTGGTCGGGTCGTCTGCCTTCCACCATTTGACAAGATAACCCGTCGCACCGTCTCGTGCCGTCCATTCCAGGGTTACGCTATTATCGGTTATTCCTGTACTCTGAAAATCTTTTGGCGGCGCAAACGGCGCAAGCCACGTAACCTCGACTAATTGTGAATTGCGTCCGTAGGCAGACAAATAGATCGAACAACTGGAGCCCGACCATGAGAGGGTGTTGTTTCGGAGAAGATTGGGTGCGTCGGGACCATTGGGATAACTGTTTTTGTTGTCGTCGGAATCGGTTAGAAAAATCGAGACGTAATACTGTGTCGTGCCTATTTTTGACGTATCGTACACGGTTCCCCAAAGGGTGAGTGCATGATCGGTAGTGCCCATGCCGACGGCGCAACCGGCTTTCAATTTGTCAATGGCATTCGTCAACGTATTGACCGATGTTATTCTAAAATTGCCGGCAATAGCGGAATACGTTATCGACGGATAATAAAAACCTCCTCCTGTGCCCGGCATTGTCGGCATCGACCAAGCACTGGGACTGAGAGAGTGTTCTAGCGGATAATATCTTCCCGTCAGGAACCACTCATTGGCATAGAATTGGTGCCCTCCATTGTTCGTAAAGTGGTCGGAAAAATAGGCGAAGATGTCGTCTTCGGTTTGGAATCCATTGACATTTCCCCAGCCGGTGTAGGCGAGCATATTTGCCGACGACGCTGCCCAGCACAGGAGGGAATCGCCGCTCATTGTTTTTTCGGCATCATAAGGCTCCAGATCGTTTAGGTGATTCAAAAATTCCGTTGGGTCGCTGATGATGGCGTTTCTCTCGCTCAAAGACAATCCCGTCAGATACGCATAGACCGTTCCGCCGATTTGAACGTCGATTTCGTAATTTTTAAGCCCGATTGCCGTACCGGCAGACAACGGCGTTAGCAAACTGGCATCCGCGTAGGTATTGCCGGTAGAATAGTTGCCGGCAGTTCCCTCTTTTTCGACGGTTTTGACGAAGTGCGAGGTAACGAGTTGAACTGATGATGTTGTCCGCAGAACGTTGTCGATGTTGAGCGTGTTGTTCGTGCTGCTCAGTACGATACCGCCGAACGCAACATTACCGTTAGCGGCGGCAACTACGCCGGAGGCGGAGCCGCTCGTGAGGTACAACTTTTCGTTGCCCAGCGTAACAATGGCAACACTGCCGAACAGGGAAGCGTCAATGTTGATGGCGAGCGTGGTATTTCCCAGATCGATGACCGAATTGTCGAGAGTGGTTCTCACGACGATCAGATCATCTTGCGTTGTTTTTGCGGCGGTGTTGAGGGCGGCTTGAAGAGCCTTGGCGGAGAGTTCGGCTTCCGTGATTTCGATGATGTTGTAATCACTCATATGTGCCGAAAGATTGAGTTCGGCATAGTAATCGCGGATGGTGCAAAATTCCCATGTGGAGACCGCCAGCAGTTCCCGGCTTTCCAGTTCTTCGATTCGGCAGATGCGTTTGGAGCGTGAGCGCAGTCGCCGGCTCTCTGTATTGCCGCCGAGGAGACCGAAAACCGCGTTGAGAACTCCGGGTTTTTTCGACGTACTCACTGTTTTTTCCTCGAAAAATCAGACACCATGAATTATAGCACATTTTTGCCCAATTTCCAAGTCGAAAAATTTTTTATGCAGCATTCAAAAGAACCGCACATACACTCTTTTCCGGTCCCAGGCTTGGAATCCGTGAGAAAGATAGGTTTGGCATGCCGGTCGGTTTTTTTCGTCCACCGACGTTGTCAAGAGCGGACGGTTCTCCAAACTTGTCCTTTCTCTGGCAAAACGGACAATCTCTTTGGAAAAACCGTGCCCGCGTGCCGATTCGAGCAGCCCCATGTAGGTCAACTCAAACAGGTCGGGCACTGCATCCGTCAAAAGGAGCATGCCGACATCGACTCCCTCCTGCTGGATAAAAAACCACAATTCGGGACGAAACACGGCTCCGGCTTTGTAACCCTGCACGACTTGCTCGACGGGAGCAATCTGCATTAAGTCGGGAAAATCAAGCGAATTGTCGTAGGTTGCCTTCACCAATCGAGTCAAACGAGCCATCGTCTCTTCCGAGTCGTCGGTCAGCGGGACGAAGTTCAACCGGTAAGGTATCGTGCTTGTTTCCTTCGGTGCAATTTCTGCTGCGAGGTAAACCAAATCGGACAGAAATTGAAATTGTCCTACCGAGCAAAGCGTTCGTTCATCGAACGTTTGTTGGCGATCTGCCATCGCCACAGCGGCAAAGGCATGCTTGGAGCGGCAAAATTGTGCCAACGGTTCCAACATCGGTTCGAGGGAAAACCCTTCTGCCATTGTGGGAATCCAGAGCATGACAGAGCCGTCCGGTCGGCTTTGAGCGCACATGGCACCGACCAGTGTGCCATCATGTTTTGCCTGAAAAATGCCATTCAAATCGATCTTGCCTTCCTGATATTGCTGCATGAACGCTCCAATCCGAAGGGCGGACTCATTCGGCGAAAGATGCTGAAAAGCAACTTGTAGAGCGGTCTCCAATTCGGCTGGAGTAGGGTGGGTGATGGTGAGCATAGCCGATTATTGTAACACCAACGCACCCCAAAATGGGAGCGCACCCCAACGCCCCGCCTCCTCAAAAGAGGGAATTAACCGTATAATGGCACTGTTCGCCGTTCGAGTGCAGGAAAAATTATATGTCCGAAGATAAGCAGAAGGAAGATGTCATCGAAATGCCGGGAGTGGTCGTCGAAGAAGTACGCGGAGCCTTTCGGGTCAAACTCGATGGAATGGACCACATCGTTTTGTGCCGATTGGCAGGTAAAATGCGGAAGTTTCGCATCCGCGTTGTGCCGGGCGACCATGTGACCGTCGAAGTCAGTCCCTACGATATGTCCCGCGGGCGCATTACCTATCGGGATAAATAGTATCGTGTCTTTATTTGATTGCCCGTCCTTGTTGAAACGCTGCGATGTTGACGGCAACGAATTTGTCCTTGACGCTCCGCCTGATGGCAGTTTCCCAAGCATTTTCCGGTAAGTCCAAGTAGAGGGAAAGTGCACCGAGCAAGATAATGTTCGAGGTTTTGATGTTGCCCAGCGCAGTTGCCAATTCCACTGCCTGAAGATAGACGAGTTTCGGAAAAAACTTGGACAGCACCTGCTCATCGACATCAGGGTAAGGCGTTCCGCCCGACGACGATGTTACCGGTACGATTTTTTGATCCGAAACGACTGCCACTCCGTCGTCCGCAAGGTATTCGACATAGCGCAGGCACTCAATTCGTTCCAGCGAGCCCAACACTTTTGCCGTTCCTTTTGGCACCAACGGACTAAATACTTCCGTTCCGTATCGGATTTGTGCGATGACCGACCCGCCCCGTTGTGCCATTCCGTGCACTTCGTTGGTTTTCACGTCGAATCCTGCCGCCACCGCTGCTTGTGCGACCACTTCGCTTGCCAATAGTATTCCCTGTCCGCCGACTCCCACCAACACTACGCTCGTTGTCATAGCGGATATTCTAATCCGAACCGATAAAATAACAATCCCGCCGAACAGTTTGGTATGGACCCGCAATCTTACGATTACGCAATGCAAACCGGGAGTGTAACGAAGTGGAGCGACCGGATTCCCCCTCTTGCATTTTCTCCCAATCGGTGTTACACTCAGGACAGAGTTTGAAAAATTTGGTATAGTTCGCAAGTTTTTGCCTTCATACTTCCAAGTTCCACTCGGCTAGCCGGTTTGGAAGTTAAGAATTTTCCACGAAAGCGTGCGTTTCCCGAAAGGGGGCGTTATGCGTGGAACTTGCAGAGTTTCGGTGCAAGGGATAACGCCCTTTTCATTGTCGTGTGCGCCTGCGCATGGCTCTCTCGTGGAACAGAGAGAAATTCTCTTGAAGGCAACATAGCGTACCCCGTCTTATCGACGGTATCGTCTCTTGCCGTTCTTGCCTGCACCCTTAACCCTAACAAATACGATGGCAAACTATTTTCACATTGACGAGAACGGTACAAAACGCGGTCCGATCAACGAGGAACAAATCAAACAATTAGCGAGGTATCATCAGATCTCGCCGACAACTCTGTTGGAAACAGAAAATGGTGTTCAAATACCGGCGGGAGAAATTCCCGATCTGTTCGACACCCAATCCACAACGGCATCTACGTCGGTGTCGGAATCGGCAATTCCCGACATCGGTTTTACCGAATTCCTTACACCCGTATTGATTACGATCATCTGGTGGCTCTCCGTTATCACGACCATTGGCTCGTGCTTGTATGTGATGTACCAGATATCCTCGTTTGACATGCCTGACGTAGCAAAGGGTATCGGATGCTTGCTGGTAATCGGCATAGCAGGTGATGGTCTGCTTTGGTGTCGGGTCATTTTGGAGTATTTCGCTGTCCAATTCCGCATGGAGCGTCACCAGCGCACGATCAAGGAAATCCTTGAGAGGAACGAGAAAGCGACAAAACCGTGAACGTGCGTATCATCCGGTCGCTCCCAGACCGTTAACAAGTTTGTTAAAAAGTCTGTCGGCTACCGCCGACGCACTCGCCCGGCGGTCGAGTGCCTACCTTGGAACAAACTTGTTAACGGTCTGCCGTCACTCCATGCCCGACACAGAGCCCCCTTGCTTTTGCGGTGCATTTTATTAGAATTCCGCTGCGTAATACGCCTTCATTGTTGATTTTATGCCCGATATTTGTCAGGATGTCTCTGATTCCGGTGTTGCCAAGGCGGGAAAATCTGCTGGCGATCTTTTCATTCTGGGTATTTTAGCGGGTGCCTACATCGCCCTTGCCGCAGTGGGCTCCACAATGGTCGCCTTCAATCTGCTGGCAAATCCCGAAACATACGGACTCGGTCGCTGTCTGGCAGGTTGTGTTTTTCCCATTGGACTCATGCTCGTCGTCCTAGCAGGCGCAGAACTTTTTACCGGAAACGTGATGTTGCTCCTTCCGCTAGCCCAGCGGCGGATTTCACTCTTCGGCTTGTTGCGAAACTGGGTTCTCGTCTATACCGGCAATTTTATCGGGGCTCTGTTCGTTGCTTTTTTGATTTATCACTCCGGTCATCTGAACGCCGGAATGGGCATGCTCGAATCCGTAACGATTAGAATTGCAACGTCGAAGTGCAGTCTGACTTTTGCGGAAGCATTGACGCTCGGTATTCTTTGCAACTGGCTCGTTTGTCTTGCCGTCTGGATAGCATTCGGTGCAAAAGATGTGACGGGCAAGATATTGGCGATGTTCTTCCCGATTTGGCTCTTCGTAGCATCAGGATTTGAGCATTCCGTTGCCAACATGTACTACATTCCAATAGGTTTGCTTGCGGCGCAATCTCCGTGGACGGGCGCAGAGGCATTGACGTGGGTAAACTTTTTTGTGAGCAATCTGATTCCGGTCACGCTCGGCAACATCATTGGCGGCGGTGTGCTTGTCGCACTGGTCTATGGGTACGTTCATCGGAAGTAACAAAAGCCGGAATGGAGCGCAGCGCAATGACGGCATAATATTAATCTTCCGAATCGACCAACATTTTCAAGGCATCCAGTGTTCGCCGCACCTGTTCCGCCGGTACTGACCTCCAATCGGCTAACTTGTGATTGAGAATTGCCACCTTCAACAGTTCCAGCGGGTCGGCAAGGTCAGCAGGAAATTTGGAAACCTCTTTGAGCGACATTAGCAGTTGACCCGTCGAAAGAGCATTGCTGTACGACTCGGTCTGCTTGGCTCTGTCCTTCTTGGACTGTTCCTTCTTTTTGAGCGGTTCCACATCGGAATCCGATGAAGCAATCGGAGCGTCATCAAGGTCCGCCCTGCCAATTTCAATGTTGCGCCCTTCGATTCTGTCCGGCGGAGACTGCCGATAAACCTCCTCACCAATATCCGAGATATAAATGTCCTCTTCGCTCGGCTTTTGCTCGCCCGACCCGCCGAGGGCTTCCCAACGTTGCACTCGCATTTGGGCGACCGACCAGCCGTTTTGCACCGCACCTTCGAGCCAGAGTTCGGCATCGTCCCAGTCCAGTGCCGCATTGAAGTGCGACCAGTAGAGACCTGAAAAATCTTTCGATTTTTCACCGAACCGCTCCGCCACTCGCCGCAATTTACCGACGTGTTGAGGAGTGACATTGCCTACCCGGCGTGCCCAGGCTTCGTCGGAATAGGCAGTGTTCGGCAAGCCTGCCGCGATGAGATCGTTGCGCCAGGACAGAATGAGGGCACCTTTTTCCCAGTTGGTTTGACTGACCAAGACGTTCCATTTGCCGACGATAGGTTCGGAAAGTTGGTCAATGAGCGGCGAATGTTCCTGATTTGCTCCGGTGAAATCGACGACAACGGGAGCATCTAATGTTTGGAGAGTGGACATGCCAAGAGTATAATCCAGCGGCGCAGAATGTCAAGAACGGCATAAATTATTAACAGAAAAACAGGAAAACCTGTTTGTTTTTTGTCAGATTTATTCTGACTTGTCCTAATTTTTTAATCTTTTTTCTCTTGTTTTCGTTCGTCCGTTTTTGGTAACAAGCAACGAACAGGGTTTGAACAGTTTCTGAACTTGTTATTCCGCTTATGTGATTGACATAAACTCTTTTATTCCAAGTGTTTATATTAAATAAACTCAGTTAGAGACAAAAATAGCGCAAACGTAAATACTACTACTGAATTTATAAATTTACTGATGTTAACCAAGGCAGGGTTGCTCGCAATGGAACAACCCTACCTACGATGGCAAGGAGAACAACCATTTATTTCTTCATTCTACGGGCGCGGGCAAGACCCAGTCCTGCAAGTCCTAGTCCCATGATTAACATGGTGGTCGGTTCCGGGGTGGCATTAGATCCTTCCACTGGTTCCCGGTTAGGCGAGCCAGTAACCGAAATCAGCGTCTGACTCACCGTTTTGCCTCCCTCGGCAACATACACCGTCAAGTCGTAGTCAACGAACGCATCCATTCCGAGAGTGCTCCAATCAATATCGCCAATGACCGCTCCCAACAACGAGTTCGTCGCATTGACAACATCCATTGAGTAGTTGGAGGTCAATCGGAATGAGCCATCCAGAATGTTGTAATTGTCAGTCTCTTCGTGCAAGATCGACCAAATCGAGAGTTGAATAGCCTGTGCATAAACACTGTTGAGAATGTTTCCGTCGAGATCGAATGCAGAAGCGTATGAGTGTCCGAAAAGATCGTCAATCCGACTCTTCTGTGTATCGGAGTAGAAATCAATCGCCGACGATGACATTGCAAAAGCGTTGTATTCTTGTCCTGCCGCAGAACCGTAGGCGGCAGTGGTCGAGGTGAAAAAGTCCCCGCAGAACAATAGGAAGTCCTTTTGTTCGGTGGTATTGTTCGTTACCCGCATCGGCGTAACGTAAACGCTGTGCGCACCATCCGGTGTCGTCAGCGTGGACCATGTATTCTGTGCGACGTTTCCCGAGAGAAAGTCGGCATGAGCAAACGAGGAAAAAATGACTGTGAGAACAGCCGCCAAAGTCAATGTAGTCGAGATTTTCATGATAACACCCTATCCTTTCAGTTCCAAAAATTGTTATGGGGAGATTACCGCACACCCCGCTGGCATTGTAACATGGAAAACGTCGGAATGCAATAGCACGTTGCCGCCGACCCTTGCGAAAAACCCAAAATTGTGATATTTTGCCTATATGACAGTCGTTTTCACAGAAATCACGGAGTCACACCAATTTTCACCTGCCCAATTTCAAGCGGTACGGGACGCACTGCACAACGAAAGCCGGCTCGCCTCCATTTTGCCTATTCTTGGGGTCCGCACGGAAGAGCAAGCCTACCAAGCCCTCGCTACCGTCCTGCGGCTGCGGCTCGTCGATCTGACCAAAAGCAACATTGAGCCAACAGTTCTCGAATCCTTTCCGGCAAAACTCGTCCATCGGTACAATGTTTTTCCCCTCGAAATTGACACGAACGGCTCTCTAATGGTGGCAACGAGCAATCCGCTGGAAATGTATGCGCTCGATGCCGTCTCTGCCGCAACAGCCAAGCCGGTCGTTCCTGTGGTGGCATTGCCTGCCGAACTCGGAAAACTCATCAAATCCCATCTCGGTGTCGGTGCCGAAACCATTGACGGGTTGATGGCACAAGTAACCGACGAACTGGGAGTGGAAGTGCTCGAAGACCTCGACTGGGATCAAAGCGGGGATGCTCAACTTGCCCAAGAAGCCTCTGTTGTTCGGCTTGTCAATGAGATTCTGACCGAAGCCGTGGACATTCGTGCAAGCGATATTCATATCGAAGCGCAAGAAACGGGCATGCGAATTCGCTATCGGATTGACGGCGTATTGCAGACGCAACCGATGCCGCCGGAAATCAATCGGTTTCAATCGGCAATCGTGAGCCGCCTCAAAATTATGGCTCGGCTCAACATTGCCGAAAAGCGAATTCCGCAGGATGGACGCATCAAACTCAAAGTTTCCGGTCGGGAAATTGACCTCCGGCTCTCCATTATTCCGATGCTGCACGGCGAAGGAATCGTCATGCGTATTCTCGACAAGGACAAAATGGACTTCACGTTGCGAGGAGTCGGAATGGATGACGATATTTACCATCAGTTCGGAAAACTCATCAAACAACCGCACGGCATTATTCTTGTTACCGGTCCCACCGGTTCAGGAAAAACGACAACACTTTACAGTGCTCTCAATGAAATCAAAGACGAAGCCACTAAAATTATCACGACGGAAGACCCTATTGAGTATCAACTGAATGGCATCAATCAGATTCAAGTCCATACGAAAGTCGGCTTGACGTTTGCGGCAAGTCTTCGTGCCATTTTGCGGCACGACCCCGATGTCGTGTTGGTGGGGGAAATTCGTGACCTTGAAACGGCAGAAAATGCCATTCAAGCGTCGCTCACCGGTCACTTGGTTTTTAGCACGCTTCACACGAACGATGCTGCTTCGGCTTTTACTCGATTGAGCGATATGGGAGTGGAACCGTTTTTGATTGGCACCACCATTGAAGGCGTGATGGCACAGCGGCTTGTTCGTCGTCTTTGTCCGCACTGCAAGGAGGCGTTCGAACCAATTCTTGCGGAAATGCCGAGAGATTTTCCTCTGCAAACGATTCGGGAAGGGAAGGCGGATATTTATCGTGCCGTCGGTTGTCGAGAGTGCCGGCACACGGGCTATTCCGGGCGCATTGCGTTGTACGAATTGTTGACGGCAACGGAGCCAATTCGCTTGTTGGCAAGTGCGGGACGGCATTCGCATGAAATCAAAGAGGCGGCACGCAAGTCAGGAATGATGACTCTTCGTGAAAATGGTTGGAGAAAGGTCATCAATGGCACCACTTCGGTTGACGAAGTGATCCGAATGGCAAAGGAAGATTAAGGCGTGCTGATCGTTGCCGCTTCATAATGGTACATCCTTGTAAAATACGCACGAGGTGTTTATCCGTTGTGCTTGGGGACTCTTGGAAAGGACAACATTGCCATGTCGATATTGCTCTTGTCCGATCTTGGAAAAATTTCTACAATTCCCCCGGTGCCCTAAAAGGCTTCCCCGATAATTAAGCGCGTTGCCGAGTGCCGCAATGAAGAATCGTTTTTACCTTGTCCTCATTTTGTGCTTGTTCCTGACACCGCCGGGAACGAGTCAGGAGTCGGTCTCTTATTCAGCCGAAGAGTCGGATTGGAGAAATCCCTATCCTGGCTTGGGCAATGTCTGCCCAAGTTCGACGAGTCCTTTCTCGTATCCGCCTCCTACGGCAACACTTTATGCCGAAAATGAAATAAAATACATGGAATTGTCGCCGACGGAAAAGTCCACCGAACTTTATCTTTCCCGAGTTCCGAGCAATCAACGCGGCTTTTTTCAGAAGGCGAATTTCAATACGCTCTGGGTTCCCACCAACGGCTCCCGGGGACTCGGAATGACCGAACTCGATTTATCCGCAATGTTCGCTTTGCCGGCACCCACTCGCGACTCGCCGCTGTTGTTCACACCAAAATTCACAACGACGTTTTTCGATCACGAGAATTGGAATGAAACCTTTTACACAACAGGTCTTGGCGTGCGGTGGATTCGACCGCTCATCAAGGACAAGTTGACGGCTGACTTCGGTGTCGGCATCTATTACAGCGGAGATTTTAAGGTCAGCACCAGCGAAGCCATGCGGTTTCCTGTCCACTTAGCAGCGGCTTGGCAGTTTAATCCCCGAACAAAAGTCGTTTTTGGCGTGGTCTATTCGGATCGCCGGGACAGTTACAATGTGTTTCCGATGGCAGGACTGATTTGGACACCGAACGACGACGTGAGTGTTGAATTGCTCGTTCCGCGAATGCGGATTGCCCAGCGGATTCGGTGGTTCGGTTCCCTGACGGGAGACGACCAATCGGATTGGCTTTACGGGGCATTTGAATTCGGCAGTGGTTCGTGGGGATACGAACCTATCGGCGAAAGAGTCGAGTACAGCGATTTACGGCTCCTGATGGGCTACGAACGCCGGACACGTTTTGGACTCACGCTCGGTTTGGAAGTTGGATATATGTTTAATCGGAAACTGGTGTTCGAGCATGAGGGACACAGGCATCCGTCAGACAGCGTGTTTTTGCGTGTGCGGTCGTCGTTCTAACGGCAAAACAATTGGGAGTGCACCCAACGCCCCGCCTCCTCAAAAGAGGGAATTAACCGTATAATGGCACCGTTCGCCGTTCGAGTGCAGGAAAAATTATATGTCCGAAGATAAGCAGAAGGAAGATGTCATCGAAATGCCGGGAGTGGTCGTCGAAGAAGTACGCGGAGCCTTTCGGGTCAAACTCGATG
>Ga0082212_10005788_pt1 | contig 16773 bp, 14 predicted proteins | sample TergutNt197P3_FD_71548 | JGI IMG/M metagenome (GOLD analysis project Ga0082212, IMG submission 71548) | Neocapritermes taracua P3 segment gut microbial communities from Petit-Saut dam, French Guiana - Nt197 P3 | ecosystem: Host-associated > Arthropoda: Insects > Digestive system > Gut ... | reverse complement strand
CTGCCGCTCCCCAACCCCTGACGCGTCCCTCATTGAACCGTATGCATGTGCCCCATGAATACCCCCGAATTGCCGGTTTTTGGAGCAATGAAACAGGGGACCCGTTCTACTGATATTGCATGAAGAGATAACAAACAACAAACCTGAATAATGACGTACCAAGCTCAAGGCAGAGGAGGCGGAGGTTGGGCGGGGCGTGAGGCGCGTCTGCCAAGCCTTTGCGGGAGGGGTGGCAGACGCTCTTGGGCATCGGAGCAGATAAAGGATCTGTTCCCCCGTCACCGGCCCCAAATAGGCCTTCACGGATTGAACCGCCCGTCCGTTCACGCGGTTGTTTTCAACAAGGATATATCAATATATAATTCTCACTACGCTGTTGGCATGAATAAAGAGACTGCTCATACAATCTCAAGAGTGGAACAGTCTTTTAATTGCTCCTGACGCAACCTCAAAAGGCGAAAAAAATTCGCGGGCTTTTGGAGTCCCCCGCTCACCAAACCCTACCTCGGGACTGTTACGAGCCCACATAATATCCATCTCCATTCACCATTAGGTTGCGGGAGAACCCCGCAGTAGATATTTCTATTTATTTTTTGTCGCTTCCTGAACCTTTTAAAATATGTACCCATGTGAACCGGGGGTATGTTTGGATGATTTATAAATGGAATTCATGTATAATAGTGGAAGCTGGCACAATAAGAAGAAAGTCAGCATATTAAGCGGAAACGCAACGGAATTCTAAGTGAGGTTTTTTGGATCAATGTTTTGGAGAACGCTGCGTAAAGACCTGGAACGTAAAAAAATGATGAACGTTGTTCTTCTTGCGTTTATCGTTCTGTGTTCAATGCTGCTGTCAAGCAGCGTCAACAACTTGCTCATGACCGGCGGAGCTCTGAAAAAGTTTGCCGCTATGGCAGGGGCGGCTGATTATTATATTAATGCGAGCGGCGCCGAAGATGTCAGCAATTGGGCAGAAAACAGCGCGTTTGTGACGGATTATGAGAATAAAGAATTTTTATATGTTTGTAAAGGTGAGATCCAGCTTGGCGGCGAGGCTTTTTGGAGCTATTCCAGCCAGCTTCTTCTGACGACCCCCAGCCAAAAATACAATCTTGTCTTTGATGAGAACGACAACCTTATTACCGTGGTTAATGATGGAGAGTGTTGTATTTCCCGTATGGCGGCTGAGCAAAACAACGCCGCCGCGGGTGATACGCTCATCATTACAATTGGAGAAATCAGCAGGACCCTTACCATTGCGCACCTTACCAAGGACTATGCTTACGGTTCGGAAACTATTATGCTCAGCAGAGTCTTGCTGGGGAACAATGACTATGAGGCCCTGGCCTCGGAAGCAAGCTACACGAAGATGCAGTCCCTCAGTATTATCACAAACGACGTGGAGCAGCTTATTTTGGAAAAAAACCAACAGAACTTTGTTGAGACCCTTGAATATGCGGGCAGCTATCTCGTGGGGGCTTATTACTTAGAAAACATTGTGTCCAATGTTATGTCGGTCATTTCCGCAATGCTTGTTGCCATTGCCCTGAGCCTGTTCTCTTTTAGCACACAATCCGCCATTGAGGACGACTATCGCGAGATTGGGGTTCTGAAAGCGATTGGTGTTGGCAACTCCGGCATTCAAAGGCTGTATTACGCGAAGTATCTCGTCATATCTCTTGTCGGTTCGGTGATGGGCGTGGGCTTGTCACAGCCGTTCAGCAATCTGTTGAACGAAAGCCTGCGCAAAAGAGTTGTGCTTGAAAGCTTTGTGCCGGTTTGGTTAACAGGGGCTTTTTGCGCGTTTGCCATAGTGGCCGTTACCATGCTGGCGATCAGTCTCTCTGCCCGAAAAATCAGGAAAATCAGCGCTATTCAGGCTATACGCCATGGTGCGACGGGTGTGCGGTTCAAACAAAAAGGAGCACTTCACCTTATGGGCAAAAACCATTTCGTGGGCAAAAAACATAAACCGCGATTAGGTCTCGCCTCTGGTGTGTCGGCGCCGCTGTTCATGGCGTGCAATGACATCGTGTCCGGGCTGCGCAAGTACGCGATTATTTTTGTGGCGATGGCGGCTACAATGCTGCTGATTGTCCTGCCCTATAACGCAATCGCGACCGCGAAAGACGCCGAAACCATGCTGCCGTACATCGGGACGGCAACCGCTGACCTATATGCTTACCCTTACCCAGTGGAACTGTTTAGAACGATAAAACAAGAACAAGATTGTGATAAACTGAACGCGCACCTCATGAGCCTGGAGAGCCAGTACAGACAGAATAACATCCATGTCAGAATAAGCGCGAATTGCCAGTATGCAGTACAGGTTTACAAGCAAAATGAGAGTGAAAGGATGAAATTGGGGGCCTGGAAAGGGGCCAACGGCCATGCCGAAGGCGTATCATACTTAAAGGGCGCGCCGCCTGTCTTGGCCAACGAAATTGCCATGACAGACCTACTGATGAAACGCCTTGGCGTAGTTATTGGTGACAAAATACATATAATAATTGGCGAAAACGATATGGAATATTTTATTACCGGTTCCTTTGAGTTCTTGTTGTTCGATGGCCAATTCATTGTCCTTTCCCCGGCTTCCTATTCAGACGCGAACGCTTGCGTTGCCGTTATTAGCTTTCAGTACGTCTTTGCTCATCGTGATGATATCAAGGGGCAGGCTAATAAGCTGAAAGAAATGCTGCCCGAGATAGACTTCGCAACGCCGGATGAGAGAATATATCAATTGATGGAAAGCAGCATCAAGTCCTTTAATCGTCTGAACAGTATCACGATAACAATAGGTTTGGTGATCATGGCCTTGGTGGTGTTCTTGTTCGGTCTTACAATGCTGGATAAAGATAAAGGCGCCATAGCGCTGTTGAAATCGATTGGCTTCTCTGAGAGGTCTCTGCGGTTTTGGCAGATTGCCAGAATTGCAATTATCGCGGTGGCTTCCGCGGCGCTTGTGGTAACGCTGTCGTTAATATTGACCCCGGCGTTTATGAAAATGACCTTTGGTACGATAGGAGCGGAAAATGTTAAGCCCGCAGCCAAGACACTTTCTGTTGGCGGGGCGCTCCTCGGCATATCGGTGTTGACCGCGGTTATGGCGGCTTGGCTTGTCTCCCGTGAGGTAAAAAAAGTTGATAAACGCAGCGTGAAGGAATTGAAATAGGCGCCGGGCAAAAATCCATACACAAAATAACAGGAGGCTGAGGGAACATGTCGACAGCGCTGGAGCTAACGAATCTGTGTAAAACCTATGTGGCGAACAAAAGGCAGAATCATGTCCTGAAGAACGTCTGCATGACCATCGAACAGGGCGAGATGGCAGCGGTTATGGGGCCGTCCGGGGCAGGGAAAACCACTTTGCTCCATGCGATCTCCAGCATTGAAAGACCGACAGCCGGCCGGGTGATTTTTTTTGGCAAGGATATAACCGGCCTGAAAGAGAAGAAACTTTCGGATATCCGTCTGAAAGAGATGGGATTTGTTTTTCAAGATATGTACATGCTCAGGAATCTCACTGTCGAGGACAATATTCTGTTGCCGGGGTATCAGGCGGCGAAGGAAAAAGGGGTGGAAGGGCGCCAGAAAATTGATGAGCGTTGCTGTGAGTTGATGAGCAAGATGGGTATTGACAAAATCGCGACCCACGACATCACCGAAATTTCCGGCGGAGAAATGCAAAGGGCATGCATCTGCCGCAGTCTTATTAACAGCCCCAAGATGATTTTCGCCGATGAACCTACCGGCAGCCTGAATAAGAAAGCATCTAACGGTGTCATCGAAGAGTTGCTCAGGGTTAACCGAGAGGGGACGACAATCATGCTGGTCACGCATGATGTTCGTGTGGCCGCTGCCTGCGACCGGGTGCTGTATATCATTGACGGGCAGATTCCGGACGACTATGAACTGGGAAAGTATGAGGGGGGTCGTATCCTGCGGGAGCGGGAGCGGGAGCTGAACACGTGGTTGTTGGATCTAGGATGGTAAGCAAGGATAAGGATAAGGATTAGGATAGGGTTAAGGATAAGGGTTTCATGGAAACAGAGCGCGTCCCGGCTGTCTTATGGCAGAGGGTTGCGCTCTTGTTGTGTTGAGCGGATGGATGTAAAAATTAATAATTTGTTAATAGAAAGTTAAGGCTTTTTTAAGAATTGGCGTGGTATTCTGGATTTGTTGACGGAATGATGCCTTTTCTAACTGTTGGACATACGTTGTGCTACGAGTAAGAAAGCCTTTGTTGTCGTGGAAACAATTATTATGGGGGGAAAATGAGAGAACTTGTTGGTTATCTGCGTGTAGATCTTAAGAGGGCGTTTGTGTCGCCGATATTCCTGCTCGCTGCCATTGGTATGGCGTTGCTTCTGTATATCAGTGTGGATCCGGAAATCAAACTGGCACATATGAGAGATTACCCGCAGCAGGTTATTTATCTGTATGAAACGTCGTTATCTTATGGGTTTGGCCAGATAGCCCTTATCCTGGGGGCGCTGCCCTTTGGAGCGAGTTTCTGCCTGGACTGGAATCATCAATTTTTGAAGCTATTGGTCATCCGGGCTGATATGGCGCGTTATGCCACGTCCAAAGTCTTTGTGTGTTTCCTTTCGGGATTCAGTGCCATAGTCCTGGGGCAGATTCTGTTTATCCTGATCTTAAGCATTGGCTTTCCGTTGGCGGATCCGCATAGCGGTACATTTGAGAATCTTTCTTTTTCTACCTACGGGTTTTTATTGCAGCAAGGCCATTATGCCCTTTATTTCCTCTTTCCTGTGGTTGCTTTTGGTCTGGGAGCCGCGTTTTACGCCCTAATGGCCTTGCTGATCTCAACGCGGATCCAGAATGTGTTTGTCGTATTAACATCGCCTATTATTGTGATGACTCTGCTTCAGATGCTGATAGGTATCCTTAATAGAATTGTTGATCTGCCCTTTTGGGCTAATCCGATGTTCCTGCTCCATGGCCGGTTTGATCAGATGCCAACCCTGTGGGCATCCATAGCGTATCAGGTGGGGGGCATTGGCCTGCTAAGCGCGGGAAGCGGAGTAATTATTGCGCTACAGATGAAAAGGAAGGTCATTCATGGTTAAAAGAGTGAGGGATAGCGTCGTTCCTGTGTTTAAATGCGGCCTGCTCAATATCCGCAAATGGGCGGGCAATCCGCGTGTTTATATTATTGTCTTCTTATTGGGAGTGTTCTTATACACTATGCTGGAAAATGTCCGTACATTTTGTATGGCTGTGGGAAGACCTGTAACGCCGTGGATATTTCCTTTCTTGATGGATAATACTTATGTTTTGTTTTTCCTGATGACAGGAGTGCTGTTGTTATTCTGCGACGCGCCGTTTATTGATGCGCATCAGCCTAACTTAATGGTTCGGGCGGGAAAGAAATCCTGGGCGCTGGGACAAGTTTTCTATATCGGGTTGGCGTCAGCGCTATACTTTATCGCAGTATTTGTGGTTACAAATGTTCTTCTGCTACCCTATGTGGGGTTGTCCGCGGACTGGGGAAAGGTCTTGGGAACGCTGGCTCAGACGAGTGCCGGATCCATGTACGATATCGGTATAGGGATTGATTATCATACAATGTTGAATTATACGCCGCCGACAGCAATAGCCTGGAGCTTCCTTCTGGCGTGGCTTGTCGCTGTGTTTCTCGGACTCGTTAGTTTTGTGGTCAATCAAAGCTTTAGTCGGGGATTTGGAACGGTGGCGGTTCTTTTCCTGATTTTTATGCCCTGGTTTGTCTCAATGGTGGGGGATTACACCGAAGTGTTTGCTCTGAACAAGGGCGGTTCGCAGGTTCGGGTGTTTCTTCATTATTTTTCGCCGGTGTCCTGGGCGGGACTGAACGCTCTTGATTTGGCAGGAGATAAGCCCATGCCATCCCGAAGGTTTGCCGTTTTTGCGCTTGTGAGCCTTAATGTTGTTCTGAGCTGGCTTGCTGTATGGACTGTGAAAAGAAAAAGCGTCGATGTTCTGCCGCCGGTTTGAAACTGGCAGCAGCCAGGAAAGAGAAATGTTGTACAGAGTAGTAAGGCAAAGGAGGCAATTATGAGTCAGGGAAATACCATTAAGATAATTGATGCTACGAAAGCATTCAAAGAAACCACGGTTTTTAAGGATGTAACCATGACCGCCGAGCCCGGAAAGATTACAGGCGTTATCGGTCGCAACGGATCGGGCAAAACGGTTCTGTTCAAATGCATTTGCGGCTTTATGCCGCTTACGTCAGGAAAAATAACCGTTGGTGGCCGTGAAGTGGGCCGTGAAGTGGATATCCCCAAAGACCTCGGCATCATTATTGAGGCGCCTGGATTCCTGCCTAATTACAGCGGATTTGACAACTTGAAGTTTCTCGCAACCATTAAAAACAATATTGATGACACACGAATTCAAGAAGCTATGAAGCAGGTGGGGTTGGATTGGAAGAACAAAAAGAAGGTCAGAAAGTATTCTTTAGGTATGCGGCAGCGCTTAGGGATAGCCCAAGCTATTATGGAGGATCAGAAGATCCTTATTCTGGACGAGCCTATGAATGGGCTGGACAGGGAGGGTGTGGAGGATATGCGCAAGCTGTTTTTGGATCTTAAAGAAAGGGGGAAGACAATGCTTATGGCATCCCATGACGCCGAGGATATTAATGTTCTGTGTGATCGTGTGTATGAGATCAATGGAGGCATTGTTGAAAAAGTTAGATAATCCCGATTGCGGAAACGGAGCAAGTGGTGAGAGATTGAAAGAACTGAAAATCAGAAGAAGGAGTCAAACAGTAAGAGAAGGGATTGAGTCTATTAATGGTAAAAGGTATAGGGGAGATCTTGGCAACAAAAAAGCCTTATAGGAGAATAGTTCTGATAGCGTTGATGTCAGTGCTGTTCATGTTCGGGCTTTCCGCCTGCATAAAGCAGGAGAGTCCTACTGAACTGTCCCTGGATCCGGGTGTCACTGTAAATGCCGGGAAAACCCAGGTAACAACATACAAAGCGGAACTAAATGACCCGTATTCATATTATGATCAGTTCGCGGATCTTCTGTTGCGAGGATATGTTATTGCGGAACGGGAACAGGGTGACCCGCCCATGGATTTCCTTCATGAGGTTACCACTGACGGCAGTATTTTTCATATATCGACTTCTGCCGGGATCTTTTGGGATACGCCTGACTATTCTTACATCAACCGGGTTTTTGAGTATGCGGAGGGGATTTATGTTTCGGCGGATGACGACAAGCTGTTTTATGCCAAGGATAAAGATCTGCCTTTTAAGCCGCGGGTTCAGGTTGAGCAAGATGTTGTGAATCAGTTAGCTTTTTATTTTGATCAGAAGTTTACCTTGGGAGTTGCTGAAACCTTTGTTTTGGACCACCAGAGTATGGGCACCAGGGAAAGGGATAAGGAAGCCAAGGGGCTGATGAGGGATTATAGAACCGGAGAAGCTGTGGTTAAAGGGTCATGGAATCTGCAGGACGATTGTTACTTTATTGTGCTGCATATATCTTTGGATGACGTTCCGATGGTCACAGAAGATTACTTTCCGACAGATTATCTGGTAACCAGGGGATGTCGGGTTGAAGTTTGTTATGGCGCAGAAGGATACAGACACGTGGCTGTGTCCCCTCTATACGATATTGTCCCGGATCAAAGCGATGTTGCTATCTTTGGTCCTGAAGAAGCATTGAAGTGTGTGCAGCAGAAGTGTGACAGCATGATCATGCCAGCTGAGATGGCAGTGCAAAGCGTTGAGCTGCGGCATATGATCTGTCATCAGTATTACAGTGAGACGAAGATTCGCACTGTTCCGGTTTGGCGCGTCGAACTTCGGATGCCGGATGGCGCGAATGTCGCTGTATTCTTTTTTGACGCCCTGACGGGGAGAGAGATTGTGTGATTTCTTGTTACACAATAGTAAGATTGTAGCCAGGTATTGATGCGAGTTAGGTATCCGGATATGATAATAATCAGGAATTCGAGGAGGATTTGACCTATGAAGAAAGTAGCGGCTTGTATGGTTTTGACGGTGGTTTTATGTCTGGGTCTGGCGTTGCCTGTTTTTGCGGGTTCACCGGCGCAGTCTTTCAATTGGACAAATATCTATGATGGGAGCGGCGCGGTTGCAAATTATAAAGCGACAAGCGGAGGTTCCAAGCTCGATACAGCTAATGCGGATGTATATGTTAACAAGTTGGCAAACTATTCTTCGACAAATAAAGCAACACCATATATCATATTCGATATGAGGTGTCTAAGCAGCAGTACTATAAGTCCAAATCAGTATATTGCCCAAGACACCACGATGAATAGAACAGTGTCGTCTCAAACCCTCAAAAAACTCAATTATAAGAGTGGGACCGCTTCATGGTACTATGGTCATAAAATAGCCTTGAGAGTGTGGAATTATGGCAACGGCTCGATTAATATGTCGGGTGTGTTTTATCCGTGATGACAGGCACTGACACTGTGCCAGTTTTATGAATCAGAGCCGATATACTCGCTATCGGCTTTTCTGGATTACACGCCGGATGGTATGAATGTCGACGTATTCCTTTTTGATGAAGCCCAGATGAGAAGAGATTGTTTGATTCCCAAGTATGAGCACGAAGAGGGGCTATGACTAGGGAGACAAGGACATGCCCTGTCACGAATGTATGAGTGAGTGCGAGTATGCCTCTAATGCGGACAAATTGACATCCCCGTCAAGAAAGGGTAAACTTGACACTGTCGGAACCCCCGAATGGGAAACACTGGCGATTATGCAACAATAAGGACAAGAGTTAAGGGAATTGCTTACTTCGGACAAATTTATGAGAGTCTTATTCATCGGAGATATTGTCGGGCGACCGGGCCGTGAAGCTGTTGAAATTTTTCTGCCGCAGTTGCGGCGGGATTTCAATATGGATTTTGTTGTGGCCAACGGGGAGAACGCTGCCGGTGGCCGCGGCATCACTAAGGATATCGCTTTTGCTTTGTATGAGCTGGGTATCGATTTCTTAACCTTGGGCAACCATACTTGGGATCAAAAAGAATTGGTGAAATATATTGATGATGACCGGAGGATGATCCGCCCGGCCAATTATCCCGTCGGTGTTCCCGGCAGAGGGTATGGCGTCGTTGCGAAAAATGGGCTGAAACTTGGCGTGATGAATCTGTCCGGCCGGGTGTATTTGCCGCCGCTGGATAATCCTTTTAAAATGGCTTTGGACATCGTTAACAAGATTAAGGATGAGGCCCAAGCTGTTCTGGTTGATTTTCACGCGGAAGCGACCTCGGAGAAAGTTGCTATGGGGCGGTTTCTTGAGGGCAAAGTGAGCGCGGTGGTTGGGACACATACCCATATTCAGACGGCGGATGAGAAGGTTTTGGGCCAAGGCACGGCCTATATAACGGATGTTGGTATGACCGGTCCGGCTGATTCTATTATCGGGGTTAAAAAAGAAGGCGTGATCACTAATTTTTTGACCCAGATGCCTTTCCGTATGGAGGTGGCGGACGGGCCGATCCAGTTGAACGCGGTGCTTATTGATATTGATGAAACCGGCAGAGCTATGGGGATTGAACGGATTCAACGTTTGCGCTGAGGCTATGGGCCGGCTTGAATATTTGAGACAATTTAAGTTTATTCTTTGAATAAAAGGATTTTTCTGGATGATGGCGAATTAGTTAGATCAGGAGTAAAGGCTTTCCTGGTTTAGTTTGGCTTTGCGTATCTGTAATAGATTTCCAAAAATTGTCCTAGGAGGTTGGTCTTGTGAATGTCTTAAAGGTATCTGCAAAGTCCAGTTCGAATTCTGTTGCCGGAGCTTTGGCGGGTGTTCTGAGGGAAGATGGAGGAGCCGAATTGCAGGCTATCGGCGCCGGGGCTCTTAATCAGGCGATTAAAGCTGTGGCGATTGCGCGGGGGTTTGTTGCTCCCAGCGGTATTGATCTGGTCTGTATTCCTGCTTTTGCCGATATTGAGATTGATGGGGAGGAGAGAACAGCTATTAAACTTATTGTGGAGCCGCGATGATTGTCGGGATTCGAGGATTGGCATTCGGCATGCGGTATTCGAATTTCGAAAGCTCGGATGTCAGAAATATAGCATTCGAAGGTAATGGGTTCGCTGCTAAGACTCGCTGCTAAGCGCACAAGGAAAAAAGAGGCGAGAAGTTAGCTCAAAAAGAATAAGAAAAATTCTTCATGTCGATATGCGTCCCACGCAATATTGGCTTTTTTATTTGAGGGCGTTTTTATCGGAGGATCAGGAATCAGGGATCAGGATAAGGATAAACTATTCTGATTCACTGGGCGGTTTGGGGCCTCTTTGCACAATTTTATTCATGGGGAGATATCTGTCTGTTGATAGGGTTGTTTTTGACACGATGTTACCATTGAGTATGAGGGTTTTGTACGCAATGCTTCTGTAGCCGGCTGTTCCGTTTTGAACAACTTTTTCAATACCGGGCTCTAGTCCGGGCACGGTTTCATATTCGGTGGTGAAGTCGATATACTCTGTTACGGCGCTTTCTATGAAGATTTCATATTCTACGTCTTCATAGAACCCAAATATTTCGATTGTCGCGACGCCGCTGCGCGCGTAGGCTAAGATTTTTATGGGATAGCTGCGGCTGTTCTTGAATTGAAAGTCGATGATGCCGTAAGCGACCGTAGCGTCAAGGCCGGGGGGGACATAACTTACGGGCAGGGTGTGATTGGTCCGTTCGACGATTTCGAGATTCGCGAGCAGCACCGCGTTATACAATGTGGAGGAGATCTGACAGATGCCGCCGCCTACGTCTAAGACGACTTTGCCGCCTGAGTAGACGTTTGCTTCTTTATAGCCGTTTTCTATGGTCCGCTTGCCCAGGACCTCGTTGTAGGAAAAGATCTCGCCGGGCATGAGGACTTTTTCGTTTATTTTTTCGGCGGCGATTCTCAGGTTTTCGCTTCTGCCCGCGATTGAGGCATCGTACTTGGTTGAGTATGCCGCCAGTTGATTGGGGAACGCTTCGATACCGATTTGGCTGGTGGTGGTTGTGGGATAGGTGATGCGCAGGGGGATGGCGTATTCTTCTAGGGAACTGTCTTTTTCAACGATTTTCTTGGCTTCGCCTATATCAAAGCTGTAGCCTAAGACGTGCGGATAGATTGTGTATTTGCCGTCGATGTTTGTGTAGTAGGCGTCTTCGGGTTTGGAGTGAACTTCGTTGTAGATCTGTTCAATGTCTATCTCGGATACATCTTTGGGCTGGATGGGGATCTCTATTGTGGTTTGGTTGTTTTTCAGGGCGCGTAAAATGGCGTCTTCCAGTTCTGGTTCGTTGACGACGACGCCGGATTTGCCGCGGACGATGATCAGGTTTTCGTCTTCTATATAGTGGCTGTTGTCAATGGTTTTGTTGGGGATGGTGTTGGCGATATTTTTGATGTACTGGCTGAGTTCATCTGTGTCGTAGGATATGGCGCATTCGATGTTTTGTTTCTGAAGAAGCAACATCAGGATAGCGTAGTTGTTGCTGACGAAGTTGCCGGATCTGCCCAAACGGTGGGCTTCTTCAACGGCGGCTTCGATTTCAAAGGCGAAGCTGATGTCTTTTGGTTCGAGAGTTTCGGTGTATTCATCTGAGGAGAGGAGGATTTCGGTTACCGTAGCTTCGTTAAAACGGGTCTGGATTTTTTGGGCGGCTTCTGTTTTGGATAAGCCGTTGACGGGGATATCGTTGATTTTGATGTTGTACAGGATCTGATCGTTTCCTAAATTTATCAGTGAAAACACGGTGGATAATCCGAGGGCTAGGACGGCGATGATTATGAGTGTTAGAGCCAGTTTGCGGGATCGTTTTGTGGTGGGTTGCAAGTTTGATGGGTGGCGTGGCGCCGGTTCGCTGGGGCGCTGGGGTTTTGCGGTTGTGTCTGTCTTTGTCATGGCAGCGATCTTTGCTACATCCGCTTTCGTGAGGGCTAAATCGCTGGGTTGCGGTTCGCTGGGCTGCGGGGCCGCTGGGAGGGGCGTTTGCTTCGGAGCCGGGTCGGGCGTCGGTTCAGGAGTCGGTTCAGGAGTTGGGTCGGGAGCCGGTTCGGTAGTTGGGGCGGGAGCCGGTTCGGGAGTCGGTTCGGGAGCTGGGTCAGGCGTCGGTTCGGAAGTTGGGTCGGGCGTCGGTTCGGGAGTCGGTTCGGGAGTTTGCACAGCAGAAGTTTGCTCCGACGTTGGTTCAGGAGCCGGCTTGGAAATGTGTTCTGATGTTAGTTCAAGGGATTGTTCCGAAGTCGATTCAGAGGCTGCTTCGGGAGTTTGCTCTGAAGCCCGTTCGGAGACTTGCTCCGGAGTTGATTCTGAGCTCGCTTCGAAAGGTTGTTCTGGGTCCGGCTTGGCAACTGACTTGGGAGTTTGCGCGGCGGCTGATTCCGGTGTTTTATCAGAGTTTTCGCCGGTTGTCTGTTCTATGGATTCAGGCGCCTTTTTTGTATCGTTCTCTATGTTTTTTGACAGTTCATTTTCTTTTTCATGGCTCATCTTTACGTCTCCTCCTTAATTCTTCTTTATTATGAATAATAGCACGAACGCGCATTGTTCTCAACTATTATCTTTTTACAATGATTTATTCACAAAGGTGATTTATTATTCTATTCTGCATCCCGAATCCTGCATTCTGAATTCTGACACTCCTTGCGGCTATGAGCCGCCATATGGTAAGATAAGTTTTGAGGAGGGGTTGAATGTGAATAAACTCGTGAAACGCGTGCTGATGGTGGCTATCCCTGTTGTTGTTTTTGTGGTGGGGATCCTTATCTATAGTTATTTTCCTATGTTAATGATGAGCCCAACGCAAACCGGCGCCGTTGCCGACGGCGATGTCTACGCAATAAAAAATAATATTGGGTCAGTTTATTTGGTGCGGACGGATGCCGGCTATATTTTGATTGACGCCGGTTCGGACGCCGCTGCTTTGGAGGAGTCGCTCCGTGGCGCCAACGTTGGTGTCGATGAGGTTAAATGGATTTTGCTGACCCATTCGGATTATGATCATGTCGCGGGGTTGCCTTTGTTTGCTCAGGCGGATATCTATATGTCTGAGGAGGAGATCAAGCTGGTTACCGGTTTGGAGAAACGCAGCTATGCCGGCGGTAATACTTTGCCTGAGGGTGTGGATGCAGACAGGATTAAACCTCTGCAAAACAGCCAGGAATTGTTGTTAGGCGGAACCAAGGTTGAGTGTGTGATGGCGCCCGGACATACGATTGGGGCGATGGTGTATCGAGTTGACGGGAGGCTTTTGTTTACGGGGGATGCTTTTAAGGTTAGCGGCGGCAAAGCGAAGGTTCATCCATATTCAATGAATAATAAGCAAAGTCAGGAGACGATTGGGTCGTTGAGGGAGTTTGTGAACGGGAGTGAGCTTGTTTTGACGTCTCATTATGGGGTTTTTACGGATTTAAAGGTAGAATAGGTGAGTGTTTTGGACGATTATGCCGGCGAGTTTACCCGGGAAATGGAACGGTTGAGTCAGACCCTTGTTCTGGCTAGGAATCGGTTGGCTGCCGCTGAGTTGACCCGGGAGGAAAAAGAGACGATTATCCTGGCGGCGAAGGTGGATATGCCTGACGATACGGCTCACGCGTTGGCCGGACTGTCTTCAGCCAATAGTTTTGAGGATTTGGTTGAGTTGAGTCAGTATGCTTATATGGTGGCGGAGCATGTGGCTGAACATGATTCGGCGGCGCAAAATGTCCGGCGTTTTCGGAGTATGGTGCTGAAACCGTATTTTGCTCGGGTGGATTTTGTTTTTGCCGATACGGGGGAGAAGGAAGCGGTTTATATTGGGCGGTATTCTTTGAGGGATGAGGCGTCCCGTGAGATTGCTGTTTATGATTGGCGTTCGCCGATTGCCGGGGTTTTTTATCGGTTCGGTACGGGGCCGGCTTTTTATGAGGCGCCGGGGGGCCGGATTGATGGCCAGGTTCTGTTAAAGCGGCAGTTTGAGATTCTGCGGGGTCAGTTGGAGTATTTTTTTGACGCCGATGTGGAGATTGTGGACGAGTTTCTGCGCAAGTTGTTGTCTCAGAACGCGGCGCCTCAGATGAAGACTATCGTGGAGACTATCCAGCGGGATCAGGATGTTGTGATCCGGGATCAGGAGCATGATGTGGTTATGGTTCAGGGGGCGGCAGGCAGCGGCAAGACTTCGATTGCTTTGCACAGGGCGGCATATCTGATGTATCAGGGTATTGCCGGCGCCGGGCTGTCTTCGAGTCAGATTGTTATTATTTCTCCGAACCGGTTGTTTGAGGGGTATATCTCCCATGTGCTGCCGGAGTTGGGAGAGCAGAGCGTTCGGACCATGGTGTTTGAAGAGGTGTTTGAGAGAACGCTGGATCAGGTAGGGATTGATTGTGAGGTGCAGAGCAAAAACCGTTTGCTGGAGGAGCTGATGGCACCGGCGGCGTCTGCGGGGTCGGCTGGGTTGGCGTGTCAGACTGTGGCTGGGCGCGCGCTGGCCTTTAAAATGTCGGAGACGTTTGTGGAGATTCTGAAGCGTTTTGTTTATGAGATTCCCCGCCGTTGGATTCCTTTTGCCGATGCGGAGTATGGCGGTCGGCTTGTTATGTCAAGGGAGCTGATTCAGGCGAAAGTTTTGCAGCGGGAGAAGCATGTGCCTTTGGGCGTTAGGCTGAGGAAAACCCAGCTGTTGATTCGACAGAACGTTCATAAGATGCGGGAACGGCGGCTGAAGGAACTTCGCAGCCGTGTTGTGGCGCGTAACAGGCATCCTTTTGATACGAAAGAGTATGTCCGTATGCTTTCGATCCGGGAGAGTACAGCTATGATCCGGCGGGTTAAGGCGTTTACGGAGATAGATGTTTTTGCTTTGTATTGCGGACTTTTCCGGGATGAAGGCGCGTTTTACCGGTTGGCTGAAGGATTGAGCCTGCCGCCGGATATGGGTGAGATTCTTGCTTATTGCCGCGAGAGTCTTGGTTTGAGTGGGGGTGAGGAGGGCGTTGGGGGTTATAACTCAGAACCGTCCACGGACCGGTTCCTGAGTTATAACTCAGAACCGCTCACGGACCGGTTCCTGAGTGATAACTCAGAACCGCTCACGGACCGGTTCCTGAGTTATGCGGATGCGGCGGCGCTGACGTTTTTGTGGCTTGTTGTGTCGGGGCACCGTGATTTTGCGGGGATTCATCAGGTGGTGGTGGATGAGGCGCAGGATTATTATCCACTTCATTACGCGATTTTGCGGGCTTTGTTTCCCAAGGCCCATTATACGGTGTTGGGAGATATTAACCAGTCTATTGAGAAGGCAGCGGACAGCGCGATTTACTCAAGCATTCCCCGGATTCTTGGCAAGGAAAATCCCGCCTTGCTGACCCTGAGTACAAGTTTCCGTTCGACGCGGGAGATCATTGATTTCAGCGCCGGGTTGTTGGGTGAAGGGGCACGGATCAAGAGTTTCAGCCGCAGCGGCGAGGCGCCGGTGTTGTCTGGAGTGGCCGACCGCGATGAGCTTCGGGAACGGATGCTTGAGGAGATTGAGGTGTGTTTGGCGGCAGGACATCAGTCCGTGGGTATTATTTGTAAGACGGAGAGGGAGGCGCGGGAAGTGTATCGGCTTCTTGCGCCTGGTTTGCGGAGTCTGGGGCACAAAGCCCCGGTGCGCTTAATTGGCGCGGACTGCGTTGAGGAGCTGGCGGGGGTTTCCGTTCTGCCGATCTATATGGCAAAGGGGTTGGAGTTTGACGCTGTGATTGTGTGTGGAGTTGACGCAGAGCGTTACGCCAGTGAGGACGACCGCAGGTTGTTGTATATTGCTTGTACACGTGCTTTGCATCGGCTCAGCTTGTTTTATGAGGGTGAAGCGAGCCGTTTTTTTCAGGTGGTTCAGGGTTCTTCGAGTACCGAACATCGAGTATCGAACAAGGGGGCAGGGGACGCGTCATGAGAGATTACAAGATGATTTATAACGCCGCTGCTGAGGTGTTGTCAGAAACTATCGGTATTATGAGGGGAGAGGTGACTTCCCGGACGGGCTTGGTCAGCGACCCGGCTATAGATCCTGTTGATATTGCGAAGTATGTGATGGCATGTGAGAAAAGATTTGATGTGGTCATCCATGATGAGGATGTACTTACTTTTTTGTGTTTTGAGGACAGTGTGCGCTATATCGCGGATGTTCTTTTCGAAGGCGAACAAAGTGTGCCTATTGCTTCGGATAAAGAGAGGGAAGCCTGGTATTATTGAAATATGGTCAGTCGCAAAGTTACGTGTCTATGAAACGATTAGGCGCGATGGATATTGTGCGGCAGATAAAGCCCGTGTTTCCGTTGATTGGTGACAATGGCATACCGCTCCGTGATGAAATAGAGTTCTGATACTTCGCACATAAGAAACCCTGTCTGAGCCTTGATGATCTAGCACAGTGAGCACATCGAAAACACAAATGGCCTACGCGGCAATCCCCAGGCATGACGCTAGGCATGTCCGAATGTTGGAAGGCAAAGCGTCAATGAACCTGTTTGTGATTTCCTCCATCTTCTCCTCGGCTAATCCCAGATCATTGAGAGTATCTGCAAGCAGGATCATGATCAGGAACAGGGCGTTTTCTGTTTTCCCTGAAGATCTGTTTGGCTGTTTTCTTCTCGCCGTCCATAAGATAGGTGATGGCGTCCGCATCCTTGACTCTGGCTGTAACATGAAGCCCCAGTTTGCATATCCGGGTGATTGTGATCGGATACGCGAACCATGAGTCAAAGAGAACATGACGCGCCGTAATCCCGGCTTTCATGGC
>Ga0082212_10005786_pt1 | contig 16775 bp, 10 predicted proteins | sample TergutNt197P3_FD_71548 | JGI IMG/M metagenome (GOLD analysis project Ga0082212, IMG submission 71548) | Neocapritermes taracua P3 segment gut microbial communities from Petit-Saut dam, French Guiana - Nt197 P3 | ecosystem: Host-associated > Arthropoda: Insects > Digestive system > Gut ... | reverse complement strand
TCCGTGAAAGAAAATCATGCAATAGAGTACAAATATTTGAAAATCCCTGCAATCCCAAAATATAAGAATTACAAAGCAGTAGGTTGCCGACCGCCGGGCGGCAACGTGCGGTACTCCGCACACGAGTCCAACGAGTTCGCCTCCAGTCGGCTATTGCCGACGCAATCGCCCGGCGGTCGATTGCCTACCTTTTTTTGTCTTTTTTGCGCAATTACGATTGCGGCTCTGTCAACGCTCGTCAAAACATACCAAATGTAACGAACAATGCCAATCCGCAAATTCCGGCAGTCAACGATGCCCCCGGTACGGCAAAAAACACAAGGCAACCGCCGGAACTGCGGCTTTCACTGCGTCTCCCCACGCTCGTGAGGTATCGAGCAACCTCCCATTTTCCCATTTGTTCCGCCAGTTTGCATGCGGTAAAGCCTTTTTCGGTTTTTGCGTTCACATCGGCACCCTTAGAAACAAGAAATCGAGCCATTGTAACGTCGCCTGCAAGTGCCGCCTGAAAGAGCGGAGTCCCTTTGCGACTGTCTCTCGTATCGACACTTGCACCCTTGGAAACGAGAAGTTCGGCAACCTATCAGTTTTCCCTGCACTACTATTTTGCCCCAATTGCAAATCACCATTTGAACGAATAGGCAGGGTTCAGTGGACTTTCATTTGTTATTCGTTCGTCGCTCTTGGTGTGTACTCACAGTGACAAGAGATACTCGACGAGATCGTCAATCTGCTCATCGGTCAAATTGCCGACATCACCCGCAACGTCGCCGTGCGAACCGAGTTTGAATACATCCCCCAAGTGCAAATACCGCCCCTCATGCAAATAAGGAGGCGTTCGCCACAATTCGATCAATGTCGGCGTGTCAAATTCACTCGTGTCGTTTTGATAAACTTTCGTATTGACATCATGCATCTTCTTGTCGGTAAAGAGCGGTGCCGGATGACACTTGGCACAGCCGACCTTCGGGTCGTCAAAAATCTTTTTCCCACGCTCCGCCTTGGGACTCAATTTGCCGTCCACCAAATACGGACTCGGCACCGGTTGCTCTGCCCGAAGATAGGCATCAATATCCTTGCACTTCGCTTCGTCCGGTTGGGTAAAGTGAATGAACTGGAAACCGGTGCGGATACATTGGAGTCCCATCGTGTCGGTATCCCAGCCGGTCTCGATTCTGTCCCGAACGCCCCGCGCCATTGACGGCGGTGTTTTGTGCGAGAAGAGCAAACTCTTCGTATTTTTCGGATTGCCCATACCGTCGTTGAGCAAGTCCCAATTGTATCCGTCCATTCGTGCATCGGGATGGCAACTGGCACAACTCTGCCAATGTTGGAAACAGAGCGTTGCGTCGTTCCACCAAATTTCGCCGCGACGCTCCGGTGTCCAAACCGGTGCAGGTCCCAAAGCAATTTCGGTCGGCTTCAGAGTTGCCTCGTCCAGTTTTTGGAGCGTGTCGCTATAATACATTCCGACGTAAACGCTGTTACCGGCAACGGTTATGGCACGTGCTCCCTGACCGGGAAGTTTGATCCGCTTTTTCAAACCGGTGAGAAACGCCAGGTTGTTTGGTGCTTCGGTATAGATATTCGCTTGAACCGCCTGTTTTTCCGCTTCGGCTTGAGCATCCAATTTTTTGTGCATTCCGACCGCATCGACGGCGATCACTTCGCTGGTACCGGCAATGACCGCATAGATTGTTTTGCCATCAGCGGACGTGGTAATTCCCCAAGGATTGGCGGCACCTCTGTCGATGTCATCCAGCAAAACGGTATTGACGAAGCCGTGGCTCGCACTTTCCAGTTGCGTGGTGTCGATGATCGTAACTCCGGCAGTGTTCATCCAGCCGCGGTCAACCTGCGTGGTGGGTGCCAGAAACCGGGCAATGATGCCGGGAACATAGACGTACCGCCCATCCGGCGAAATACAGATTCCGAACATACTGCCGCTGCCGTTCGGTAGTTGAATCGGTGTGGTCTTGCCGGTGGCAACGTCGATGATTGTTACTTCGGCGGCGACGTAAATGATGGCATCCTCGTCGTCAGGAAAATTGGTGGGAGCATACGGAAGTGAATTCGACACGAGAACGTATTTGCCGTCTTTCGTAACGACGGCGGCATGAGGTTCCCGAACGACCTTGATGGTGCGGGTCAGTTGCAAGTCGGGCAAGCGATATTCGCTGACATCGTTGGTGAAACGATTGCAGACGAAAAGTTTGGTGCCGTCCGGTGAACGCACCACGCCCATCGGAGTATGACCGGCGGCGGTTTTCGTGATTTTTCCCGCTACCGGGTCAACTGCCATGACTTGTCCTTTGACACCGCCTCCGCTCACGTACAACGTTTTTTCGTCGGCACTGAGAGCCGCTCCGTTGGGAGCAATGTCGCCGAGAGAAATCGTCTTGACGATTTTATTGTCGGCAGTATTTAGGACGGCAATTTCACGAGCATCGGTATTGACGACGTAAATCGTTTTTCCATCCTGGGTTGCGCAAAGGGCATTGGGTCCCTTGTATCCATCAGCGGCAAAACCGGGAAAGCAAAGGAACATAACGGTCAACGTCAAAAGGATGCGGTGTATCATATTCTTTTCTCATTTTTCGGGGAATCGATTGTGCTATTATCGTAACGTTATCGGAGACAAAATTCAAGCGGGGGGGAGCGTCTCAAACCTGAATTATCATTTCTTTTCGTTTATGATAATTGGCTTAACCATACGTTCAACAAAACCAATTTCTGCCGCCGTCAAATGATATTTCTTGTACAATTTCTCGTCCGACCACGATTCGCTCCAATCCTGTAAAGGGACAAGTTGATAGACCCGCTGCGTTGCATGTTGAGTCGTCTTAATAATACCTACGAGGAAACGGAAAAATTTCGTCTTAATATAACTCAAGCAATTCTCTGCTTCTTTCCTCGAAGTAAAATTGCCAATACTCAAATAGGTGAAAGTGCATAACGTTTTTGGGGCACCGATAAACGAATCGCCGAGGATTTTTGCGGGGATTTCTTCTCCCATTGTCCCGCTTGCTCCTAATGCTTCCGGCACAAATACTTTCCATTTTCCGATCAATTCCTTTCCGTTCGGCACAGGATAGTCGGCAGGAACATAACGTTCAACACGCTTGCTGCTCTCCAAACCGTAGATGGTCAGACCATCGTTAATTCTTTTCAAACTCACCGGCGGCAAATCATATTTCTTCGGAGATTTGAAAAAATCGGTTGCCAAACCATAAGGATTGACTGACGAAACAAGCGATACAAAGGAATCCGTTTTTAGAGCCCAGACTTTTTCGGCAATACTCAATTGTTCGGGATAACGTATGAAAGTATCCAAAATAGATGAAAAAAGAGTTCTTTCACTTTCGCTGACTTCTCCGTCTATATGGGTATGAATTTTACATTTTCCGTGATGGTCTCTATCCCAAAGAAAATAACAGACTCCGCCTTTGATTTCTACGTTAGGAAAACAATCTTTTCCATTCGGATAATCGTGCAATACCCGAACACGTTCATCGTGCAACATTTCTTCACGAAATTCCCCCAAGCCCATCCCGCCGGAAAACCATCGGGCAGGAATGATTAACGACAGATATTTGGGATTTAACTTTTTCGCTTGCCTGACGAAGTGCTGGTAAATCGGTCTTGCCTGCGCACCATATCCCTGCGTAACTTGCTGATACGGCGGATTTCCAATGATAATGTCGAACTGCATGTTTTGGTAGATTACGGCATCGCACGCACCATATTCTCTATAAAATCAATCTCTGCTGTCGTCAAATGATACTTTTTATACAATTTCTCATCCGACCACGACTCGCTAAAATCCTGTAAGGGAACAAGTTGATAGACTTCTTTCGTTGCATTTTGCGTTAACTTTTTGATGAGAACAAGGAAGCGAAAAAAACGTGTGTTGATGTAGCACATAACATTTTCGGCTGTCTGTTTGTCGTCAAAGGGACCGATAACAAGGTTTGTTTCCGTGGTACATGTGTTCGGTTCACCCAGGAACGGCTTGTTCAGGATTTGATGCGGAAATCCTGAACCTGCACCATAAGCGAAAGTGATATAAACTTTCCAACGATCAATCCAGTCTGTATTTCGTTCAATTTTGTTCCGTTGGATAAATCCATGCGACTTGTTCGCAAAAATTTTAACGGCACCGTCAAAAGGTTTATCGTTGAAATTTCTGAAATCAGAAGCAAGTCCAAATGGCTTACGTACAGAAACCAGATGGTCAAACGACTTTGGCACCATGCTTTCTGACTGTTGCCAAACCTTTTCCACCACACTCAATTGTTCTGGAAAACGAATAAATGTGTCCGTATAAGATGAATGAAGTGTTCGTTCGCTCACACGTCCTTCGCCATTGACATGGGTGGTAATTTTGCATTTTCCGCTATGATCTCTATCCCAAAGAAAATAGCAGATTCCACCTTTGATTTCCACGTTAGGAAAACAATCTTTCTCGTCAGGGTAATCGTGTAACACACGGATTCTGGTGTCCGCCAGCATTTCTTTACGGAAATCGTCCAGTCCTTTTCCGCCGGTGAACCACCGGGCAGGAACGATCAAAGAGAGATACCGGGGATTCAATCGTTTCGCCTGCCGAATAAAGTGTTGATACACCGGCTTGGCACTGGAACCTTGACCGCCTGCTCCATCTGCTTGCTGATACGGCGGATTTCCAATGATAATGTCGAACTGCATATTTTCAGGTAGGTTAAATTGTTGAGTTAGTTTCTCTTGAAAATTGAAATTTGGATCGGCAATCAGCGTGGTCCCCTGCTCACCGGCAGGCGGTACAAGGGGAATGTATGCCACATTCACTTTGGCACCCGTGAAACCTGCCAATGTGCGTTTGGAAATGGAAGCCGCCATCGGCGTTTTACAAACGACGAAAATGTTCTTTTCGAGAATCGCTGCCCATAAATCGCGAAACTGATGCTCTTCCGGCTCTGTCTTTTGCAATGCTGGAAAATATAAATTGTATGCCGCCAGTAACGGGTACAAACCGCTCTTGGCATTGATTTCGAGAATACGAAAATCAGAGCCGCCATCGTAAGATGACGCAGAATAAACTGGCAAACCTACTTCGTCTTTTTTAGTGAAATCGGCTCCTCCGAGCGTATCGCTGAGGTGTGTGTTGACCGTTTTCCACGGCGTGAGGACGGTTTCTTTATCGGGATTTCTAAACATGGCGAAAATTTCGGCAATCGTCTCGCAACGTTCAAAAGGCATCATCTGATCGCACGCAAGCACCTTGCGGCGAATGTTCAGTCCTGCGCCAACGAATACATCTTCATCGTAATACTTGATAAATTTGCGGAACACTTCTTTGGTCACACCTCGCGGCATGTATTCTTTCCACGATTGATCATCGACGATGTCCACAAATGTTCTCAGCGAGATTTCGGTTTCCGGTGAAAGCGTTTCCGCACCAAAGAGCAGTAGCGGCATACGGACGGAAATCCCCCGCAAAATGGAACGCCGCACTTCGGCAAGTTCGCGAGCCTCCTTCAGTTTGCGCAATCGCTCTTTTTCCTCTTCGGTGAGTTCTCTTTTCGGTTTCTTTTCGTCTTGTCCGGCTTTTTCGATTTCTGCTTCGTCAAAACCTTGGAAGTTGATCACTAATTGATTGCTCGGCGGCAATGTACCTGATGATGTGCCGACGATTTTTTTTAACTTTTCAAAATCGACAATTGAATCATTAGAAAGGTCTTTGAGCAAATTGTCGTTGTAAAGTTTTTTGTCCTCGAATCCATTTCGGACGACTCGGGCGATTGCCGCCTTTTTGAGTTCTTGCAACATTCCACCAACATCGTAGGACTCCATTGCTCCGAGTGTGGCGGCAATAACCGGACAGAAGTTCAGGAATTTTTCCATGTACTTCTTTTGTTCGATACGGTTTGTTTCTCCCGCTTTTGTGCGAAGTTCGGCGGCTTCGGCAACGATTTGCAGTGTCCGGTCAGGAGCAAAATCGAAGACGTAGCATTGTGTTTTCATTTTGCCGTCGATGCAGGCGGGAGTTTGGCAACGGAACGCCGTTTGCAGATAGGTCGTGGCGGATTTGGTGTTGGACAGCATAAAGACTGCCGTCCATTCGGGAACGTTCACGCCGAGGGTCAACTTGCCGCAAGAAATCGTGATGGTGTACTCTTTTTTTGCAATGACTTGCCGGACGGTGCGCAATGCGTCCCCCTCTATTTCTTCGGTACCTGCAACGTTGGCAATACCAAAATTACAAAAGATCGGATGCGCCTCCAAAAGTTTCTTCAACGCTTTTGCTTCTTTGACACCCGGTACAAACCAAAGCGTGTGTTTGAGGTAACTTTGGTATTCTTCGGTCGAAAAGGGAAATTCCTGATTTTTCGTGAGCAAGTCAAGAAATTTTTTGACAAACGGTTCGTGGATAAATTGTTCGTTTTCGTTCGTTCTGAAAAATTCTTTGAAGTTAAATGCTTTGTCTTCGATGTCTTGAAAATCCGGCTGTTCGATATACTTATTGAGTTTATACGTGAACATGGATAGTTTCGGCAGTTCGGCATACGGATTCGATTCGCCGGGATGATTGTCGTCCCAGCGTTCTTTTGCTTCTTGCTCCATCACATAGTCCCAGGTATAGACTTCGTCCGCCTCTCTTTTTTCCAATAGATTAAAAGGCGTACCGGAGAGCAGGAGCGTAAAATTTCGCCGTATTTTTTCCCCCAGCACGGCACCGAGTGCGGATTGCGTTCCTTCATGCGCTTCATCAACAATGAGAAAATCCCAATCGGTGTCAAAGACTTCGTGATTTTTGTGGAACCCTCTGCCGCCGATTCCTTCTGATTCTCGCAAATCTTGAATCGAGGCAAAATAGACGAACGGTTTGTCTTGCTGAATCAGTGTCGGCAATTTTTCGCCGTATGATTTTGATCCGAATTGTACATCGGTACCGACAAAGATTTTTTTGAAATCGTCAAACCAACCGTCTTGGACAGCCGGTCGGTGCGTAATGATAAGTGTTTTGCCGAACTGTTTTTCTTTTGCGACCTGCATTGCGGCGGTCGTTTTTCCGAATCGCATTTTTGCGTTCCAGAGATATTCTGCGCCCTTTTTGTTCCTAAAATACCTGATCGTCTGTTCGATTGCATCTCTCTGACTTTCACGGAAGGGAAACGCCACTGTCTCCGTTGCATTGTCGGTGGGAGATAAACTTTCTCGTTCTTCTTTGGCGGCTTTGATGGCGGCAAGAGCAATATCGAGCGGTACTTCATACCAGTCCCTGACACCTCTTCTTATACTCTTCTTGTGATGTCCGCTACGGTGTAAAATTTCATGGACTTTATAATCACGAAAAACATTTTTATTCTTTGTGATTGCCAGTTCACAGTGCAACAGTTCGTATTCGATGTCGGCAGTTTTTGTTTGTTGGTCGATTCGTTTCTTTGCCGCCTGACGTATTTTTTCGTTTTTCGCTTCTTCAGAGAGACCGTCGAATTCGCCTATTTTCAAGGACGTTTCTCCGATTTTCACCCGACCCTGATGAGATTCATCTGGAATCGTGTAAACATAAATAACGTTGTAACTGAAAGTATCTGTGATAGAGTGCTTCATTGTTCTGCCATTGCCTTTAATTTGTCCAAGGTGTTGTTAAACAGATCGGAATCTTCCGTTGGAAAGAACGTTGGTGTAACCGGCGGTTTTGGTGTGGTTTTCATTTTTGTCATCGGGACCGGACGGTATTTTAATTCATCAACACACTTTCCGATGGCGGCGGGCATGATGCCGGTTTTACGATTGCGGGCAATGCGTTTGATTTCGTATAAGGTGTATTTTGTAATATCAAACGTCTGCGTTTCGTAATTCGGAACGTACTCGTAAAAGAGAATTCCTTTTTTGCTTTTTGTCAAAAAATTACCGCAGATGATATTGGTTTCCAGCAGAGTATCCACGGCGTTTTCATATCCGGGGGTAGGTTCACCGGCGGCTTCGATCATCATTATTTTAAGCCGCTCTCGTGCTTCGGCAACGTTTTCTTTATCGATTTCGATGGCATAGATATTGGAAAGAGCGACGAGAAATCGAAATTCGCGATTGCCGGTTTTATCGTTTTTCTTAATGATATTAAGTCGCCGCTGTAAGATTTCGACTAAAAAGTTTCCGTTTCCAGCGGTGGGTTCGAGTACACGTTTTTCGATGTCTGCAATATCGTCTCCGGCAAGATCGCACATCGCCTTGACTTCACGCTCGGCTGTGAAGACTTCGCCGCGCTCCTTAACATTTTTCCGGGACTTGATTTGTCGCATTGTTTCGTTCGATTTTTCTCTCTGGATTCTAGTCGAATTTCGGATAAAAACAAAGGATGTACGTTTGCGCTATCGTAAAAAACAGGCAATTTAGAGAAATTGGGTAATTGCCCTAAATTGCCACCGCCTCTCCTAACTCTGCCCTAATACCCAGTGGATCATTTCTTTGACCTTGATCTTGCCCTCTTCACACACTTGGGCAACGGTCTTCGCACTGTCTTTGACGAACGGTTGACCGAGCAACGTCCGTTCCGCAAAGAACGCCTTCATTTTGCCGTCCACGATCTTTTGGACGACATTCTCCGGCTTTCCTTTGCTCTGTGCTTGGACTTCCGTAAGAATCATATCCCGCTCTTTCTGAACGATTGCTGGATCAATATCGCTTTCCGACAATGCCGCCGGTTTCATCGACGCAACGTGCATGCTGATGTCTTTGCCGAGTTCAACGTTCGTTCCTTCAAGCGGCAACAGCACTCCGATCCCCGCATTATGGTGCACATAAGCCCCGCAGGGACCTTCGATTCGAGCAATCCGAGTCAATTTGAACACTTCGCGGATTTTGTTGACGAGGTCGTCGTAAAACTGTTGGAGCGTTGTGCCGGACTTGCCGGGGAAGGGTTGAGCGAGCAGTTCTTCCGGTGTTTTCGCTCCGGGACCGGTTGCCAGTTGTTCGGCTAGTCCATTCACAAGAGCGATGAACTCGTCGGTATTGGAGACCGGCGCACTTTCACAGAGAAGTTCGACCATTGCCGAGACCTGCTTTTTGGAATCGGTGAAAAGGGCAATGCGTCCCGCCTCGGTTTGCCGGTCAGTACGTCCTGCCATCGTTTTCGCTCCTGACTTGCGGAGGATTTCGATTGCTTTCTCTTCGTCTCCGTTCGCCTCGACGAGAGCCTTTTTGCAGTCCATCATCGGGAGTCCCGTCTTGTCTCGAAATGCTTTCACTGTTGCAGCGGATATTTCCATAGGTAAAATAGTTGGTTAAAGGTTTATATCACCAGAACGCCCCTAGCCACGGAGGAACGTAACATGCATATTACGCCCTATTATCGCATAGACTTGACCAAAAAACAAGGTACATCGTCAAAAAATGGATTCCCCAATGGAGCATCAACCATGAGAACGCTACGAACAATTTTATTTCTTATCAGTTTCTTCTTGGTCGTAACAATTTCCGTTGCGCAGACCGATTCAAAGCCGAATATCATCGTGATATTGTCCGACGACCAAGGCTGGGCAGATGTCGGCTGGCACAGCAAAGAAATCCGTACTCCTGCCCTGGACCGACTCGCTGCCGAAGGGATGCGGCTGGAACAGTTTTACGTTCAACCGGTCTGCTCGCCGACTCGTGCCGCTTTCCTAACGGGACGCTATCCGATGCGCTGCGGCTTGCAGGTGGGTGTCGTCAGACCCGGTGCCGGTTACGGTTTGCCGCTCGACGAACGAACGTTGGCAGATGCTCTGCGTGAAGCAGGATACTTTACGGCAATCTGCGGCAAATGGCACCTCGGCGAATCCAAGAAGGAATTCCTGCCCAACCAACGTGGATTTGATCATCATTACGGACTCTATTTGGGAAATCTCGACTATTATACGCATCTCCGGGACGGTGGTCTCGACTGGCATCGTAACGGCAAGCCCATTCGGGAAGAAGGATACACAACCGATCTGATTGCCGATGAATCGGTGCGTCTGATTCAGCAACACGATTCAAAAAAACCGTTTTTCCTTTATGTGCCGTTCAATGCCGTCCACTCACCTTATCAGGAATCCCCTCATCGGGAGATTAACGAATCTTACGCTCATCTGACCAGAGAAAATCGCCGCATCTATGCCGGCATGGTAACGGCAATGGATGCCGCCATTGGACGAATTCTAAACGCCGTTGAAGAAAAGGGAATCAAGAACAACACGATTATATTCTTTTGCAGCGACAACGGCGGACCGGCTCCCGGCACCATCACGGATAATGGTCCTCTCCGAGCCGGAAAAGGCACCCTGTACGAAGGCGGAGTCCGTGTGCCCGCTTGCATCACCTGGTCATCGAAAATCAAAGCCGGATCGGTAACGAATAGTCCAATGCACATCGTTGACCTTTATCCGACATTGTTGAACATTACCGGTGCATCGCTCAAACAAACGCATCCGTTGGACGGACGAGACCTAAGTGGAATCATTTTAGCGGGACAAACCGATCCAGAACGAGAAATCCTTTTGAACGCATCGCCCTATTCCGGTGCATTACGGAAAGGAGATTGGAAAATTGTACTCAATGGCTCCGTCGGTGCTCTCGGAACGCCAAAAGATAAATTGATGACCGACAAGTCGAGTAAGCCGGATATTGAACTATTCAATCTTGCCAACGACCTTGGCGAGAAAAATGATCTTGCTGTATCGCACCCGGAAAAGGCAAAGGAACTTCTAGAACGTTATTGGTTTTACGCCGAACAGGCGGCTCCGTCGCTCTACCGACTCCCACCGGGCAATTTCAAAACGCCAGACGTTTGGGGAGACTTTGATTAAGAACAACCGTTTAGTCCGACAGCCCAATTGCCCCGACGGGGCAAAATATTCATAACCGCCGGTGTCAACCGGCGGACGCAGGCACTCCCAAACGAAACAATAGCCCCAACGAGGCGGCACAAAGTCGTATTGTTACGCCCCTTCGGGGCTACCACGTCGGGGTGGGCGACTCAGGGCTAACCATCAGGTTGCTAACGAGCCGGTCGAAGGAAAGGACAATATCCGTGCCATGTTTGAACGAGAGTTCGCAGCCGCCAAAATGGTCTGCATCGTCGAAAATCTATTTGAAGACGGCGAATGGGCGATTCTGGAGTGGAGAGACCCGCTCGGTCTTCGTGGTTGCGGTTTCTTTCATGTCGTGGCTGGAAAAATCAAATTCCAGCGTGGTTATTGGGATAAACTCTCTTTCATGCGGCAACAGGGCATGAACGGATAAATGATTGGATAAGGAAAGACGACCTATGGGGAAACATAAAGGAGTGATACCGTATCTGCCGGAACGTTACGCATGGGTGGATGGCTACTGTCTGAAAAAACCGGGATGCGTCCACGAATATGTGGAGGCGTGGGATGTAACCCGATATATGCTCAACGGCAAATTCTTTGTCCTCATCATGCAGAATCCAAAAGGAGAATCGATTATCACTCTCAAATTGGAACCGAGTTACGGTCGCCTTCTGCGATTGAACCACAAAGAAATTACGCCCGGCTACCACATGAACAAATTACACTGGAACTCAATCTCTTTGGAAAAGGACTTTGCCGACGATTTTCTTGAAGAATTGATTGACGAATCGTACAAGATTATTTTCGGAGCACTCAGTAAAAAAGTGCAGACGGCGATCCTTGCTAACGAGCCGACGTGATTCCTACTCTATCACATGTCAGCTGTTGCCGATACTCTTAAAAACAGGCTCATTCTTTGGTAAATAACATTGATGTAAAAATCAATTTCTATTTTCTCTATTCCGATACGGAATATGAGTAATCAAACAGCAAGAGAGGAGCAGAAACATGATAAATCTACCGCCGACTGAACCTAATCACTCGCAATAATTCAATCGCTCACGATGCCGCCCCAAATACTTTCGCAACGATACCACCGACTCCCGCTGCGACTTTTTCGCCTTCCCTTTCACCCCCTCTTCCAACGATTGCAACTCCCGATCAATGCTCGAAAACCCTTCCGATAGTTATCCCGCCTTGACATGTGAGTGATTTATGGGAGAATGTATGTTAGAGTGCCTTGTTGCATTGGGGCGATTAGCTCAGTTGGTTAGAGCACTAGCTCGACAAGCTAGGGGTCACAGGTTCGAGTCCCGTATCGCCCATTAGGTTTAAGCCTTGAAATACAACGCTTTGCGGCAGTTGTGATTTTTCAATTTTGGTACTGTGATTGTCGGAAAACCCTTACTGTAAGGGTTTTACCCCTTACGCTGTACACACATGCCAAAATTGATCAATCGCAATCCCAAGTTGTCCAAACTGAAAAAGTACGCCGTCGTTTATTATCACGGCAAAATTGTTTATCTGGGAGACTACGGCACACCGGAGGCTTTAGCCGCCTATAACCGCTTTTGTGCCGAGGTTCAGAGTAACCCCACCCTCCGTCCACCAACGGAGGAGGCGACCGTTACGGTCAAGGAACTTGCCGCCGCGTATCTCGATTATGCGAAGGCAAATGTCGATCCCACGACCTTCGTCATTTACCGGACGATTGTGCTGGATTTCCTCAACCAACTCTACGGAGACGGTACTCTGGTCGATGATTTTAAGCCCAGTTGCCTCAAATTGGTGCGTGAGGCGATGGTTCAGTCCTGCCGGTTCTGCCGGAAAATCCTTAATCGGCACACTCAACGCATCGCCTCGATCTTTGAATGGGGAGTCGAAAATGAGCTGGTGCAGGAAACAACGTGGCGAGCCTTGAAAGCCGTGAAGCCGCTGCCGGAAGGAGCACCGGGTACATTTGACCACCCGGACAGAGAAGAGGTGCCGGACAACGTTATCATCGCAACGCTTCCTTTTATGCCGCCGACGCTCCGGGCAATGGTCAAAATCCAGCGATTGACCGGTATGCGTCCGGGCGAGGTTTTTGGCATGCGGGTCGGGGATATTGATCGGAGCCGGGGAAACGGACTTTGGTACTACATTCCAGGTTCCTACAAAACTGGGGAGTTTGTCGGCAAGATTGAGTTCCCGTTGGGCAAGCCGGAGCAGGAGTTCCTCGCCCCGTATCTCATTGGCAAAAAATCGAATGCGGCGGTGTTTAGTCCCCGCACGGCATAGGCGGAACGGTACGGTGGGAAACGGGCAATCCCGGCAAAGTATTCCGAGTTCTACAACCGGTTTTCTTACCGTCAGGCTATCGAACATGCGATTAACAAGGCGAACAAGACCCTGCCGGATAACCAAAAAATCCCAATGTGGACTCCTTAGACTCCTGCCTTCGTGGGAGTGACGGAAAAACGAAACTTGTCGACGGACTGGTACTCATTATGTCGCAGTGCTACATTTTTCGCCTCCGAGTTTTGCTTTCAACTCCTCGACCTCTTTCTGCAACTCTTTGAACTTTTTCTGCATTTCGGGAAGCCGTTGCAAAGCAATTTGAATCCGCATCTGTTCCTTTTCCGGCGTTGCCGGGATGCCGACGATCCGCACATCCGGGTCGACATCTCCCAGGATTCCCGCCATTGCTCCAATGACCGCCCGGTCGCCGATGTGAACGTGATCCCTTACGCCGACCCGACCAGCCATCACCACGTACTCTCCCGTCGTGGTACTGCCAGCAATGCCCGTGTGTGCGCAGAGCAAATTGTGTTTGCCAATTTTGCAGTTATGGGCAATCATCACGAAATTGTCGATCTTCGTACCGTCTTCAATGATCGTCGAACCATACGTCGCCCGGTCAATCGTACTATTTGCCCCAATTTCGACATCGTTGCCGACCACCACGTTGCCGATCTGCGCCGAAAGTTTATGAAATCCTTTCGAACTGTCGTAACCGAAACCGAACGCACCGATGATCGTGCCGGAATGAATAATGCAACGTGCCCCAACGACCGTATCTCGGTACAGTACGACGTTCGGAAAAATCGTCGTCTGCTCGCCAATCACGCAACCGGCGGCAATCTGCACGCCGGAGTGAATCGTCACGTTGTCTCCCAAAACGGTATCTTCCTCGATGACAGCAAAATGTCCGATGGCAACGTTCGTTCCGATTTTTGCTTTCGGATGAATGAATGCTCGTTCGCTGATTCCGCGAATGGATTCATCTCGCGGCGGAGCAAAGAATCGAGCAATTTTTTCAAAGGCTTCCAAGACGTTGAGAACTTGGATTGCCGCAAAGCCTTCGGGAACAATTTCGACGGGTACCACGACGGCACCGGCTTTACTTTTTCGTTTTAGCAGGGGAATCCTGTCGGCACGTTCAAGGAACGTAAGTTCCGAAGGAGACGCACTTTGCATCGGAGCGACTCCGGTGATGAGCAATCCGCCATCTCCGACGACGGTTCCGCCGACTTGTGCGGCTAGTTCTGAAAGCGTGCAATGAGACATAGAAAATCCGTTTCTTCTCGTGGAGGGACAGTGTCGGAACATTGTACACTACGGAACGCTCGAAAAAAAGTGCGGTACGAGACGGCATTTCGTCCATTTCATTAAGATTGCGCATATAGCCAGTGCTCCGGTTGCCAGAACCTGCCGTGTAAGTATGGCGAAAGACCAATCCGCCGAAAAATCAGAAAGGATCGTAACTATCGAGTACAAGTTGCGGTTGTCGAAGTGCCGCGTTACAGGACGAGTTCAATACCGCGATGTAGAGAGAGTCGCCCACTTCGAAACGTGGACCATCATGCCTGGTGGCAGTCGCTCTTTTTCCCGAACGTTTGCATAATACGGAACGATGCGAAAGATTATTCCCCATTCACCTTCTTCGAAAAAATTGATCCCAAGGCTTTCCCGAGTTGCCGTGCCGCACCGCTCATGCTCGAACCAGCGGCAGTTTGATTCCCCGCCGGACGTGCTGACTCCTGTTGTACGGCGGAAACATTGGGATTCACGAATGTTCTTTCCTGTCGCACTACCGTGGGTTCTCTGGTTCTTGGGACCGTCGGTGCGGAAATCTGTTCCGGCTCTGAACTGATACTCGCCACGACTCCACCGAAGGGGTTGGTTCCCGTTCTCGTGATCACGGCAGTCTCCTCCGACTTGTTGAGGGGATTCATTGGTTTCACTCCAAAGGCGTTGTTGCCGAGATCATTCTCCGTCTGCTGCAACGTTGCCAAGTTTTCCCGCGGGACAGTTTCTTTGCCATATCGCATTTCTTGCAAGGTTTGCTCTCTTATTTGAGCGTTCGTCCGTTCTTCAAGCCGAATTTTTTCAATCCGCTGACGCTCTTCTCCCTGGATTCGCCGCAGAGATTCGGAAACCGCATAGTCCCGAAGAGTACGGTCACTGAATTCCTGTTGAGCGGCTTTCTTGAAATACTGGTTTGCCCGCTCGGTTTTCTTTTGCCGCAGATACGCAAGTCCCAAAAAGTAGTAGGGACGCGGATCATTGATTTTCATTTCCTCCGCTTTGGACAGAATCTTTACTGCTGCTTCGTAATTACTGTCAAAAAAGGCATGAACGCCTTGACCATAAAGGGAGTCCGACTCATCGACAACAACGGCGGAGTCCGCCGCAAGTGTCACTCCTCCTTGGAGAAAGCAAAGGACGATAATCGGCAGAATTCTGAAATGGCTCATAATGTTGACGGACAGCAAAAGAACACCCATGTAGCAGTATATCACTTCTGCGGAGAAAATCAAGCATCACCAACCCCTATTCGGGTTCCGTTCACCGGCGGAAGCCGCAATTTTGCAGTTATTTCCCGAAAAAATGGAGCAGGGAACCTCCATTTGCCGATGAGGATACGGGGGATTGTATGAGATTTTCTGCATCTGTCATCGTTATTTTATTGCTATCGGGTATTGTTTCCGCACAATATCAGGGGACAACCTTGTTACGCACCGGTTTTCCCACTGAGCCTGTTCGGGGCTATTTTCAGCCGGTTCAGATTCGGACTCCCGAAGGAACAAGCGTTGCCGGTGTTGCCGCCGGACAATTTTCCGAACGGTTGCCCAGTCCGCTCCAAGCCGGTCTGCTCATCGGTTGCGATTACCGATTTCGGATCACTGGCATTCCGTTCAATCCCGGCAGGGAACTTTTTCCGACGGTTACGCTCCTTGCGCGAACTTATCCGCCGCAAGGTCGAGAAATCGACTTTCCCATTATCATCAACCTGACGCTCGAAGACCTCGAATTGGCACTGGCAGGACAATATGTTACCCGCGTGATTTATCTTGAAAATCCGAATGCGGCATTACCGGTTCAAACCGGCAACGACGAACAGGTTTCGCACGACATTTCCGGCGGCGATCCGGTCACCGTCGCTGCAACGCAGGGTTTGCCGGTTGCCATCGTGAGAATTGGTAGCCGGGTTCCCGCTCAAAACGCACCGAACGGTCTGCTTTCTCCCGAATTCTGCTTCGGTTCACCGCCTTGGAAAATCAATCGAATTGCCGCCCCGGAAAGTGTTACTCCGCCCGTGAAATCACAGGTTGCGACGGACTCGCTGACGATTGACCCAGAATTGAAGTCGGTAGGACTATCGGTCATCGAAAACCAGCACAAGAGCGGAGGGCATACGCCCTCCGGTGAGGGACGCGCCAACGAATACATCATCAACGGCGACGACACCGGCAAGCCGGCTTACGTCGAGGACTGGACGGTGCATAACTTCGAGGCGGGCAACACGATTGCTCATTTCGACACACTCGACGGTCAGATCGTTGTTGAACCATCCAATCGAGTCCACATTTACGCTCCCCGATTTGGAGCGATTCGGAAAATCGAAGGCGTATTACTTGACGGACAAACAACCGCCCTCATTGCGGCACGAAGTCAGCAGGTTTCGAGCCAAAACCA
>Ga0082212_10005785_pt1 | contig 16776 bp, 14 predicted proteins | sample TergutNt197P3_FD_71548 | JGI IMG/M metagenome (GOLD analysis project Ga0082212, IMG submission 71548) | Neocapritermes taracua P3 segment gut microbial communities from Petit-Saut dam, French Guiana - Nt197 P3 | ecosystem: Host-associated > Arthropoda: Insects > Digestive system > Gut ... | reverse complement strand
GAATACTCGTGACAAGTATTTCTGTGAGAGCGTGCAAATCGGGGGTTCTGCAAGTGACTCTTTTGATTGCAACTTGGTATGAAACTTCCCAAACTGAAAACCGACATCCGCAGCAAAATTGTGCTTGACTCATTTTGTTTTCACTGAGAGAATGAATACCCTGCGATGCGGGCGATTAGCTCAGCCGGTAGAGCGGTTGCTTTACACGCAACATGTCGGCGGTTCGAGTCCGTCATCGCCCACCACGTTTCAATTTTTTTTGAATTACCCAAAATGGGGTTGTAGCTCAGTTGGTTAGAGTGACGGCCTGTCACGCCGTAGGTCGCGGGTTCGAGCCCCGTCAGCCCCGCCAAGAAGCCCGAATAAAAATTTCTTTCACTCGGGATAGTAGTTGATGAGCAAGCTAGAGGCCTTGAGGCGTTGTTACGTTTGCCGTAACTATGTGTTAACAACGAAAATTATACGAAATAGAATTTGTGGTAACAATTTTTTTACCAGATTGACCTTTATGTGATAAAAATAGTTTTACCAATCGGATTTTGAAGCATTGCTTTGAACTCTGATTTCTGTTTTCCTGTTCCCTTGATCCCTGATCCGAAATATCCAAAAAGATCCGAAAATTGCGGGGGAAGCGCGATGGTCAGTCCCTTTTCGATGGCCTTACTAGCTGGCGGCAGCATTCTTGATTCCCTGCCAGACCCGATGACACCAACTCTTTTTGAGGTTGGCTTTGTTATGGCCTTGCTGGTATTTTTGCATTTTTTCCTGAAAGCAATCTTTTTCAAGCCTTTGGGCAAATTGATGGATGACCGTGATGCCGAGATTCTGGCAGGGTCTACTGCCAAGTTGGAGGCGTCTAAAACAATCGAAAGTCGTCAGGCAGACTACTCAGAAAAGCTGAAAGACCTCCGCGCAAAGGCGTTTGAATACCGTAAGGCTCTTGCTCAGGCGGCTACAGACGAAAAAACAGGGATTATAGAGAGAGCGCGACAGGATGCTGTATCCGTGCGTAAAGAAGCTGCAGAAAGGCTTGCGGCGCAACGTGAAACAGCCAAATCAGAATTGATCGCCCAGGTGGATGCACTGGCTGACGGGATGGTCCAACATTTACTAAAACAGGCCTGAGAGATGCTGAAAAATTACAGACATATTCTGCACATTCTGTTTGTTGCGCTTGCTGCTGTATGTGTGTGCTGTTTGTCGCCCTCTCTGACTGGACAGGAACAGGTCGAACCCAATCAATCTGTCCAGGTTGAAGGTATTGAAAGCAATGTTGAAAGCCATGAACATCACCAGATTGCCGATAGTGACCACGGCCAGGCAAAAGATGGGCACGGCCATGACGATGGAGGCCACCATGGGCCAGAGGTAGTTCTCTTCGGCAAACACATTGGTGCCACTGGACAATTCTTTTTGAAATTGATTAATTTCTTGATCTTCGGCGGGTTGCTCTTCTGGGCACTAAAGGGTGTACTGAGTACTGCATTCAGGGCCAGGACTGCTGAGATTGAAACCAAATTGGCCCAGAGTGAAAAAGACAGGGCCGAGGGACAGGCCCAACTCCAGGAACTGGAGGCTAAGATGTCCGGGTTGCAGCAGGAGCTAGGTAACATCATGGCAAAGGCCGAGGCAGATGCTGAGTCTGAAAAACAGAGGATTTTGGAGGCCGCCCGCTTTGAATCCGAACAAATCCTTGCCCAGACACAATCTGAAATCGAATATCAAAAACGGCTGGCAGAGACGGAGTTGAGGGAACTGGTGGCTAAATTGGCTGTAGAAGGTGCAGAAGAGCGGATTCGGCAACAGGTTCAGGGCGATTCTGTAACCAGGGTCATGGATCAGGCAATCCAGCAAATTGGAGGTGCCAGTTGAGTATGTTGCTGGTAGCACAACGCTATGCCAAGGCATTGTTGCAGATTGGCCAAAAACAAGGTGATGTGGTCACGTTGCAGCTAGAGCTGAATTCAATAGTCGATCTGGTCAGAACCCAGCCCGACTTAGAAAGACTCTGTATGCACCCTCTGATTGCACCCAGCAAAAAGGCGGCAGTCTTTGATGAAATACTCGCCCGTGCCAATGCGAGCGAAACCATCAAACGCTTTTTTTCAGTTGTTGCCAAGGCTGCCAGACTTAACTTGGTATATGAACTGGCCGTAGCATTTAATGGCTTGGTTGACCAGCACCAGGGCATACTTTCTGCCGAGGTTATCTCTGCCCAACAACTCTCAGAGTCCCAAACACATGCCCTCTCCGAATCTTTTTCCAGGCGCACCGGAAAAAAAATGCGCTTTGCCATGAGACAAGATCCAAATCTTTTGGGCGGCCTGAAAATTCAGGTAGGCTCTGTTATTTATGATGCTTCACTACAGGGTCGGCTCCGTATGCTTAAGGAACGACTGCTTTCAGCTTGATGATGTTTTTGGAGGTTTGAATGGACATTCGTGCGGAAGAAATATCCCGCATCATTCGTAGCCAGATAGAGAGCTTTGATGCCCAGGTGGATGTCAGTGAGATTGGCACCATTATTAGCGTTGGCGATGGCATTGCCCGTGCCCATGGCCTCGAAAAAGCCATGGCAGGAGAATTGCTGGAGCTGCCCCACAATGTGATGGGATTGGCTTTCAACCTCGAAGAGGACAATGTAGGTATCATTCTTCTCGGTGAAGCCCATCTCATCAAGGAAGGCGACACAGTCAAGCGCACAGGCCGCATCATGAGCATCCCAGTCGGGCCAAACTTTATTGGCCGCGTCATAAACCCTCTGGGTCAGCCATTGGATGGTAAAGGCCCAATAGAGGCTGCTACTTATTATCCCATCGAGCGCATTGCCCCCACGATCGTCGAGCGCAAAAGTGTCAACCAGCCTGTACAGACAGGGCTAAAAGCTATTGACTCCCTCATCCCAATCGGTCGTGGTCAACGCGAGCTGATAATTGGCGACCGCCAGACTGGCAAAACCGCCGTTACTCTGGATGCCATCATCAATCAGAAAGATTCTGGCATCATCTGTATCTATGTTGCTATTGGCCAAAAGAGGTCAACTGTGATGCAGGTGGTTAAGGCTCTGGAAGAAAATGGTGCGATGAACCATACCATCATTGTAAGTGCTACTGCCTCAGAGGCCGCCCCCATGCTTTATCTGGCACCCTTCGCTGGTGCTGCCATGGGTGAGTACTTTATGTGGCACGGAACCAATGGACAACCCTCCGGCAAGGATAATCCAGGGCAACATGCGTTATGTATCTTTGATGACCTTTCTAAACAGGCTGCGGCATACCGCGAGATTTCGCTGTTGATGCGCCGTCCACCAGGGCGCGAGGCATATCCTGGGGATGTCTTTTATCTTCACAGCCGCTTACTCGAACGTGCCGCAAAACTCAGTGACGAACGCGGTGGCGGATCTCTCACCGCCTTGCCAGTCATCGAGACTCAGGCTGGCGATATATCTGCCTATATTCCAACGAATGTCATCTCCATCACCGATGGACAGCTTTTTCTGGAAGCTGACCTGTTCAATTCCAATGTTCGCCCTGCCATCAATGTTGGTATTTCTGTCAGCCGCGTTGGTGGCGCAGCCCAGCTGAAGGCGATGAAGCAGGTATCAGGCTCACTCAAGCTGGATTTAGCACAGTACCGCGAGTTGGCTGCATTCAGTCAGTTTGGTTCAGACCTGGACAAGACCACTCTCGCCCAGCTCAACCGCGGACAGAGAATGGTTGAAATCCTGAAGCAACCCCAGTATCAGCCCATGGCTGTAGAAAAACAGGTTGCCATCATTTGGACTGCATCCCACGGATACCTGGATGACATTCCGGTATCTGAGCTGCATCGTTTTGAACGGGAGCTTTTCGCTTATCTGGATGTAAATGCACCTGAGTTGCTAAGGAGCATTAAGGATTCGGGCCAACTGCCAAAAGATGCTGAAGAAGCCCTCAAGACCAATATCTTAGGGTTTAAAGAACAATTTAAGGCAACCCTGCCCCAGGCAGCCGGAGCCTAGCATATGGCCTCACTTCAGGACATTCGCCGCCGCATACGCTCGGTTAAGAACACCCAGCAAGTCACAAAGGCAATGAAGATGATTTCTGCGGTCAAGTTGCGGAAGTCACAGGAACGCCTACTGGCCATGCGGCCTTTTTCCAGCATGTTGCACAATGTTATTGGGCAGGTGGTGGCTCGTTTCGAGTCTGATACCGTATTTGCTGATAATTCCCTTGCACAGGCATTTTTCTCCCCGAGGGAAGAAAAAAATATTCATCTGGTCATTATTGCAAGTGATAAGGGTCTTTGTGGGGGCTTCAACGCCAATTTGTTAAAAGCTGTTGAGGCATTTTTTCAGGAACACTCTGACCAAATTGCCAGGTACTACTTGAGCCATACACATGGTTCGGATATTTCTGACACGGGGCTTTCGAGCAACAAGCTAGATTTTCTGACAGGGTTGAAGGCTGCCAGGCTGTCTAAGAGTACTGGTGCTGCACCCGTGACGGCATCTCGAGCTTCTTCATTTGACAATACATCCCTGGAAAAACTTGGTGAGGGCGATATTGATGTTATTGGTAGGCGCGCCGCTGAGTGGGCAAAAAAAATCGGCATTTCGCCGACCTTTGAAGCTGTATCCCTCAATCCTAACGAGTTTATGGAAACCGCCCAAAAAATTGCCACTAGGGCGGCGAAGGAGTACGCAACTGGCGAAATAGATGCTCTCTACGCAATTTATAACTATTTTACTTCAGCAGTTTCTCAGACCCCAAGAGTCGTCCGTATTTTTCCGCTACAGGAAATACCCCAGGCCACTGCAGTCCAATACCTTCTGGAACCAGACCTGGAAACAGTTTTGAACGGACTGTTGCCGCACTACATTGAAACTGAACTTTATCGCGCCTTACTGGAAAGTTCCACTAGCGAACATGCAGCCCGCATGGCTGCCATGGACAAGGCCACCAGTAATGCCGGTGAAATGATCGACAACCTGACATTGCACATGAACAAAGTCCGACAGGCCGCCATTACCAACCAGATCATCGAAGTCGTCTCTGGAGCAGCCACTTCCTAAGCCCATTTGAAAAAAAGAGGTCACAAATGTCTGAAGAAAACTACAAAGGCCGTGTAATAGCTATCGTAGGCCCGGCAGTTGACGTGGAATTTGAGGGCAGCTATTTGCCTGAAATATACAACGCTCTGTTGACCGATATTGTCGATGCTTCTGGCAATACCATTAGCGTCACCCTTGAAGTCCAACAACATCTGGGCGAGGGGCGGGTGCGCTGTGTGTCTATGCAGCCAACGGACGGTATGATTCGTGGCCAGATAGTTACTGACTCCAACGGCCCTATAAAGGTGCCGGTCGGCCCTGCCACGCTAGGGCGAATTATGAATGTGGTGGGCCACCCCGTGGATGAACGCGGCCCTATCGTTACAGACAAATACTTGCCCATTCACCGCGAAGCACCAACTTATGAAGAGCTTTCCACCGGTAAGGAGATTTTGGAAACTGGCATCAAGGTAATCGACCTGCTCCAGCCATTCATGAAGGGGGGAAAGGTTGGGTTATTTGGCGGTGCTGGTGTCGGAAAGACTGTGCTTATCATGGAACTTATCAATAATATTGCCAAAGCAAGGGGCGGATTCTCTGTTTTTGCCGGTGTAGGTGAGCGCACACGCGAAGGCAACGATCTTTGGTACGAAATGATGGATTCGGGAGTCATCAACCAGGCAAACCTCACTGAGTCCAAGGTTGCCCTGATTTATGGCCAAATGACCGAACCGCCTGGAGCACGCGCCCGCGTGGGTCTGACAGGGCTGACCGTTTCTGAGTACTTCCGTGATGAAGAGGGCAGGGACGTGTTGCTCTTCATTGATAATATTTTCCGTTTCACCCAGGCTGGCTCAGAAGTCTCGGCTCTCCTGGGCCGTATGCCGTCAGCGGTCGGCTACCAGCCAACTCTTGCTACAGAAATGGGTGAACTTCAGGAACGCATTACTTCTACCAAAAAAGGCTCTATCACCTCCATACAGGCGGTCTATGTCCCTGCTGACGATTATACAGACCCAGCCCCAGCAACTACCTTTGCACACCTTGATGCTACAACCAACCTGAGTCGGGATCTCACAGCTCTTGGAATCTATCCTGCGGTCGATCCCCTTACTTCGACCAGCCGTCTCATGGATCCGCGAGTACTGGGCGAAAACCACTACAATACAGCCCTCCGCGTCAAGGCTATATTGCAGAAATATAAAGAACTTCAGGACATCATCGCTATCCTGGGCATGGAAGAACTTTCAGATGACGACAAGATGGTCGTCATGCGAGCGCGCAAGATACAGCGATTCCTGTCCCAACCATTTAATGTTGCAGAAAGTTTCTCTGGCATGCCGGGCGTATATGTGAGCCTTGATGATACAGTGCGTGGGTTCGGTGAAATTTGCGATGGTAAATGGGATCATTTGCCGGAGCAGGCTTTTTATATGGTCGGCACCATCGAGGCCGCAGTAGAAAAGGCCAAGACACTGGCTGCATCGGCTTAGGGAGTTGGCATGGGCGGCAATCTTCAATTGGAAGTAGTTACACCTACGGGGAAGGTTTTTTCCGCAGATGTGACAGAGCTGCAATTCCCCACTGCCTTCAGAGGTTATTACGGCATCTTGCCAGATCATACGCCGGTTTTGACCCCCTTGGGTGACGGTCTGATAAGCTGCTTCAGCGAAGGAAAAAAAACTGTTCTGACCGTTTTTGGTGGCTTTGCAGAAGTTGGTCCCGGACACGTCAGGATTCTCGCTCGGGAGAGTGAAACATCTGACATGTTGAACCGCGATACCATAATAAACCAAATGAATGAAGCAGAAAGAAGCCTTCTGGATACAAAAGACCAAGAAGAACAACAGAAAATTCAAACCATGATTACTGCATGCAAATTAAGGCTGTCTGCTCTTGGGTAATGAATCATATCGTTAATGAGGCACTGTTCTAGGAATTAGCTATGTCAAATTTTTCTGCTCGCCTGTCTGCCCTATTTGCCAGAAAGCCGTTGGAATTGCTGTTGGAAGAAGCCAAGGGCGAAAATAGGCTCAAGCGTATTTTAGGGCCTGTCCAACTGACTGCGCTGGGGTTGGGCGCCGTCATTGGGGCGGGCATTTTTGTGGCAACTGGCGCAGCTGCCCACAATATTGCTGGCCCTTCACTGATGCTTTCTTATGTAGTTGCTGGCATCACCTGTATCTTTGCCGCCCTGTGCTACGCAGAATTTGCGTCAATGGTACCCGTTGTTGGATCAGCCTATACGTACGCCTATGCAACGTTGGGCGAACTGTTTGCCTGGATCATCGGCTGGGATTTGGTTTTGGAATATGGTGTGGCTAGTGCGGCAGTGGCTACGGGATGGTCGGCATATTTTCAAAGCATACTGAGTCAATTGGGCTTGTCTATCCCCAAAGTATTAGCAGAATCCCCGTGGCGCTATGACATTGAGATGGGGCAATTTGTTTCTACTGGTGCCATGATTAATCTGCCTGCAGTAATAATTGTCCTCGTAGTTGCCTGGTTTCTGATTAAGGGTATTTCTGAGAGCGCGACCTTCAACGCAATCATGGTCTGTGTAAAGATTGCAGCCGTACTCTTCGTCATTGGCGTGGGAGCATTTTTTATCAATACAGCAAATTGGGAAAATTTCGCACCTTATGGGTGGACAGGAGTTAGCTTCTTTGGCAACCACGTAGCGGGCAAAACAGATCCAAGTGGTGTACCAGTGGGCATGTTGGCTGGTGCGGCTATCATCTTTTTTGCTTACATCGGATTTGATGCTGTGTCTACTTATACCGAGGAGGCAAAAAATCCAAAACGAGACGTTCCGATTGGCATCATAGTCTCATTGGTTATCTGCACTATTCTCTATGTGCTGGTTTCGGCAGTTCTCACTGGCATGGTCCGGTATGACCAGTTAGACTTAAACGCCCCCGTTTCCATCGCTTTCAGGGATGTTGGTTTAGGCTGGGCCGAGGGCATAATTGCTACCGCCGGTGTCGCTGGCATCACGTCAGTACTGCTCGTAATGATGTTGAGCGGCCCAAGGGTATTTTTGGCCATGGCGAGAGACGGCCTGGTTCCCAAATCTGTATTTGGAGCCGTCCATCCTAAATTCCGTACTCCCTGGATAGCTACCATCGTGATTGCCACCTTTGTGATTCTTCTGGCAGCTTTTGGCCCAATTGATTTCCTGTTGCACCTGACCAATATTGGGACTCTGTTGGCATTTGTGATAGTGTGTGCCGCAGTGCTGATAATGCGCCATACACATCCCAACGCAGAAAGGCCTTTCAAGTGCCCTGCATCTCCAATAGTTCCAACGATGGGGATACTCATGTGCCTCCTCCTGATGTTTTCTCTGCCAGTTGGTAATTGGTGGAGGCTCATGGGCTGGCTCGCTGTAGGCTTTGTCATTTACTTTGTCTATGGCTACAAGCACAGCATCATGAAAAAGTACAGGAAAGATTCCGCCGGTTGACATTGGATGCGTATAATAGCAGGTGCTTATAAAGGTAGGCGATTAGCGAGGTTAGAACCAAAGTGCAAAGAAATACGCCCTACCTCTGATATGGCACGAGAGGCTCTGTTCAACATTTTGGAACGCTGGCCAAAGGGGGCCTTTTTGGATCTCTTTTCAGGTACGGGTGCTGTTGCTCTGGAGGCTCTTTCGAGGGGCTATTCTCCCGTGTGGTGTGTTGAAAATGATAAAAATGCCCTGGCCCATATCCAGAATAATGGACTTGGTATGGATCTTCATATCCTGGGAATGGATGCCTGTAGAATAAAGTCAGGCAAGTTTAGTAACCTATCTGTCATCTTTGCCGACCCCCCATACGAAAAATCTCTGGAAATATGGGAAACTATAGCAGAAAGGATATGTTGTTTCCTGGCACCGCAAGGAGTCATTGTTTGGGAGTGTCGAAAGGCTATGGCATTGCCCAAAATTTCAGGCCTGTCTCCTGTTGAAGAAAGAAAGTACGGCGAGGCAAAATTTATTTTCTTAAAGCATTCGGACTGATTTTTTTCACTACAACCCATGGCCTCCATATCAATAAAAACAAAATTGAGCTTCGCCATCGCGGCGATAGTGGTTAGTTTTGCCGCTTTCAATGTCTATTACATGCCCAGCAGGGTTCAGAAACAATTAACATCTATGGCATCTGAGAGTCTGAAGCAGACCGCCCAGATAGCGAGCTATGCAATTGCAGCAACAATGGAAACAAATAGCCGGATTGACAAGGGCAAAGTCTGGGAGGGGATAGAAGGCATTCCCGACTTTGCCTTTTGTGCTGTATATGACGGTGCGGGCAGACGAGTAGAGGCCACCGAGGATTGTCCGACATGGGTTGATGAAATAGCAGAAATGGCAAAAAACGACCAGGCAAGCGAAACCACTAGCCAGGAAGGTTTTTTGATTGCTACCTCTCCCATTCCTTTAAGCAGACGCTCTGGCGAGGGTCTTTTAGTGCTTAGCATTCATACCAATGGCATTCAAAAAGTCTTTGATGCGAACGTACAGTTTGCAAGTATTTTGGGTATATCTAGTTTGGCACTGGGCATCCTTGCAGCAATCTATCTTGGCTCACGTTACACCCGCCCCCTGCTGGAACTCAATGAGGCAGCGCAGCAAGTGGCAGCAGGACAGTTTGATGATATTCATGTCAACGTCAGGACACGTGACGAATTGGCTGCCCTGGTCAAGAGCTTCCAGCGGATGACCTTAAACCTGAAGACCGGCAGGGATGAAATAGAGCGACACAACAGGCTTCTGGAGTTTCGTGTCCAGGAGCGCACCCGCCAATTGATGGAAACCATTTGGGAATTAGAAGACATAAGGGCCAATTTGGAGCAATTAGTCCAGGAACGCACTAGGGATTTCCACAAACTTCAGCAAGCAGACCGCATGAAGGACGAATTTCTGGCCAACATCAGTCACGAGTTGAGGACTCCGCTCAATGCGGTAATTGGCTTTTCTGGTTTGCTGATGCAGGAAGAAAAGGTCAACCTGCCTCCTGAAGTCCAGGAAGACCTTAATATCATTTATCAAAATGGCCGCAATTTACTTGATATGGTTGAGACCATTCTGGACTTGTCAAAAATCCAGGCTGGTAAATTTGAGATTGAACTTAAGGAAATTGATCCACTGCAGGTTTTGGAAGAGGTGAGGGCTTTGGCCTTAGGGTTAATTTTAGACCGCCCGATCCGATTGATCTTTGAAGCACCCTCCTGGGCGGCCAGCATTGAGGGTGATACAGTGCGATTCAAACAGATAATGGTAAATCTTGTTGGCAATTCCATAAAATTTACAGAAGAGGGTGAAGTAGAAATAAGACCCTATTTAGAGTCAGGTTATTTCAAGGTCATGGTGCGTGATACAGGTATTGGAATGACCGAAGAAGAGTTGCAGCGGTTATTCCATCCATTCCAGCAGGTCGATGGGAGCATCACAAGGCGTTTTGGGGGTACAGGACTTGGTCTCACGATTTCAAAGAGGTTGCTGGAACTCATGAATGGACATATATCGGTTACAAGTACTAAGGGGCAAGGTACCTCCTTTATTGTTGAAATACCGTTAATAATGGGTTCCAAATGAGTTTAGGGCCAAACATAAAGATTCTTTACATAGAGGACAATCCAGTCAACTACAGACTGGCCCACCGGTTGCTGTCCAAGGCTGGGTTTGAAATGCACTCAGCCGAGGAGGGTATTGCAGGGTTTGAGCTGGCCTTACAGATACAGCCGGATTTGATACTTATGGATATTAACCTACCAGGTCTGTCTGGTTTTGAACTGACCAGCAAGTTCAGAAACCATCCGGAATTCAAGGATATTCCAATCATTGCACTTACAGCCAAGACCCAAAAGACAGACCGCGAGACGGCACTAGTGGCAGGTTGCAATGGATTCATCCCCAAGCCGATTGATCCCTTTAATTTTGTTTCTCAGATAAATAACTATCTCGGTGGCCGCCACGAAAAACTGGACAAGGGTGCTGAGGGCAGGGCATTAAAAAAATATAATGTACGTCTCGTAGAGCAGCTTGAACAGCAACTCTCAGAGGCGCGAGAATCAAACCAAAAACTGGTGGAAGCACAACGAGTATTAGAAGCCACAAACAAAAGTCTCAATAGATTGATTTCGCTTAGTCAAAACATAATGAGTGAACACGATGCCTGGCAGCTATCCAGAAAAGCGGTACAGTCGTTATTTCTGGAAGTCCCATGCGACTCTTTCACTTTGTATTTACGGCATCCCAGCAACAGCTACTGGGAAGGGATACAGCTAAAGGGCGCAGAGCTGGAAGAGGCTCCTGTTTTGCAAGACCAACACCCATTTATCCAAAAACTCATGGGCCTGGATGCCAATGATGGATGGATTCAAGGATCTGCCCTGCTTGCAATGCCTGTCTGGACAGATGGGTATCAATTGGATATATGGGAGCATAACGCTCAACCATGTCTGCTCCTTTTTCCAGACAGAAAAGCACAGGGAACGCTTAAGGGCTTTTGGGCCTTTGACAGGACCAGCGATCGGCCATTCACTTCCCTGGAATTTGAAATGGTAAGGCTATATGGACGCTTGGTCCTGGTCTGTTGTGAAAACGCAGAGCTTGTTCAGGAAATGGATGAAAAATCCAAAGCTCTCGGTAGCAGCTATGAACACCTGGAACGTACATATAGAGACCTGCAAAGAACCAAAACCGAACTGCAAGAAAAAGAGCGTCAAGCTGTCATCAAAGACCTATTCATTAAGACGGCGAATTACCTGAAAGAACCTGTAGAAACGTTGGGACTATCCTGCCAGTCACTTTTGCAGTCGCATGAAAAAGAAGGCAACCAGCCTGACCATGTACTGACCCAACTCAGTCTGGCTGCGACCCAAATCGAGGCCGCATTTCAGAGCCTTTTGCGCCGCACAGAATCGGAAACGTCTAATTTTCCGGAATGGATAGACGTTGAAAACCTTGTTAGAGACGAGATTGCGTTTATGGAAGTAGAGGGGTTGCTGCAATCAAATCAGATAGAGCTGCATACCGATCTTTCAGGTGCCAGAATATATGGCATTTATTCAGATTTTACGCAACTTCTACGCATAATGACACTCAATGCGTTTCCAGGGCAAAAGGCCCAATCACCCCAGATACTGTTTCGGGTTTGGCGAGAAGAAAATACTATCCACCTTGAGCTGCGCGACAGCTCCGGAACTATACATCCAAAGGCCCTTGAGCAGGCATTTGAACCTTTTCAGGGTCAAAGGGAACCAATACCAGGTACTCGCAATCCCCACCCAAACCTCCCCCAGTGCCGCCAGGTTCTGGCCACGTATGGCGGGAGCATTGAATTAAAAAATGTTGAAAATGGTACAATCATCAGTGCAACGATAGTCCTTGGCACTTGATTGCGGCTACAGGACAACCCGGATTTTTGGGCAGTTGGACTCACTGCAAAACCCAAAAGATGTTGCCTTGGTATAATATCAAGTTGCGTTCAAAATACTTTGATTGCACCTCGGTATAAAATGCAGTTTGGAGGCACATTGCAAAAAGGCTACGTGAGGGTAATCATTAAGGGCTTGGCGTTGTTACTGGCCTTCTTACTGGTCTTTTCACTGCTCAGCTATCACCCGAACGACCCGACACTGCTCTCAAGAGGAGGTGTTGGTGGTGGTGTCAACAACTGGTGTGGATTTATTGGTGCAAATCTAGCGGGTCTGCCAATCGCCTTTGTGGGTCTGGGAACATGGTTGTTGCCTATGTACATCGTTTGGGACTCTCTCTCCCGCGAGCTGCGTAGGTGGCACAGAAGAATCGCCTGGTTTGTACTATTTTTTGCCATTTGGACATTCCTGGGGGCATTCGGGAATATTAGGTGGCCTCCTGGGGGAAATGACCTTGCCGAACAAATAAAATGTGGCGGATGGGTTGGCTATGTGTTGTGGCCCGCGCTAAAAAAAATATTTGGGCCTATAGGTCTTCCGGCTACACTCATCACACTAATCCTCCTCTCACTGAGCATCATCGTGCCAAAAATGGCACGGAGGGTTGGGGGATACATCGCCCGGTGGTTTGGAAATAGTGCTTGGCCATGGCTCAAGCCCAATGCCACAAAGTGGTTCCAGTCGTTCATTGGGATGGTTAAGCGACCCATTTTGACACTAATACCTAAAAAGCAGGTGATCGTTGCCGAACTGGATACCAACGATGGCATTGGTCTCAAGGCACTGAGTGAACACCAGCAGGCCGTCAAAGATCTTGAAAGAGCCGAAAGAGAAGCCGCAAAGTACAGACAATCCCATAACCAATCCAGCCAATTTGAACAGTTTGGCCATAATAATCAGGAGTCAGAATACCCAAACATTTATTCGGTCAATCTGGATGCCCAGGACGACTCTGGTTATTCATCCCCATCTAAAGAATCCACAAAATCTGCTGTTGCCGAAACTTTGCCGTCAGACACCAGAAATTCAAGCACTCAAGCCCCAAGTATAATAGTTGCTGAACCTGCTTCTGTGCCATTGGACAATCCTGTTCTGCCTCATTTACTCAGGGGACTTCCTCCGCCCCCAGAACCAAAACCGCAGCTTGTCAGACCGAGACTTGTCCAGGATTCTTATGGCCACATCATAGAGCAGCAACCACTAGGGCTATTGGAGCCAACACCCAACAAACCCCTGCCTGAAATCCCTGCTCATTTGGATATGTCCATTGCAAGGGGTACCGACAGATCGGACTTGCCCCCCCGCAGCCTGTTCGACCCTCCTTCTGAGAAAGTACGCCTTGATCCTCAATCACTGGAAGAGACCAAAACTCTCATCCAGCAAAAACTGTCTGAATTTAAAGTCAAGGGGCACATTTCAGGTATGCAGCCTGGTCCGGTGGTTACTGTATATGAATTTTCACCAGACCCAGGGGTGCCGTTATCCAAGATAATGAGTATGGAAGAAGACCTGGCCCTTGGTTTGAAGGCCGAAGGTGTTCGCATCGACCGGATACACGGCAAAAATGTGGTTGGAATCGAAGTTCCCAATGAAACCAGGGAAATAATCAATTTCAGAGAGATATTAGACAGTCAGGAATTTTTGGAAATTTCACAAAAGGGTGGAGGCAACATACTGCCATTGGTGCTAGGCAAAGACCTGGCGAGACATCCAGTGGTTGCAGACTTGTCGAAGATGCCCCACCTGCTTATAGGTGGATGCACTGGCTGTGGCAAAAGCGTTGGCATCAACGCCATGATATGTTCAATTTTATTGTCTGCGCGGGCCGATGAAGTAAAGTTGATTTTGATTGACCCCAAGATGGTGGAATTAGGGGTATATGAAGACATCCCGCATCTGTGGGCACCTGTCGTAACAGATATGAAAGAAGCAGGGAGAGTACTCAAGTGGGTGGTTGCCCAGATGGAGGAACGCTACAGACAGCTCAGTATATTGTCCGTTAGGAATTTAGAGCAATTTAATTCAAAAATAATCGAATCTGGTGGGGTAATTGATCTGTCAGATAGGACTCCCAACCCAAAATGGCCCGAAAGACCTACCCAGCTTGAACCATTGCCCTGCGTGGTAGTTGTAATTGATGAACTTGCAGACCTAATGATGGTATGCCGCAGTGAAGTTGAGGATAGCATTGCACGCATTGCACAAAAAGCCAGGGCCGTGGGTATCCATCTGGTACTGGCAACACAGAGGCCCAGCGTTGATATAGTAACCGGAGTCATCAAGGCAAATCTGCCAGCGCGCTTGAGCTATCAAGTACTCACAAAGATTGACAGCCGTACAATCCTGGATTCAGGAGGCGGCGAACAGCTCCTGGGCAAAGGTGACGCACTATTTCTGGCCCCTGGCACAAATCGGCCAAGGCGCATTCATGCTCCATTTCTGACAGAAGTTGAAACTCTTCGCATAATTGAGTGGTTGAGAGAAAAAGGGCGGCCAGATTATAACCTGGCACTCATTCAGGCCATGGGTTCAGAAGAAGGCGGCAGCACCGACACTACGGGTGACCCAGGGACAGGAGAAGATATATATGATCGTGCAGTGGCAATTGTCAAACGTGAGCGTAAAGCCAGTACAAGTCTGCTTCAGAGGAAGCTGAGCCTGGGATATTCTCGCGCTGCCAGGATCATTGACAGGATGGAAAAAGAGGGACTAATAGGGCCAGACCGAGGTGCAGGAAAACCAAGAGAAGTATTTATTGAAGCTGATTATGGCGATTGATGCCAAGATGTCATAAAATTATTGATAGAAAATGTTACTGGGGGAAACCATGACGATGACAGTTGACACCAATTTTGAGGACACCAGGAAAAAGATGAAGCAGAGCATTGAAACGCTCAAAAAAGAATTAGCAACGGTCAGGACTGGCAGGGCAAACCCCTCCATTTTGGATACCGTACAAGTGGAATACTATGGGTCAGCCATGCCCCTTAACCAGCTAGCTGGCATTAGTGTCCCGGAGCCATACTGTCTGTTGATACAGCCATTTGACAAAAGTTCTATCAAAGCGATTGAGACAGCCATTTTGAAGAGCGATCTGGGCCTTAATCCTGCCAATGACGGTACCGTAATCCGGCTCCCCATCCCTGCCCTCACCGAAGAAAGGCGCAAAGAGTTAACAAAGGTAGTTCACAGGATGGGCGAAGAAATAAAAACTGCTATACGTAATGTTCGCCGAGACCATAACGAAAATATCAAAAAAATAGAAAAAGACAAATCATCCGGCCTCTCTGAAGATGGTGCCAGAAAGGCATTGGATCTTATTCAGAAAGCGACTGATGAGTTCATTAAAGAAGTAGAGGAAGCCATAAAGCACAAAGAAGCTGAAATAATGAAGGTTTGAAAAACTAACTAATGCCCTCGCCATCAACGCTATTATTTCTTTTATTTGCAGCTGGTCTGGCCGGATTTATAGATGGAGCGGTTGGAGGCGGTGGCCTCATATCGATACCGGCTTTATTTTTGGGCCTGTCTTCCGAAGCGACAACTTCCATTTTAGGCACAAACAAAGTTGTTGCCTGTGCTGGCACTACCATTGCGGCAACACAATTTGTCCGTAGCGGCATAATACCTATCAGGGAAATGATCTCCCCCATGCTGGCAGCCGGTACGGGAGCCGTACTCGGTGCCAGGACTGCCTACTTTTTTGAGGGACGATTTGAGGCTCACATGCGTCCGTTGATGCTGGCCATGATGGTTGGGATGCTGCTGTTCACACTGTTAAAGCCCCACCTTGGCACCGACCACACGCCTCGCTACAGCATCAGGTATCAGATGCTGTTCGCCACAATACTTTCATTCGCCATTGGTTTTTATGACGGATTTTTTGGGCCGGGTGCTGGCACCCTTCTCATCTTTGCCTTTGTGGTTATACTGGGGTTTGATTTTTTGAGGGCATCGGCCCTATCAAAAACAGTAAACTGGGCATCCAACATAGCAAGCCTCGTCTTTTTTCTCTCCAGGGGTAGTTGGCTGCCTGCAGTCGCCCTAAGCATGGCAGCCGCAAATGGTGTTGGAGGATATTTGGGCGCGAAGACAGCCCTGGCAAAAGGCAGCAAGTGGGTTCGCACCCTGTTTACAATTGTTGTAGCCGGCCTTATCCTCAGCCTTGCGTGGCAAATGTTTGTTAGATAGAACCTTATACCAAGTTGCTCCCGTTTGGGTGTAACTTGGTATAACCCAAATTCCGCAAAAAATTTAACCTATGAGAATAAAAATCCTCGAAAATCTTGTTTTTTCAAGTATTTTTTTGATCAAAT
>Ga0082212_10005784_pt1 | contig 16778 bp, 12 predicted proteins | sample TergutNt197P3_FD_71548 | JGI IMG/M metagenome (GOLD analysis project Ga0082212, IMG submission 71548) | Neocapritermes taracua P3 segment gut microbial communities from Petit-Saut dam, French Guiana - Nt197 P3 | ecosystem: Host-associated > Arthropoda: Insects > Digestive system > Gut ... | reverse complement strand
TCTGTCCCTGATTCTATTCGTTATTCATATGATTATCAATTTGTCCCATTCATTCGCGTCAAATTGCCGGTCGAGTTGGGTCAGAAATTCTATGATGAAACCCTTCAAAACCCTTCCACTTTTAACAATCAAAATACCTTCAACGAGTTCTTCCCGGGCGTGTATATTACAAATACCTATGGAAGTGGCAACATAGTAAAGACTTCCGGAGAAAATATTGCCATGAGGTTATTTTACAATATTCCGTATGAATCCGATGATTATTCGCTTGATACAACTCGTACGACGACCGAATGGTTTTATGTTTCAAAAGACGTTGTTCAGGTTAACCGTTTCAAAAGCAGTAATATTGATCAATTATTAGTCGAACATCCATCACACACATTTGTGAAATCTCCGGCAGGCGTATGTACGAAACTGGTATTGCCTACCACGCAAATTTCAAAAGACATTAACATCCATGAGCGGTTTATAAACGGTTTTACGCTCGAACTGAAGTACTTACCCGAAGAAGAATGGAACTATGCCTATTCCCCGCCACCTTATTTATTACTGTTACCGGAAGACTCTGTCATTTCATTTTTTGAAAAAGCAAATATTGAAAACAATATTACTTCATTCATTTCATTCGCACCCCTTGATGCTAATGGTAATACGATTACCTCTGCCAATGCGACTAGTGAAGGTTATTTGCTTTCTTCCCGAACCTATACTTTTGGAAATATCAGCCGATTACTCAAAACGCATATCGAAAACAGTCCGGATAAGGATTTAAGTTTGTTAGTCATCCCGGTGACTCGAAAATGGTCGTATGATTCCTATTATGGCATGTATTATTCAACCGGAATTTCGCATAGTTTTTTCCTTTCAGGTGCAAAAATCCGCACCGAAGATGAATACATGAAAGTAATCGTCCTGTCCAGCAAATTTGAAGAAAAATAGCCTTGCTTCACATCGTCTTGGCGAATCATACTAAAAGTACGCCATAACCATTACAACAAATCAGCCGCCAGTTCGGCAAGGGCGCTACGTTCTCCTTTGACGAGGTTAACGTGCGCAAAAAGTTTTTGTCCTTTCATCCGGTCAACCATATAAGCAAGTCCGTTACTGTGCATATCCAGGTAAGGTGAATCAATTTGTTGGATATCACCGGTAAAGACCATCTTCGTACCCTCGCCGGTACGCGTGATAATCGTTTTGATCTCATGAGGCGTCAGGTTTTGCGCTTCGTCAACAATGCAGAATGTATCCGCAAGGCTGCGACCGCGTATGAAAGCAAGCGCTTCGATAATAAGTTGATTGTTTTTTTGCATCTCATCAATATTACGAACTTCCATGCTATTGACTGGAAACTGACTTTTGATCACATTCAGGTTATCGAAGAGCGGTTGCATATAGGGCTTAATCTTATCTTTTTCCGTTCCGGGCAAAAAACCGATATCTTTGTTAGCTAATGCCACAATAGGACGTGCCAGTAATAATTGTTTATATGTTTTGGATTGCTTTAATGCAGCTGCCAATGCTAGCAATGTTTTACCGGTACCCGCCTTTCCCGTGATAGCCGTAAGTTTGATTTGCGGATCATTCAATGCCTCGAAAGCGAATTTCTGCTCTGTATTGCGGGCTTGAATACCGTAGTTAGAAACACCTTTTTCGACCTTTTTTATTGTTTCGGAAAAAGGATTATAACGAACTAAAACACTGTTTCGTTCGCTTTCCAATATAAAACAATCGTTAGCAAAGAACTCAATTGCAGGATGTTCGCGTCGAAACATTTCGACATCAACGCCTGACGATGCAGCGTAAATCTGGTCAATTAAGGCGCTGTTGATACCTTTATATACCTCATGCGCTTTTTCAAATACATTGATATTCTGTACTTTATCGTTACTGTAATCTTCAACCCTTATACCAAGTGAACGCGCTTTCATGCGCATATTGACGTCTTTTGATACAAGAACCGTTTTCATCTTGGGGTGCATCTCGGAAACAGTCATTACACAGGAAAGGATGCGATGATCAGGAATCCGCTCCGGGAATGAAACTTCCACTTTTTTATGATACTCGGAATTGGTTACGATGTATAACATTCCTTTACCTTTGCCTAATGTAGCGCCTTTAAGGTAAAAATCATGGGAAGTCAGCGTATCCAATTCGCGAACAAACTCGCGCGCATTATAATTAATCTGTTCGCTTCCCTTTTTGAACTTATCTAACTCAACAAGCGTTGTAATAGGAAGATAGATGTCGTTGTCCTGAAATTTTGAAAGACAATCGTAATCGTGCAATAATACATTTGTATCAAGGACAAAATTCTTTTTTAAACTCATATCATTTATTTTTATTGTAAAACATTTTCAATTCAAAATGTAAAGGAACAGTTATTTTTTGAAATAACGTCAGTTTTTATGATTATTTTATGTTTTTTTATTATTTTAAGTTTTTTTATGAATGTTAATTCAGGATTATCGTTATTTTTGCAGTAAATTTGAAATTTATTGAGGAAAACATTTTTTTATTATGTATCGACTATGAACTACAAAGAAACGTTAGATTATTTGTACGAACAGACGCCTGCTTATCATAAGTATGGCGCACAAGCATATAATCCCGGGCTTGAACGAAGTATTGCCATTGATGAAATCAACAACAATCCGCATAAAAGATTCAAGAGCATTCATATTGCAGGGACAAATGGAAAAGGATCGGTAGCTCACCTGCTTGCTGCCGTACTTCAAACTGCAGGGTATAAAGTTGGCCTTTACACGTCGCCTCACTTGCTAAATTTTTGTGAACGGATACGAATTAACGGACGCCCGATTACTCAACAATATATTATTGACTTTGTTGGAAAACACATCAAATTTATTGAAAAAGAAAACGTTTCCTTTTTTGAACTTACTACAGCCATGGCTTTTGATTATTTCAGACATAAAAAAGTAAATTATGCAATAATTGAGACCGGTTTGGGTGGAAGGTATGACAGCACTAATATTATTAATCCGCTTATTTGTGTCATTACCGGTATTAGCATGGAACATACTCAAATTCTGGGAAAAACGATTGCAGAAATTGCCTATGAAAAAGCAGGTATTATGAAACGAAATGTTCCAGTTGTTATCGGCGAGACGTATGATGAGGAACTGAAGCAAATATTCCAGAGTAAAGCCTTTGAAGTATCTGCTCCCATCATATTTTCCACCCAAAAGGATACGCTACTTGATGCAGAGATGCAGACAAATGGTTCCTGGATATACGACTCCCTCAATTACGGTATACTCAATGGCGAATTACGGGGTTCGGCACAAAAAATTAATACACAAACCGTATTGTCCATACTAAAAATACTTGCTGATGCAGGCACGCAAATTCGAATATCTGCTGTTAGGAAAGCCTTTAAAAATGTTTCGCAATTGACCGGACTGATGGGTCGATGGCAAGAATTGTTGTCTAAACCGAAAATTATTTGCGACATCGGACACAATGTTGGCGCTTGGGAAATTAACAAACGTCTGCTCTTTTACGAATTGGGACGTCACGATCAATCGCATATTATTATAGGATTTTCGAACGACAAGGATATTAACGGCATTTTATCCATAATGCCAAAAAATGCTACCTATTATTTTACACAGGCAGCTTGCGACCGGGCATTCCCGGCTGCAGAATTAGCGAAAACAGGTGAAATGCATGGCCTTAACGGGCAAGCTCACTTTTCTGTTGTGGAAGCTGTACAGGAAGCATTAAAAAAATCGTCGCCCGATGACTTCATCCTGATTAGCGGAAGCGTATTTATCGTAGGTGAAGCGCTTCGCTTATTTCCGGAAAAACAATTGTAGAGACAGATTATTATACGACTCTACATATTCGGCAATTCGAGGCCAAGGCCTTTTTTCTTATCTACAGTTTTCAAGACAAAACCTAATAGAAAAGCGGCAACGCCAAGACAAGCCAGCATAATCAGCGGATTCGTATAATTATACATCACCGACGCCTGCTCGGAAGTGATCGCGCCTGCTTTTAGTTTTTCAGCAATATCTGTATTGGAGGCGGTTAATATTTTGCCGATCAACAACGGGAACAGCCAAAGTCCAATATTTTGTATCCAGAATATCAAGGCATAAGCCGAACCAATAACCTTTTGGTCGACCAATTTCGGAACCGAAGGCCATAAAGATGCAGGCACTAACGAGAAGGAAGCGCCCAATACCAGGATCGTTGCGTAAGCCAAAATGACGCCGCCAATTTCCTGTCCCTTAAACAGCGGCAAAATAAATGCAAATGTTAAATGACAAACAATCAATAATATAGATCCTAACATTAACATGGTTGCGGCTTTGCCTTTCCGGTCGATATAATTCCCTAAAATCGGCGTAATCCCAACAGCCAATAAAGGAAATACCGAAAAAATGGCTCCTGCCGATTGTCGCTTAAAGGATATAAAGCAGTAAATAAAAAGAAATACTACCGAAGTAATTAATAACGATATTTTTAATTTCTTCCTGCAAAAATTACTTGAGAATGAGGTAGCGGCAACTATCAGCATGATTAGATACCCAAAGGTTGCTGAAGACGCTGAATTCCAGAAAGATTCTTGTGATACCGCCGTAAATCCTATATTACACTCCAACATATTGACTGCATACTTTTGGAATGGGAAAATTGCAGAATAATATAACACGCAAAGGAGGGCAACTAACCAAAAGCCACTGCTTGTCAATATCTTACTAAGATCGCTGATTTTGAATGGGTCGTCTTTTTCTTCGGCTTGGCCCACTTGTGCATCTAACTTCCTGTCCATAAAGAAATACACGATAAACATGATTAAGGCAATCATCAATAAAATAACGCCAAAGGCGGTAGAATGTGAAACATCAACCGTACCCATGATCTTCGCTTTTGCAATCAGCGGCGAAAAAATCATACAGGTAGCGACGCCAAGACGTGCGAGCGCCATCTCTGACCCCATTGCTAATGCTAACTCTTTGCCTTTAAACCATTTTACTATACCACGCGAAACCGTTATTCCCGCCATCTCAACGCCACAACCAAACACCATAAAACCTACCGATGCAAATTTTGCAGAGGCAGGCATTCCTTTATAAAACGGTGAAACGCCAATCTCATCAAATCCCGGAATATAATTCAGGTGGTTGTTGAACCAATTCTCCAAACCCGTACCTGCAAACATTTCTGTTATTGAATACCAATTGATGGCAGCGCCAACGATCATGACGATACCCGATAAAATAGCTGTAAAACGAACACCCATCTTATCTAAAATGATGCCTGCAAAAATCAAAAAGAAAATGAATACATTTAAAAAGGTTTCAGAACCTGCATACGTTCCGAATGCATCTGAATCCCAACCTCTTGTCGATTCTAAAATTGATTTTACAGGGGATAGGATATCCATAAAAATATAACTGCAAAACATTGCAAATGCCAGGAACACAAGCGCAGTCCAACGTATCGCTGGAATGTCTTTCATTAGTTTTTTTACATTATCAGTCATAACTATATACTATTTAGTGATTTATTATTGCATCAGAATTGAGGATTCATGCACAGATTATACATCGCAAACGAATAAACATCCGTATATTCTTCAATGATCTTACTGATTGGCTTACCGGCTCCATGCCCGGCTTTAGTTTCGATTCGAATCAATTTCGGGGCGACGCCTGTCCGGGCGTCTTGAAGCGTCGCAGCATATTTGAACGAGTGAGCGGGTACAACGCGATCATCATGATCGGCTGTTGTAATTAATATGGCAGGATACGGAGTATCATCATTATTTATGTTATGAAGTGGCGAATAGCCGTAAAGGTATTCGAACATCTCCATGCTGTCTTCGCTTGTACCATAATCGCTTGCCCAGTTCCAACCGATGGTGAATTTATGATAGCGCAGCATATCCATCACCCCCACGGCAGGAAGCGCTACTTTAAAAAGATCAGGACGCTGATTGACAACGGCGCCAACCAGCAGCCCTCCATTCGAACCGCCTGATATACAGATGTTTTCTTTGCTTGAGTAATGCTCTTTTATCAAATATTCGGCGGCGGAAATGAAATCGTCGAACACATTTTGCTTTTGCATTTTCGTTCCTGCAAGATGCCAGGCTTCGCCATATTCGCCACCGCCGCGCAAATTGGTCTGTGCATAGATGCCGCCATTATCGAGAAACGGTATGCGCCATGTTGAAAACGAAGGAAGTAAACTGATATTAAATCCCCCGTATCCATAGAGATATACCGGATTCCGGCCATTTCGCTGCAAACCATTTTTATAAGTCAGAAACATCGGTATCATCGTACCATCTTTGCTTGGGTAGAATACTTGTTCTGTAATATAGTCGTCTGCCCTGAATTTAACATCTGGCGACAGGTAGAGCGTTGATTGATTCTTATCAATATCATACTTGTAGATTGTATTTGGGAAAGTAAACGATGTGAATGAATAAAATATTTCTTTATCTTCTTTATCCCCGCTGAAGCTAACCGAACCATAAGTAGGAAACAACACTTCATGTTCCATTTTTCCGTCATAGGTATAAACGAAAGCATGGTCAGAGGCGTCTTTCGTGTATTTTAAAATCATTTTACCTCCCATCATAGATACGCTGTTAAGGACATGTTCCGATTCCGGTATAACATCTGTCCAATACTTCAACTCAGGTTTGTCAAGCGTTGCCTTCATTAAACGATATTTAGGAGTATTGTAGTTCGTATAAAAATAAATGGTTTCACCGATCACCTCTACCGGCATGTAGTCGTAATCAAAATTTTCCGTAAGCTGTATGATAGGCCCATTCGTCTCACGTAAATCTTTTATAAACAGATTATTACCAAGTCCTTCGCCGGATTCAATGACAAACAATGCTTTCTCGTCCTTATCGACGACAGCACTATAAAAGCGTTTCGGATAGTTTTTATTTTCGTAAACGAGTTTATCTTCCTGTTGCTTTTCGCCTAACTGATGAAAGAAGATTGTGTGATTTAAATTGACATTTGAAAATTCTTTTCCTGCTTCCGGCGCTTCATACGCGCTATAAAAAAATCCGTTGCCTTGCCACTGGGCGTCAGTAAATTTTGCCCACTGAATATGGTCGGGCATTAACGTTCCTGTCGCTAAGTCCATGACGAATATTTCGCGCCAATCGCTGCCATTACGTGAAATGGCATAGGCCATATACTTCCCATCGTTAGAAAAAGAGATACCTGCAAGCGCCACCGTACCGTCGTCAGACAGTTTATTTGGGTCTAACAAGACCGCAGCCTCGCCCTCAAGCGTATCTTTGACATACAATACGCTTTGGTTTTGCAAACCGTCATTTTTATAAAAATAATATTTGCCGTGTTTTTTAAACGGTGTTCCGATCTTTTCATAATCGGCAAGTTCGGTCAGACGAAGTTTTAATTTTGAGCGAAACGGGATATTTGAAAGATAGGCTTGCGTCACTTTATTTTGCGCTTCGACCCAGTCGGCAACGGTTTGTGTCGTATCATCTTCCATCCAACGATACGGATCGGTAACTGTTGTTCCAAAATAATCGTCTGTCAAGTGTTGTTTTGCGGCAACTGGATACTGAATTTTTTCCTGTTTCGCGTTGCATGCGCAAAAACAGGAGACTAAACTAAAACCAATCATTGTCATAAAATACTTATTCATATATTGTTATTATTACGGGTTACAAGTTTTATATAAGCCTGCGGCGATAAATATTCTATTGAATTATCTTTTTACAAGGACAATGATACGCATGGACAGGTCGAAAAAGACCATTTTTGCATTTACATTCTGCATGATATGCATTTCGGCAAGCGACAACTCTTCCATGATATCCATCACATTGCGCTCGTTTATGTAAGGGGAAAAGTTTTTTGCAAAATCTGCTTCTTCCTTACTCATATAGTTTAATGCCGGCTCATTCAGGCAGTTGATAAAGTTTTCGCGTGTCTGTCGTTGACAAAATGACAGGAAATTCTTTTGTCTTTCAGTTCCTAAGGAAGCCATTTCTTCCGAAAATAGTTTCATCGCCAAAATATTCCGAGTCCATCCGTTCCGCATCATAGTTTTGAATTTTTCGAGAAAGAAAATATTATCATTGTCCACGGCAAGATATTCAAGCGCTTTGTAATAGTTTCCTCCCGACCAATGAGCAATCGAACGGGCGTCATCTTCCTGTATACACCATTGATTTTTTAAAATGCCGGTTATTATTTCGGATGGAATCGGACGCAACTGTACTATCTGAGAACGCGATACGATCGTACCAAGCATTTTGTCCGGATTGTCGGTTATCATCAGGATTGCTGTATGGGCTGGTGGTTCTTCGATAAGTTTCAGCAACTTGTTGGCACATGATTCATTCATTCGGTCGGGCGCCCAGACAAACAAAACACGAAACGCCGCTTCAAATATGCGCAAATTCATTTTATACATGATCTTTTCGCTTTCAGCCGCATAGATGATGGCTTTCTTTTGTTCGGCGCCCAAAAAGTTTAGCCATGAATTAACTGTAAAATAGGCTTTTTGCGCGATCCTGTCTTTTAGAAACGCCCGCCATTCGGGCAAATAGTCGTCGCAGACTTCCTTTTTGGCGCTTTTTACGGAAATTATCGGGAAAACAAAATGCAAGTCAGGATGTGCTATCTCGTTGTATTGCAGGCACGAATGACATTTTCCGCACGAATCCTCCTCGCTTCTATCTGTACAATTTAAATAGCGTGCATACGCAAAAGCCAATTGAAATGCACCTGCTCCCTCTTCTCCACAAATAAGTCGCGCGTGAGGAACTATTCCTTTACGCGCCGTTTCAGTTAATAGCCTCTTTTGTTCGTCTTGTCCTATTACATCTTTGAAAAACATCCTTCCATCAATTTTATTGATTGGCAAAAGTAATGAAATCCTGTCAAAACAACAAATTTCCCGTTTTTTCATTCCTGGAACCTAAACTTATCCACACCTGATTTAATTGAAAAAAATGCAAATATGCACGAATGTGTTTATTTTATTAAAATATTTACTTTTTTCGTAAATTTTTATTTAATTGACGTTCAACTATTTCAATTTTTGCAAAAAAAAAATCTACATTTTTTAAATTTTGAGTTGTTCATTTATTGAATAATTCATATCTTTGTTGTGCAAAATTTGAATATTTTTTTTGATCTGATTTATATCATTTCGCCACTCAATAAAGTAAAAACCCGCCTAAATCTAGTGAAAAAACCATTGCGGGTAGGGCATTCCTGTTCTACCCTTTTTTTTTGTCCCCATACCTACAAAACGTAATTGCATTTCAAAAATTATTATTAAAGTGGAGAAAATAAAAAAAAAACGACAAATAAGCGCTTTTTTTACAAAAAATCATTAAATTTGCCGCCCTATTCTATTAATGTATATACATATATAATAAGATAAAAATATGGAAACTATGGATTGGAATGCATTACCTTTCGGTTATATGAAAACCGACTATAATGTAAGATGCTGTTACAAAGACGGTAAGTGGGGCGAATTAGAAGTTTCGTCTTCTGAAATCATCAATATTCATATCGCGGCAACTTGCCTCCATTACGGACAGGAAGCTTTCGAAGGTCTGAAAGCCTTTCGCGGTAAAGACGGAAAAATACGCGTATTCCGTATGAACGAAAATGCAAAACGCATGCAGACCTCCAGTCGTGGCATTTTGATGGCGGAGCTGCCAGTAGAAAAATTTGAAGCAGCTGTTCGTAAAGTTGTGCTGCTAAACCAACGCTTTATTCCTCCTTACGAAAGCGGTTCATCACTATATATTCGTCCGCTACTAATCGGAACAGGTGCACAAGTCGGCGTAAAACCGGCATCCGACTATCTGTTTGTTGTATTTGTTACTCCGGTAGGCCCATATTTCAAGGACGGATTCAAACCGGCTAAAGTTTGTATCATGCGCGAGTATGACCGTGCCGCACCCAAAGGTACCGGAAATATTAAAGTGGGTGGCAATTATGCCGCAAGCCTTGTCGCCGGAAATAAAGCGCACGACGAGGGTTACATATCAGTTTTGTACTTAGACCCGAAAGAGAAAAAATACATAGACGAATGTGGCCCGGCCAACTTCTTCGGGATTAAAGGAAACACATATATCACCCCCGCTTCCGATTCCATCCTGCCATCAATAACGAACAAAAGCCTTCTCCAATTGGCAGAAACCATGGGTATGGCCGTCGAGCGGCGTCCTGTACCAATCGAGGAACTTTGCGCGTTTGATGAAGCAGCCAATTGCGGCACAGCCGCTGTTATTACGCCCATCTCACAAATAGACGACCTCGATGAAAACCGGCAGTATATTTATACGAAAGATGGGCAAGCCGGTCCTTATTGCATAAAGCTGTACAACAAACTTCGCGCTATCCAATATGGCGACGAACCTGATACATTTGGTTGGATAACCATCATAGAATGACGAAGGATTTTTTAAATTAACTGCCAGCAGATAATGACAAAAAAGGTTATGAGAGAAGCAACCAACATCCCGTAACGTCGCGAACGGAAATAAAAAAGGACAAAAGCCAGACATAGATATGAAAATACAAGCGTAAAGAAATCGAACTGGAGCGAAAACGTTGCGCCAGGGATTGATGCGAAACGATCAACCACCCAAATAAACCAACGGGTCATCGTTTCAACCACTACGCCTATCATTTCTACACCCGGTATCGACGTCGGCGTAATCATCCAAATTAACGTTATGGGAATGAGTAAGGTAGCCAATAGCGATAAGGCTAAGTTTGTAAACAAAAACACCATCGAACTCTGACCGAAATAGAAGAAACAAAGGAAACACGTTCCGGTTTGTGCGGAAAGGGTAACGGTCAGTACATTCCACGGATTGGCAATCAACGGATTTCGCATCTCAATCAGACGGCTTAACCTCGGTTGCAGATACAGGATAAAAAATACAGCCATAAAGCTTAATTGAAAACCTACATCAAACAGATAAAAGGGGTTGAACACAAGCATGCAGAATGCCGTACCTGCCAACGTGTTATACTTGTCGGCATTACGACCTAAAACACTGCCTGTCAGATAGATCGTAATCATTACAGCGGCCCTGACGGCGGCTGTCGCAAGTCCTGATAAAAACGTGAATGTCCACACGCATATCAAGGTGAGCAGGAATTTCGCCCAACGTGTCGAGACTCTTTTCCGCGAAAAAATAGATAGCAGCGCGTTGACAAATGCGCTGACTATTCCGACATGAAACCCACTTACTGCCAGCAGATGCGATACGCCGGTAACTGAAAAGCGGTTACGGATACCCGAAGTCATCGCTTTCCTGTAATTGACGGTAAGCGTAGCTAATACAGCTTTATTTTCATCCGACAAATGAAGTAAACCTAATTTACCTACCATACGTGATTGCATTTCCTGCGCTTTACCCAATAAATAACCCGTTTCTTGCGGTCTGCTTAGACGCTGCTCTGTCAGATGGGTCGTCTGAATGGCAAGGAAAACGAGGATGCAGACAAACACAATGCCCCAAACCCAACGATAAGGATACAATAGTGTATCATGGCGCCATCGCGGCAATGTAAAAGACAATAGCAGCACTATCAACACAACTGCCAAAAAAGCAAACGAAAATTTTTGCAGCGGAAAACAAATCTGTAAAAGTATTCCTGCAATCCAAAAAATGAGCGGCCTCAAAAAGGGTCGTTTCTGTATTTCATCAATAAATGACCCCTTTTTGAGCATTAAGAATTAAGCATTTTTAACTCCCTGATAATCTGAAGAGGATTGGGGGCTTTAAATACAAAATTTCCGGCAACAAGTACATCGGCGCCTGCTTCAAGCAATCGTTGGCCGGTTTCAAGATTCACGCCGCCATCAACTTCAATGAGCGTATCAAGGCCTTTCGAAAGGATCATGCGTTTCAACCGGATTGTTTTTGCGATAGTCTGTTCAATAAACGGCTGCGCGCCAAAGCCCGGATTGACCGACATAAGTAGAACCATATTGATATCTGCAATGATATCTTCGAGTAATTCGACAGGCATATGCGGGTTTAAGGTAACGCCGACTTTCATGCCTGCATCCCTGATGGCACACACCGTCCTATGCAAATGGGTACATACCTCATAATGAACATTCATCATGAAGGCGCCTGCTTCAGACACCTCTTTGATAAATTTCTGAGGCTCAACAATCATCAGATGAGCATCCAACGGTTTTGTACAAACCGTTTTAACCGCTTCGATGACAGGAAATCCAAAGGATATGTTAGGCACAAACACACCATCCATCACGTCTAAATGCAACCAATCGGCTTCGCTTTTGTTTATCATTTCTATCTCCTGTTGCAGGTGTAGAAAATTGGCCGATAACAAAGATGGAGCTATCTTATGTTTTTTCATTCAGATTAATTCAATAAATCCTTTCTTATTTTCAGTCGCTGACCGGGTTGAAATTTATAAATGCGTGCAAAGTGACGGATGAGCATCAACGTTTCTTCGCGCGGACCGGAAACTACACTTCTCATTTTGTTTTTTTCAAAAGCCGGAACTAAAGGGGTAACATACGTCATAGGCAACTTGTGTTATGGGTTTATACCATATAAACGTCCAAGACGAAATATTATTGTCTCTTAATAAAAAAAAATCAGGTGTACGATAATTGGATATGATGATCATCGGCCATTCGACGCATATTCAGGATTGCATAACGCATCCTACCCAATGCAGTATTGATGCTAACACCCGTTATATCAGCGATTTCCTTAAAACTCATATCCTGATAGAAGCGCATCTCCAGCACTTCGCGCTGATTTTCCGGAAGATGATAAACAAGTTTCTTAATATCATTATAGACCTGTTCCTGTACCATCTCGTCTTCAATATTCGTATCGCAAAGTCTCATGTCGTTCAGCAGATCGACTTCCACTTCGTCGTTCGAAATGGTATTTTCGTTGCGTTCCTGTCGGAAATTATCAATAATGAGGTTATGGGCGATGCGCGTAATCCACGCTTTAAACTTGCCGTTATCAGTATATCGGCCCTGTTTGATAGTCATAATGACTTTCAGGAACGTGTCCTGAAAGATATCATCTGCCAGATCCTGATTGCGGACAAGATAAAAAATATACGAATGGATACTCTTTTTGTACCTGTTCAATAAGACATCGAATGCCGAGTTATTCCCGTGTGCATACAATTCGACCAATGCTTCATCGGTCATGGTTTTCAAATTTTTCATTACTTTAATTTTATAGTTCGAAGTAATGTGTATGCAATAGGCAGATAATTTTAAATGTTTAACAATCAATTAATGGGTGCAAAGAAAACTCTTTTTTTTTATTCCAGCAAATTTCTCCATCTTTTTTTTACAAAAGGACGGAAGTTTTGTACAAAAACCCGCGTTTTTTGTACAAAACTTCATTTTCTGTTAAAACTTATATCCGAACGTTAAAACGAGACGCGTTGATTTGGTCTTTAAGTTGGCCGGCACAGAAAAAACTTCCACTTGTCCGCTCCTTGAAAAAGTATTTGAAAAAGCATATGCTTCCGAATTATTATACCGATAGACACAAGCCAGATCCATATACGAATTAGGATTGAAACGATAACCTAAGCCAACTGTAAAATAGTTAGTTGGCTTTGAAGTAACTGTAAAATGAGGAATGGTACCGGCAGGAAACACTTCCACATTATTGTTGGCAAGCGCTTCACGCATGGGTGAAGTCTGCATCATATATCCGGCGCGTACTGCAAATTGCGGAATCACTTTTATTTCTGTACCAAGTTTTACAGTATGCGACCAGGTATAATCATCCTGAATATAATCATTTGTCTCGAATTCGTTTCCTTTCTTGTCGGCATAATACATCGTATTATAATTCATCAATTCATAGTCGGCGCTAATCAAGGCTGTCTGACCGAGTATCAAGGCGCCGCTAAAAATCCATTTATCTGGCGTGCAAAAGCGGTATTCCGAATACGAATCTTCCGGCGTACTGTTGTACATTTTCGGATCATCGTATCCGTTTATTACTGTACTGGCCCAAGCGCCATAGTAATCCGTCATTGCAAACAAGCGCGGCGAATGGTATGCCACACCCAGCCGTAACATTTGTAAATTAGTGATGACGCCAATATTGGCTGAAACGGCTGTTCCTTTTGTGTTCAGCCGGTTTTCCATTTGTAAAACATCATTCAAACGCGTATCAAACTGAAAAAAATCTTCATAAAGCGAACTGTATTTAAAATCAATGTCAGTCACCGAAATAACTGTTCCCAGATACATGAAATTAGAAATATTGAAACCGAGACCGATATTATATTCATCCATATATCCGCTCTCCGTCACTCTCAATGCGTTTTCGAAGGGCGAATCAATCATCCATGTCCCGTTTGTATCCCATCCGAAAGAACTTCGGTATTCATCATTTCTACCGGATGGTTCGAACATGCCCGATTGATAACCCAGAACAGGAAGCCAGTGTTCGGATAAATTTTTATAGGGATCGTACAATTTAAAATCATTCTCACTGATGCCGTAGCCATGACCATAAGCATTCGATGCACGCCATGCGGAATAATCGGCCATTGAGTAGTCCTGTCCTTTGCTTATCATCTTGTAAGTCCGGGTATAATTTTTCAGCCGGTTATAAGAAAAACCGAAATTCCAACTCCGAAAGCCATCCGAACCTGTCGGAAAATAAATCGCAAAAGCGAAATTATTAACGGTAAAATTCGACTTGTTCATATCTGATATTTTATCCGTCCAGTTGGTTGATGTATTAACACTTGCAATATCAAATGTGCCGGAAATCTCCGAACTGCGATAAATACCTAATCCTGCCGGATTTCCAGATAAGACGGACAGATCGCCGCCCAAAGCGCCAAAGGCTCCTGCCATCGACATCGAACGGGCTGTGCCGTTCAACTCGGTTGTTGAAAGCGTGTAGGCGTCGATTTCATTTCCCTGAGCAAACAAGCCGATACTACAGAAAAGCATTAATAATAAAATAAGAAAGCCAATCTTTTTCATACGTGCATATTTTTTATAAGCAAGAAAGTATTTGCATACTCCCCTACCGGTTATTATTATAATAATACTTACATTGTCAATTGTTTATCTACTGCGACCGCCACCGCCGCTTGAACGGCTGGCGCCACCGCCCGAACTGCCGCTGCTGAATCCGCCACCGCCGCCCGAACTGCCACCGCTTGAACGCGTACTTGAGCCTGAAGAGAAACCCGAACTGCTGCTTGATGAACGCGAACTGCCCGACGAGTAACTGCTCGACGAGCTGCTACTGCTCGACGAACGGCTTGGCGCAGTTGTTGTACTTCTGCTTGTTGTCGATGAGGAACGGGTAGAGTTTCCGGAATTGTTACTTGACACACTTGAACTTGTGCGTGTTCTATCGGCGCTTGTCGAAACATTTACATTTGAATTGCCTGTTCCACGGCTTGTCGTAACTTGTGTCGAACGATTCACGGTTGTATTATTATTAGTTGCGTTTTCTCTTGTTGTTGCAGAACGTGTATTCACATTTGTTCCTGACGTATTCGCCCGCGTGGAAGTCCCTTCTCTCGTCACTGTAGAGCGGTTATCAGTTCCTTCTCTTAGTGAAGTACTTCGTCTTACATCATTGCCGCTACTGCTACTGCTACTGCTTCTCATTGTCGAACTCCTGCTATCGACCGAAGAAGCGGTTCGTTGCGAAGATGTCGGGCGAGTACCGGATGACCTGACACCACTTGCATAGCGATCGCCTGTACGCAAATTCGTAGCACGTCCGTACTGATTGCGATAGTTAGGCCTGTTATAGTAATGGGAATGACCCCAATATCCGCCATAGTAGCCTCCGTAATATCCGCCGTAATAACCCCAGCCCCAGCCATAGGATGGCCAGTACCAATCGTAGTACCAGGGCGAATACCATCCGCTATAATAACCGCCCCAACCGTAATAGCCGCCCCAGCCCCAACGATATGGATGATGCCAGTAAGAACTATACCACGGGTAATACCATGAACTGTAATACCCGGAACCATAACCCCAATAACTGCTTCCCACATTGATATTTACATCAACACCGCCATCATACGTCTCATAATCGTACCCATAATAGCCGTCACTCATGTAAATATTGACATTATCCGACCCTGTGATTGTTATTTTGCTTGGCGAATGATAACGAATTATCCGTTCGGTATATTCCAATTCAGATGATCGCTGAACATTTGGAAGTGTATCTTCATCCTCATAATAATAATAAGCATCATCGGAAAAATCATCTGCAGCATCGTAACCGTTATAACGACGGTTGTATGCGTCCGCATCTATATCCGACATGCGCGCAACGCTTGACGTCTCCATCGTATTCGACAAAACGCGATTCGACTGCGGCATGACGATTGGGTTCGAATTAGGCGCTGACGTTGCAGATTGAGTATAAATTGATTGCGTCGCTGCAGTCTGATTAACGGAACTTGTCGTTATCGGCTGCTTGTTTTTACTTGTAATTATATAAATATCATCCTCAAATGCCTTCTGAGCAAAGACTCCAAGCGCTATTGTAAGCATGAGCGCTATGGAAGTTAATTTTTTTGTTTTCATTTTAGTTCCTCCTCTAATTTTATTATTTTAATATGCTTTTAGACAATTATTAAAACGATTGGTTTAATTTATTATATACAATTATTAGTACTTATTCATACAATATCCCCTCTTAACGGGATCAATTGTTTTTGCGATACAAAAATACGTTATTTTATGTAATGATA
>Ga0082212_10005783_pt1 | contig 16779 bp, 13 predicted proteins | sample TergutNt197P3_FD_71548 | JGI IMG/M metagenome (GOLD analysis project Ga0082212, IMG submission 71548) | Neocapritermes taracua P3 segment gut microbial communities from Petit-Saut dam, French Guiana - Nt197 P3 | ecosystem: Host-associated > Arthropoda: Insects > Digestive system > Gut ... | reverse complement strand
GGTTACAGCCCGCACACAGATTTACAGCAGCAATGGCGTATTCACAGCAGTACTCGAGCGTTGGCTGTAACCAACCTGTGTTTTTTGGATGCCCCCTGAACAGTTACAGTATAAAGCAAAAACCTGCCAAAGTATAAAGCATTCTCTTGACAAAGTATAAACCGCGTACCATAATGCAAATATGAGTTGCGGCCGGCGTTAAGCGGAGGTAATCAATGACTTCAAATTATCTGACACGGATCTCAGACGAAAAACTAAAACTATACTTGCGCGCAAAGGGGGCCGTTCTCATTGAGGGGCCAAAATGGTGCGGGAAAACAAGTTCAGCAGAGGAATTAGCCGGAAGCGTTCTATATATGCAAGACCCGGACAAAGCCGCTATGAATAAAGCGACCGCGCAGTCAAAGCCTTCACTGCTCCTGGAGGGCAAGACGCCGCGCTTACTTGACGAATGGCAGGTAGCTCCCGAGCTGTGGAACGCCGTGCGTTTTGCCGTTGACAAACGACGCGCTGCAGGGCAGTTTATCCTGACCGGCTCGGTCATTCCCGCCCGGACTGACGATATGCATACGGGAACGGGGCGAATTGCCCGAATGAAAATGCGAACAATGTCTTTGTATGAAACCGGTGACTCAAACGGGGCAATTTCGCTCGAGGCTCTCTTTGACGGCATGACGGACTCAGACGGTAAGTCGGGTATTTCCGTTGAACAGTACGCATTTTTAATCAATCGCGGGGGGTGGCCGGCCGTCGCGAAAGAGACTGACGAAAAAATCGCGCTCACTGTTGCTTCCGACTATGTCGAAGCAATTGCGAACGAGGACATATCCAAAGCGGATGGCGTCGAAAAAGACCCTGGCCGCGTAAAGGCGCTCTTGAGATCCATATCGCGCAGTATTTCCGGCGAAGCTAAAATAACGACGCTAGTAAACGATCTCTCTGCAAATGACGAGTCGCTGTCTCACGTTACAGTTGACGGCTACCTGAAGGCGCTGAACAAGATTTTCGTCATCGAGGACTTGCCCGCGTGGAGCGCTAAACTGCGCTCGAAAACTGCAATGCGTACTACCGCAAAAAGGCACTTTACCGACCCGTCCATTGCGGCCGCCGCACTGCGCGCAACACCCGGTAGGTTGATATCGGACTTCAACACTTTCGGTTTACTGTTCGAATCACTGTGCATTCGGGATTTACGGGTCTATGCGGAGAGTATTGATGGCGGCGTGTATCACTACCGCGACAGAACCGGGCTTAAAATAGACGCCATCGTTCAGCTGGCAGACGGGCGGTGGGGCGCAATTGAGATCAAACTTGGCGCGGGAGAAGTGGACAAGGCCTGTGATAGCCTCCTGAAGCTAAAGCGGGCTATTGATACCGACAGAATGAACGAGCCGTCTTTTCTGATGGTGCTCACCGGTACAGAATATGCCTTTAGAATGAAGAACGGTATATGGATAGTACCGCTCGGATGCCTTAAGCAATAGCAATAGACAGTTGATAATTCGTACCGAATATGATAGTATTCCGGCATGAGGGGGCGATTACTGTGGAAATACGAACGGCAAAGGTCAACTTCAGCGCTGCCGGGGGGACTGCGGGTAAGGGGGCGAAAACATGCAAAGTCACACTGCCGGGGAAATGGATCGCCGAAATGGGTATCGAGGATGAGCGTCGGGAGATACTGCTCACTTTCGACGGAAGTCAGATAAACCTCTCCCGCAGCCTGTCCGGCGACGAGTTCAAAGCGCAAAAGCTGTCGCTGGGGCATGACGTCCGCCTTTTCAGATACCTTGATGGCGAGAGGTTGTGTACATCCATATATGCCGACTTTACCGATGAAACGCTGATAGCGGAGAACCATACGGACGACCCCGTAATAACCGCCTTCGGGAATAACTCTCTGCCGACATGGAAAGATTTCATGTTTTTTCTGGAAGAACGATGCATTCCACGCCGTCGCGCCGGGCTGCGGGAGTATCTTGAAGTTCTTGGATTGGACGGGTACGACCCGCTGGAAATAATCATGAAGACAGGCGGCCGGATGGCGGAAGACGATCAACTGATTGAAATGGCGACGCTGTTATGACTGTACGGCTTGTTTCAAATGAAAAGATTGCGGAGACGTCGTCCAAAGGCAATCAGGAAAAGTGGTATGACAGCGATTCGAACAATTGGTATAAGCTCGACCAGTTCGGATATGAAGCTCTGGCTGAAACGCTGATTACGATGCTGCTTGAGAAAAGTAATATTGAGACGGATACTCCTTTTACGTTCGCGCGCTACAGTATGGAAAGGCTGAACGTTCACGGCGCGGAGCGCGTCGGATGCGTCAGCGGAAACTTCCTGCGTCAGGGCGAGTCTCTGATCACGATCAACCGGTTGCTGTCAAGTCACATTGGTCTGCCGTTAAGGAGTAAGCTGTCGCGTTTGACAAGCGATAAGAAACGCATTGATTACATGGCGAAAGCCGCCGCCGAGTACACCGGGCTGTCCGATTTCCCCCGTTACCTGACTTTGCTGTTTGAAGTCGATTCGCTTTTTTGCAATGACGACCGGCATTTGAACAACATAGCCGTCATCAAACGCGGAAAGGGGTACGACTATTGTCCGATATTTGATAACGGCGCGGGTCTGCTGTCAAACACCCGGATATTTCAAATGGATATTGCGCCAAAAGCTCTTATCACCGCTCTTCGGGCAAGGCCGTTCAACACGACGTTTACGCGGCAGATGAACTCGGCGCGCGGTTTATTCGGGAAGCAACTCGCGATGCCGAAGCTTGACGGCGCAAGCATTATGACTGTACTGCGGCCGTTGCTGCTCTACTACGCCGAGCGTGACAGAGGTTACATTTCCGATCGCGTTATCGACTGCATATTACTCCGGCAGAAAGCGAGTAACTGATCAGGGGACGCAACGCGCCTAAAGGCGCGGGGATGAACTCTGATGATGCGTGAATCGTCAGGCGGAGGCCGGCAGACGCACATCCCGGGGTAGGGATAGAGCGATAGCATGGTATTTGAGCCGGCCACGCGACTTTTCATGCGAATCAGAGTACAGCCACGGCGCCCCCTGAACTGTTACGAAAGCGAACAGTTGCGACTGACGGAACAAAAGTCGATATAGAAGTCGCGCAGGATTAATGTTATACTGACAAATGTGAGCGTTTTCCCTCCGATTACATCGGTGTATCAGATCACACCTACCATACAACCATCACAAAGGAGATCGATATGGATTTTCAGTACCGCGATATATTGCTCAATGACGCGCAGCTGGGCCCGTACCCGCTGGAAAAGCTGAAACGCGTTGATAAACCGACGACCGATTATGTCGGCGAGATCAAGCGCCGCTCCCGGCGAGAGAGCGGCATGACTAAGGCGCTTGCGTCCGAGGCGGGAAAAAAGATGCTGGAGAGCGGCGTAATGTTCTATGACCGGGATCCGCTGTGTTCTTCGCTCTCGTCTTTTCAATCATACATCGCAAAATTCCCCCTGCCGGAGATCAGCCCGTCAAAAGCGCCTCTTCCGGACGATCCGCGAATATTGTCAAGGCACATCAAATCTTTGGGCTATTTCCTCGGCGCGGACATGATCGGGATCTGCGCGACGCCGGAATCCGTTGTATTTACAGAGGAAACCGATTGCAGTTATCCCTTCGCGGTCGTCCTGCTCAACGCGAAAAAAGCATACGTAACGCGGCAATCCTACGGGCGCGAATGGATCGACGATCCGTGCAGTTTCCAGTCATATCAGCGCTGCGCCTGCCAGGCGCAAGTGATAGTTTCATATTTGCGGCGGCTTGGCTACAGGGCGGACTCGTCCATCGTCGATAAGTACCCGACCCTCATGCCGCAGCTTGTCATCGAGGCGGGTCTGGGAGAAGAGAGCCGAATGGGCATAGCGCTCAACCCGTTTGCGGGCGCGTCATTCAAGGTCTCGGCTGTTCTGACAGACTTGCGTCTTGAAGCGGATAAGCCGATAGACTTCGGGCTGCAGGACTACTGCTCGCGCTGCAGGATATGCGCTGAACAATGCCCGACCCAGGCGATATCATACGGAGAAAAAGTTGAGCATAACGGATACATGAAATGGCCTCACGACGGCGTCCGGTGCGCTACAGGCGTTATCACAAACAAGGTCGGTAATATTTGCCAGCGCTGTACAAAGACATGCCCCTGGAACCGCCGCGACAGCGCTCCGGAATACTTCACAGGCTGGGACGGCGATATACAGTCGCTTCACGATTCCGTTGATAAACAGGCCTCGCTGCGCCGCGAGAACAAGTTCGTAGAGCCTGAAGAGCATAATGAAAAGTGGTGGTTCCCGTTGGTTCGGGAAGGGGACGCTATAGTGGAAGCGCAGGAGTTCAACTATGAGGCGCATTATAGGCGGATGGACTCCAAGTCCGATGATTAAGAATCGGTAACTATTCAGGGGGCAGCCCGTTTGTGGAGCTGCGTGGCATGGTTTTTGTTGTTCGCGAACCTTTAGTTCGCTGGTCAGCTACCGGCCTTTTCACCGGTATTCCCTCAACAAAAAAACCATACCGCGCAGCCCCTGATTGGCAGACAGTGAACAGTTCAAGAATCGGAAGGGGGCGCAGCGCTCTTGAAAATCATGGCAATCGACGGCAACAGCATAGTAAACCGGGCGTTTTACGGGATCCGGCCGCTCACAGCGAGCGACGGTACGCCGACAAACGCGGTGTACGGCTTCATAACGACACTGCAAAGACTGATCGGCGAGGAATCGCCCGACGCCCTGTGCGTGACGTTTGACTTACCTGCCCCGACGTTCCGGCACGAACGGTACGACGGGTATAAAGCCCAGCGGAAGGGTATGCCTGACGAGCTGGCCGTCCAGATGCCGATTCTTAAAGAAGCGCTCGACGCGCTCAACATCACGCGTTATGAACTCGCGGGCTGGGAGGCGGACGACCTGCTCGGCGCGATCGCGAAGAAGAGCGAAGCCGACGGCTGGGAGTGCGTTGTGGTCACGGGAGACAAGGATAGTTTGCAGCTTGTTACGGAGCTTACGCGCGTCAAACATGTCAAAACCCGTATGGGTCAGACGGAGACGAAGGACTATACGGCGGCCGCGTTCGCCGAAGAGTACGGCTTTGAGCCGCGAAAGATAATCGACCTCAAGGCGCTCATGGGAGACTCGTCCGACAACATACCGGGAGTCGCCGGAGTCGGCGAAAAGACGGCAATGGAGCTTGTGCGGAAGTTTGGAGGGATCGGGGAAATATACTCCGGGCTTGACGGGCTGGACATAAAAGACTCTGTCCGGAAAAAACTTGAGGCCGGGCGCGAAAGCGCGGAGATGTCATTCGAACTCGCGACGATACAGGTCGACGCGCCGCTGGAGCTTAACGTTCGCGACAGTATGATCCGCGAGCCTGACAACGACAGGTTGTACGAGATTTTCAGAAGGCTCGGGTTTACGCGCCTTACGGAGAAGTTCGGACTGAAACCGCCCGGAGGCGCCGGAAACGCCCGAGCGCCGGCCGGGGGCGGGGATGCGGACGCCGCCCCGGTAGTCATGGAAGTCGCGACGCCGGAAGAACTCGCCGCGTTTATGGATGCGGTGAGAATCGCCGAATGGGCAGCCGTGCGGCTCGACACAGAGTATTTCGACGTCGCGGCGGTGAGTCCGGCGAATCGCGGCGGCGCATCGCCGGATACGACAGATCGCGCAGGCGCATCGCCGGATACGACAGATCGCGCAGGCGCATCGCCGGATACGACAGATCGCGCAGGCGCATCGCCGGACAGCGCCGCTCTTTCGGACCCCGCGGAGAATACAACGGAGTCGCTTGCCGGCGCCGGCAAAACATATATCCTGCGAAGGGGCGTCACAGAAGGGTTCGAAGACGCGCTTGCGAAGATACTAAGCGCCGACGTCAAAAAGGCCGGGCATGACGTCAAGGATATCATGCGGGCGTGCAAAATGCGCGGACTCGATACCGGCGGTTGGATTTTCGACAGCGCGCTGGCTGCGTATCTTATCGCGCCGACAGACAGCAACTACGCAATAGCGCGCATCTCGGAGCGGTACTGCGGCTGCGCCCCCGACTTAAGCGCCGACGAAAACGGCCAGATGACGATGCTGGCGGACGCGGGCAAGTCGCTGGCGTCCGAAGCCCATGCCATCGGGCTGCTCAAAGGCGCGTTGAGCGAAAAACTGCGCGAAACAGAGCTTGATAAACTGTACAGAGACGTCGAGCTGCCGCTCTGCGCAATGCTGGCCGAAATGGAAAAAGACGGTTTTCTTGTGGACAAAGAAGCGCTGGCGCGTTTCGGGGAGACTCTGGCCGGCGGAATATCTGAAACAGAGGAGAAAATATTCAGCCTCGCCGGGGAGCAGTTCAATATCAACTCGCCGAAACAGCTCGGCATGATCCTGTTCGACAAGCTTATGCTGCCGGCGCCGAAGAAAACGAAAACGGGATATTCCACGAACGTCGAAGTTCTCGACCAACTCGCCGGCAAGCACCCCATTGTGAGCATGATAAAGGTATACAGGGAACTGACCAAGCTGAAGTCCACCTACGCCGACGGGCTGCTGAAGGTCATAGGCCCCGACGGGCGCATCCATACGCATTTTCAGATGACAGTGACGGCGACGGGTCGGCTGTCGTCCACCGAGCCGAACCTGCAGAACATCCCCGTCAGGAAGGAAATCGGCGGAGAACTGCGGAAAATGTTTGTCGCCGGCGACGGGAACGTACTCGTCGACGCCGATTACTCCCAGATAGAACTGCGCATACTCGCGCACATCGCCGGGGACCCGGTAATGCTGTCGGCGTTCGAAAAGGGCGAAGATATCCATACGGTGACTGCGTCGCAAGTGTTCGGCGCGCCGGTCGGCGAGGTGACGTCTGTTATGCGAAGCCGCGCGAAAGCGGTCAACTTCGGCATCGTGTACGGGATATCACCGTTTTCACTTGCGAATGATATCGGCGTTATGCCGCATGAGGCGAAAGAGTATATTGACAATTATCTCGAAAAATACGCCGGGGTCCGAAAATATATGACGGAAATCGTGGAGAGCGCGAAGCGAAACGGCTTTGTGGCGACACTGTTTGGCCGGCGCAGGTATCTGCCTGAGCTGAAATCGCCGAATTTCAATACGCGCTCATTCGGCGAGCGCGTGGCGCTGAACATGCCGATCCAGGGCACGGCAGCCGATATCATGAAGATCGCTATGATAAACGTGTCCGGCAGGCTCCGGGCCGAAGGGTTGTCTGCGAAATTGATTTTACAGGTGCATGACGAGCTTATCGCGGAATGTCCGGAGCATGAGGCGGACATAGCCGGGACGATACTTCGCGAGGAGATGGAGAACGCCGCGAAATTGTCCGTTCCGCTCATTGCTGAAACACGCTCCGGAAAGAGTTGGTACGACGCGAAATGATATATGTTTCAGCCGCGACAGAAACGGACATGCAGCGGATACTGGACATCGAGCAGGACTCCATTTCCCCGCCATGGCCGCACGGCGCTCTTTTGAGCGAGATCTACTGCGAGGACTCATTTTTTGCGGTCGCGCGGCGCGTCGCGGAAAACAGCGGCGCTTCCCGCGTTCCCGACATCCTGGGTTTTGTGATACTCCGGCGCGCAGCCGATGAGGGCGAACTGTTTCAAATCGCGGTCGATAAAACAGCGCGGCGCCGCGGGATCGCGGATATGCTGATGGGCGCCGCGCTTGAGTACGTATCCGGCTGCGGGCTTACCTCCGTATATCTCGAGTTGCGCGCAAGCAACGAAGCCGCCGCATGTCTGTATGAAAAGCACGGCTTTGTACGCTTGCGGAGCAGAAAGAATTATTATACGGACCCTGCGGAAGACGCTTTAGTTATGGTGCGATATTGCATTGCCGCAAAAAGCGTTGTATAATCACAATGTTAGGAAAAGTATGGTTGCGAAGCTGTTTTCGGGCGCGTGACCTGATCGTCGCGTTGGCCCGGAGCATTAGCAGGACAAGGAGGAACAATACATGAGTAACTCGGATAACAACGACTCCCGGGAAGGCCGCGACAGAGAAAACGCCGAAGCGCGAGACGCCCGGGAAGACGGCGAAATCGAATCACAAGGCGCCCGCGAGTACAGAGAGCGCAGGAGAAAGGCCGACTGGGTCACAAAAATGGCGACCATCATGAGTTTGGTGTCATGGGTGATCGCCTTTACCGTATGGATGGTGCTGGACAGGGCGTCGCCGGAAAAAGAAAGCATGTTTTCGCGCTATTTCGACATATCGGTCAGAGATTACTGGAACTCTTCGCTTCTGCCGATCGCTTTCGCGCTGCTGATTCTGTCGTTGTGCATCTGCGTTTCAGCGTTTGTTTTTAACATGCTTCGGATGAAAAGAAAAACAGACAAGTACAAAAAGTCGATCATTATCATCGGCTGTATCACAATAATAGGGATAGTGTTCTTCCTTGTCCAGTTCGGGTTCCCATGGTAGACGCCCGGCAAGTCGGAATAAGGCTAAAAAGCGGTAACTACTCAGGGGGGTACCAAAAGCGGGCTGCGCCCTGAAGCGCCGGCGGTATTGGTACGCGAAAACGCATACAGGAGGGACACCCATGAAGTTTACATTCCCCGAAGGATTATACACGGACGTGCGGGTCGAGCATTTTTTCTCGACGAGAATCACGTATACTTTCAGAGAGCTCGACGAGTGCAAAGAACAGCAGTACAGCGCGGCGTTTATCCGCCTGTACGACGGCGAACGCTGGTATTACGCCTGCACCTCGGACCGGGGCGCGATCCAAAGCGAGATCGACTCGCTGTCGAAGCTGGCTTCAAAAAACGACAAGCTGCATGAGACGCCCGTTTTCAAAAACTTCAGTTCAGAAACGGGCAAACACATGGCGTTTACCGGAGATGAGGTATCCGGCGTACCGCTCGACGAAAAAATAGCGTTGCTGCAGTCGATAATGCCGCTGGTAGAACGCGGCGAGTACATAAAACTGTGGCGCCTCACGTATCTGGACGAGTACAAGGTCAAAGAATTCTACAACAGCAAGGGCGCGGATCTCAGTTGGGATTTCCAGCGCGCCGGGTTCTCCGTGGGCTTTCAAATGGCGGACGGCGACAGGCGGTTCAGCGAAGCGTTCCCGATGGGTAAGACGCATTTTGACGAACTGACCGGTTTCGAGGACAAGCTGACAAAGCTTGTGGACGAATGCAGCCGTTATCTCCTGGAATCCGAAGCCGTGGAACCGGGCGTGTATCCGGTCGTTCTGTCGCCTATTGTCGCCGGCGTTTTCGCGCACGAATGTTTCGGGCATAAAAGCGAGTCGGACTTCATGATCGGCGACGAGGAGACAAAAAAAGAATGGACCCTCGGGAAAAACGTCGGACCGGAAGACCTGACAATAATTGACTCAGGAGTCGAACCGGGAATGGGATATACCCCGTTCGACGACGAGGGCAACGCCGCCACAAGAACATATCTGATAAAAAACGGTGTTTTGACCGGCCGCCTTCACAGCGCGGAAAGCGCAGCCGACCTTGAGGAATCTGTCACAGGCAACGCGCGCGCGATGAATTTCGAATACGAACCTATCGTGCGTATGACGACGACCTTTATCGGCAACGGCGGGAAAACGATGGATCAGCTCATAAGCGAAACGGAAAACGGCATATACGTGAAAAACATCAGCCACGGTTACGGTATGTCGACCTTCACTCTCGCGCCGACTCTCGCCTATTATATAAAAGACGGAAAAATCGGCAAACCGGTCAGGGTCTCGGTGGTTTCCGGCAACGTTTTTGAGGCGCTGTCCAACGTCGACGGTATAGCGGACGACTCTGAAATGGCGGCGTTTGTAACAGGCGGCTGCGGCAAGATGGATCAGTACCCGTTGTCCGTTAGTTTCGGCGGGCCTCATATCCGTATCCGCGGCATGCAGGTCCAGTAGGAGGGAGGCGAGGCATATGACTACAGAAACATATAAAATCAGATCAAAAAAGACCGTCCTCAGCGTCTCAAACAGCAGGATCAGCGCTGTCCAGAAAACTGATACGGTGAAAACAGGCTTGCGGGTGTATGAGAACGGATGCATCGGCGTTGCGGGCGCGATCGGCTCTTTTGATGAAAACAAGCTTGCGGACAGGGCGAAGCAGATGCTGAAATTCAATATATCGTATGATTGCGAGCCCGCGGGCGACATAAGCAGGACGATGGATCTGACGAGTTCTTTCACACTTTCCGACGAGGACTTCGTCCGCAATTCTGAAGATTTGCTTGATACTATCAGACGCCTGTATCCGCAGTTTGCCTTCCACCATAAGATCATGCGCGAGGAAAACGAAACAAGTTTGCGCAACAGCGGCGGCGCCGATCTCACATGCAGAGATAAGGTCGTGCGGGTCGAACTGTTCTACAAACATAAAAATTCCAAAAACCTGATGGACTGTATAGGCGCGACTACTATGCGCGGGTTTGATACGGATGCGATACTGAAGTCGATATCCGGGACTTGCGCGTGTTACGAGGAAAAGGTGTCTGCGCCGGAAGAAAAAATGCCCGTGGTCATGCTGCTCGATCACGACAGCGTCCTGGGAAAATTCATAACCGACCTCAACGGGCGCGCGATGGGCGCTAACTCGTCGTTATTCTCCGGTAAAACAGGGCAAAAGTTGTTCGCCGATCATTTTTCGCTGTGCGTTCAGCGCGACCCGCTCATGCACGAAAATTATATGAGCTTTTTCGACGCCGAGGGTACGGTGCTGGATGGCGACCGGTTCATGCTCATCGAAAACGGCGTTCTGAAGTCGCCTTACTCGTCGAAGAAGACCGCCGGGCAGTACGGATACGCCGTGACAGGCTCCGCCGGCGGAGAATTCGATTCCGTGCCCGACACGGCGTACGGCAGTATCCGCGTGCAGCCGGGCGAAAAAACGATCAATGAGCTGCTGGGCGGCCGCAAAGCCGTCTATATAGTGATATCGGGCGGCGGCGATTTCACGGCGCAGGGCGAATACGCCGCGCCGGTGCAGTCGGCGTTTCTGTTCGACGGTGAGAATTATATCGGCAGACTGCCTCAGTTGTCCATACGGTCAAATGTTTATGATATGTTCGGCAAGGATTTCATCGGGTTGTCGACAGACGGCGATAATCCGCACTGCGCGATGAGATATCTGGCAATGGAAATGAACGTCAGTCAGATCGGCGATTGGCTGTGATGATTTGACCGGGCAAAAAACGTCACAGTGAAGTTTTTTACCCGGTCACCTGCTAAGTCGCTGATTTCCTAAAGCTGCTGGCATTGTTCACAGTAGTAGATGCTGCCGCCCATGTAATTCTCTTTTTTTACAGCGCCGCCGCAGTTCGGGCAGATGGAAAGCGCGTTGCGTTTGCTCAGTTTTGTCGTATAGCCGCCGCGGTTTCCGAAAAGGTCCGTTTCCGTATCGCGGCCGCCGCCTGCTACCATCTCTGACAAAGTCGACTTTACGGTATCGAACAACCCTCGCTTTTGGGCGTCCGACAGGGCGCTCATTTTCTTCTTCGGATGGATTTTCGCGTTTAGAAGTATATCCTGCAAGACGCCGTTTCCCAAACCGGGAATTCGCTGCTGCGTGGCAAGAAACGCCTTTGCGCTCATCTTGACGCTCTTTTCATCAAAAAGCGACAGGAAGTAATCAAAATCGAATCTTTCAGACAGCGGCGGCACGGCTTCTTTTGCCGCGATATAGTATATGTTATCATCCATAGCGCCGACAGGGAACGCCCACAGCCCGCCGTACATCGCGACGGTCCCGACAAGAGCGGAGCCGTCGTCAAAAGATATCAGCAGTTGATGCTTCGCGGGCAGGTTTTCGTCTTTATCATAGTAATGAAGTATCGCGCCGTCGCCAAAATGCAGCGCGGCGTCCCCCGCTTCGATTTCTATCCTGCCGCCATATGCGTAAGCGCAGCCGAGCGTCCGCCCTCGCAGGAGCGCGTTGTACTCCGCAGGCTCGCCGTAGTACCACGCGAACTTATGCGGCGAGGCGGCGGCGACAACTTCATTTATGCGCTTCCCTTTTATGGTTGCATTGATCTGTTCCGCGACCACAACAGCTTCGGGTATCTCGAGCATAATAAGCCCCTCCATTTAAGTATGTATACAGACGATGCATGCAATTATGCTTTATCATTGATAAAGCTCTCAATATCGATATCTTGAGAGCACTTGAATGAGGATATAACATCTACTTGCTATTATAATGGATTTTCGAAAAAAGTCAAATACAACGACAACGACGAATCAGTCAAGTAAAATACTATGGTTTTCGATATCGAAGAAATGGTGAGCGGCGGGAAATTATTACTGGATTATTTACAAGAGTATGGTATAGTTGTCTGTGAGTGTTTATTGTCACGGATGGAGGGAATAAGCATGTACTGTTTCAACTGCGGAGCGCAGCTGCCCGATCATGCCGCGTTCTGTACTGCGTGCGGAGCCAAAACGAGCGGAAACGATCAGCATAATATGGATAACCCTGCCGGCGAGCGCGGCTCGCCGGATGATATACCGGTCGGTATATCACCGAAAAGCAGGGGAAAAGCTATAGTTTTATGTGTGTTGTGCTTTTTCGGCTTTGGCGGTATCCACAGGTTCTACACCGGAAAAATCGTGACCGGGATAATCCATTTTTTCACATTTGGTCTGTTTTTTGTAGGCTGCATTGTTGATTTAGTCTCTTTGTCAAAAGGTACGTTCAAAGACTCAAAAGGTCTCGCGCTTACCGGCGGCAGGCATCAGAAGACTGCTCCCGACATATATGCTCCTGATCAACCGTTCGACCGCGCTTCTCAGCCGGTAATGACTGGTCAGCCGGCATCAACAGGCGGCGAGGGCAGGAGGAGCGGCGCGCGTATCATAAAGCCGATGATCATTGCCCTGGTTGTTATCGCTTTGCTGGCCGGCTCGTTTTTCCTGTTCGGGTACAAACCATACCGGTACGCGAGAGCGGTAAGGCTGATGAATAACGCGACGCTGTCATCCGACTATCAAAAAGCAGCAGACATTTTCACAGAACTCGGCGATTATAAAGAATCGGAGGATCATCTGCGCGAGTCTCTCGAGATGATCCTGAAGATAAAAGCGGAGACTATGGTTAGTCTTCATGTCAGTATGTGTACGATGTGGCTTGGCGGATTCCCCGGCAGCACGGTAGACTTACACAAGGCGTGGGAAGCATACGGTGATTTGCTGGAATACGCCGGGAACGATCTCAGGCACTTTGATATATACGAAAGGGGTCTGGAACACATAGCTTATCTGCTCGCCGAGTACTGCTTTGAAAATGAGCGATACAGTGAGGCGATCGTGTTCTATGAGCTTGCGCATGATTATGAAGACGCAGAGGCAAAACTGGAAAAGTGCCGTCAGCTAGATAACCGCTGATCACCATTGCGCGGATCAGCTGTTCGCAACGCTCTCCCGTCTGCTCAAGCATATAAGAAATCGCCGATCCAGCAGGATTGCGCGATTTCTTTTCGCCAAAAACGTAAGAAAATCTTAAGAAAAATATTCACCGTATCGTAAGAATCATGAGTTATGCTGCGCCTCGAAGGGATGTGGTATAATGAGTCCAATATTGGACGAGGCGTAACGGATGGCGTAATGACGCCGGGAGAGGTGATGGAGTGATACGTATCCTGATATGCGACGACGACAGGGAAATCGCGGCGGCGATATCGATATATCTGCAAAACGAGGGGTATCAGACGCTGCTTGCCTGCGACGGCAAACAGGCTTTGTCGGTCCTTGAGCAAAACGACGTCCGCTTGATCATAATGGACGTGATGATGCCGGAGATGGACGGCCTGCGCGCGACGATGGAGATAAGGCGGGAGCGCAACATACCGATAATAATGCTCTCGGCGAAAAGCGAGGATACAGATAAAATCATCGGGCTCAACATGGGGGCGGACGACTATATAACGAAGCCGTTCAACCCGCTGGAACTCATCGCCAGGGTGAAGAGCCAGCTTCGCCGCTATACGACGCTCGGCAGCCTTCCGGAAGACGAAAGCGAAAACATGTACACGACAGGCGGCCTGACGCTGGACGATACTCATAAGGCGGTCATCGTAGACGGGGAGAAAGTCCGCCTGACCCCGCTGGAATACAAGATCCTCCTTCTGCTTATGCGCAATCCCGGCAGAGTTTTCTCGATCAATGAGATATACGAACGGGTCTGGGGCGAGGATTCGATTGGCGGAGGAAGCACGGTGACGGTTCACATAAGGCGTATACGGGAAAAAATAGAGATAGACCCGAAGAATCCAAAATATATAAAGGTGGTATGGGGCATTGGCTACAAGATTGAAAGGCTGGACGGCGCGCCGTTCCGTTAAAATACTCTGCGTGGTACTGATACCGGTCCTGACGTTTATTTCGTTGACCGGGGCGTTGGCGCTCGCGAACCTGGACTATACATGGAGCAGGCTTATAGCGGTAAACCTGAATAATTACGACCTGTTCTATGATAATTACATACCGAACGCGTTTTCGCGCGCGTATACCTTGTTCTGGCTGCAAAGCGAGGAAAATATCCGCAGCATGGGCTGCCTTGAATGGCGCCCGTCAGGTGAGTACTGCGACTATGAAGAAGACGGAGCGCCCGTATGGCGCAGGAGTTACGATCTCTTCTCGGTGATAGGGGCGATAACGTGGCAAGTCGCATCCGTCCTGACAGAGAAGGCGGCGGATATGAACGTCCCTGATATGGACGATCCTTACATTCAGGAAATAGTTGAAGAAGCGATAAACAGTCAGTTAAACGAGTATTACTATATGGAAAAAGAACTTGAGGAAACGACGGGCCTCCTGTTTTTAGTGACGGACGGAGAAAGATGGGTCGGCAACGTATCTCCGGATACTCAGTGGGGTTTTTTTCGCGGTCAGCCGGTATACCGGATCGCGGAGTATGGCGAGCCAGTCAGGCAAAGCCGCTTAGGCGGGCCGGAGTACCCTTACTACAGCAGCCCATACGGCTATGGTCCCGGAAATAGTTACAGCAGCGACGCCATCAAGCTGTCGAGCTATATCGCGTTCTCCGCGGACGCTGTGAACGCCCAAAACGAAGTATGGCGCGATGCTCAACGCAAGCTCGGAAACGGGTTGATGATCACACTTATTCCGGCTGTCTTCGCTGCGGCGCTGGCCGTCATACTCATTACCGGCGCAGGCCGGAGGCATGGCGTTGGCCGGAGATACGAGGCTGACGACGGCGCCGACGCGCATCCGGAAGAGCCGGACGCCGCCTGCCCGGACGGCCACGCTGCAGAGGGCGCTGCAGGCGGCGCTGCGGCGGCTGAAAAGCGCAGACCTGTACATTTTTCAGTCATTGACAAACCCTGGCTGGATATAGGGCTGTTCGTACTTGCCGTTTACGAGGCGCTGCTCCTTTACGGGCTCTATGAAGCAGTAAGTACCGCGTGGAACTATAACAACGGTCCGATGATCATAACGCTGAGCGCATTGTTTTCGGTTCTCGTCCCGCTGCCGATTCTCGGTTGGCTGACAAGTTTTACAAAACGCTGCAAAGCCGGAAAATTCTGGAGGTACACGCTGATTTACTCCCTTATCCGGTGGATCGCGGTCAAAGTTGCGAGTCTGGCAAAGTCTCTGTGGGCGGGTTTCCCGCTGACGATGAGGGCCGTAATGCTCGGGCTGGCGTTGTTTGTACTGAGTCTTTTCTGCTGCGTGGTGCGGCCTTCATCCGGCGCTTTCGCCTTTGGCGTGGTATTCGCGCTACTCGTCTCAGCGCTCACGGTGTTCGCTCTTTTGCGGTTTTCCCGGAAGCTGTATCTGCTGGAGCAGGGCGCGAAAGCAGTAGGCGAGGGCCGGTATGACGACCCTGTCACTGTGTCCGGCGGGGAGCTTGGCAGCATAGCGTTCTCGATAAACAGCATCTCCGACGGTATGAACGCCGCCGTCGCGGAGCGCCTTAAAAGCGAGCGGCTCAAGACTGAGCTTATAACAAACATTTCCCATGATATCCGCACGCCGCTCACGTCGCTGATCACCTACACAGACCTTCTTAAAAGCGAGGGGCTGGATAACGAAAAGGCGCCGGAATACCTCGAGATACTCATACAGAAGTCCGCCCGGCTCAAGACTTTGACCGATGATCTTTTTGAAGCGTCCAAAGTTGCGAGCGGCAATATAGACGTCCAAGTTGAGAATCTGGATCTAGCGGACTTTGTCCGTCAGGTCCTCGGCGAACTCGACGAGAGGGTGCAGGCTTCGGGACTTGATTTCCGTACGGCGCTTCCTGAACACGCGCCTGTCCGCGCTGATGGAAAACTCATGTGGCGCGTGATGGAGAACCTGCTGTCAAATGTTTTTAAGTACGCGCAGGCGCGGTCGCGCGTCTATGTCGACATCGCGCCCGAGGACGGCTGGTACAGGCTCGATATCAAGAACATTTCCGAGCGCGCGCTCAACGTCGACCCGTCGGAGCTGACCGAACGGTTCAAGCGCGGCGACGAGTCCAGAGGCGGTGAGGGCAGCGGACTCGGTTTGTCGATCGCGCAGAGTTTTGTGCTGTCGCAGGGCGGGCGGTTCGCGCTCTCGATCGACGGCGATCTGTTCAAAGCGTCCGTCCGGCTGCCTTGCTGACGTAACGTTACAACTCAGTGACCGGCCCGTTTGCAGAGCAGGGAAGCGAGAGACGGGGGGGGGGGCCGTGCCCCCCGCCGGGGGAGAAGAAAACGCCCCCCCCCCCCCCCCCCCCCCACCCCTCTTTTCCCTTCCCCTCCCTCTACC